>Ga0334894_1000693_pt1 | contig 36314 bp, 32 predicted proteins | sample GraSluR3_MG_6_FD_207225 | JGI IMG/M metagenome (GOLD analysis project Ga0334894, IMG submission 207225) | Sludge microbial communities from methane-producing bioreactor in Wageningen University, Netherlands - Granular Sludge_12_05 R3 | ecosystem: Engineered > Bioreactor > Anaerobic >...
GGCGGCTTTCCCGGACCAACGGGTTCGTCCGCTCATCGGGAGCCACGGTATCGACCTCTGGGCATTGGATCCGCCACCGCCCGCCCCGTCGCTTAGTTGAAAGGAGACGGGCGATTCACGTGCGGCACCCAAACCAGGCACTAAAAACCGTCATTCGCGTATTCTAGCACCGGAAGAAGAATTGCCAAGCGTTTTGTTCCAACGTTTCTTGGGAAATCCTTCCACCATCTCAAGACGGCACGCCAGGGGACGGTTTCGGTGCGTGCGCACTAGACACGAGCGACCGCGCAACAAAGGTGGCAGAGCGAATGAGCCACCCGGTAGCCCCCCGCGGTGGCACGGCAAAATGGGGGCGTTTGCATTGATTTCCCACCGAGTGGTTGCAGCGCTCTTCCCCAAGGTGTGTTGTTCTCTGATGGCATCCTATACGGACCAGCGCGGACCTCGGATACCCGCGCCCCCCGCTGGGCTTGTGGACGCGCCTTCGCGCCCGGCTCGGCATGGGGCCCGCCTCGGTTTCGCGCGGCGTCGCGCCGGACTCGTGACTCGGTTCAGCCGGCGATACGAGGATCGTCGCGGCGAGGCGATCGTCGTCGGGCCCGCGCCACGTTCAGCGTGATCCGGTCAAGCCAGGTCGACAACCGCGACCGTAGAATAGGAGAGTCCCGCCCCGCTCGGTCCGCCCGGGCCCAGGCGTCTACGTGCGACGGCGAGTTTCGGGGGGGCCGAGGTCCATGTCTTCGCCGAAATAGCATTTGCGGGCCTCGGGATCGGCGAGCACTTCGTCGCGCGAGCCGTGGCAGAGCACCTGGCCCGCGCGGATCACGTAGCTGCGGTCGGTGATCTCCAGGGTCTCGCGGACCTGGTGGTCGGTGATGAGGATCGAGATGCCGGCCGCGCGCAGCCCGCGGATGATCGCCTGGATGCTGTCGATCGTGACCGGGTCGATGCCGGTGAAGGGCTCGTCGAGCAGGATGATCTGGGGGTCGGAGACGAGGGCCCGGGCGATCTCGAGGCGCCGGCGCTCGCCGCCCGAGAGCGAAAGGGCCTTGGCTTTGCGGAGCCGGGCGATGTTGAACTGTTCGAGCAGGGCATCGCAGCGGGCGCGGCGGGTTTTGCGGTCCATGCCGAGCATCTCCATCACGCCGAGCAGGTTCTGCTCGACGGTGAGCTTGCGGAAGACGCTCGATTCCTGGGCGAGATAGCCCATACCGCCCTCGCGGGCGCGGCGGTACATGGGCCAATGGGTCACGTCGATGCCCTGGAGGGTGACCTTGCCCGCGTTGGGCTCGATCATTCCGCAGGTCATGCGAAAGCAGGTGGTCTTGCCCGCCCCGTTCGGGCCCAGCAGGCCCACGATCTCGCCGCGGTGGACCTCGAAGTCGACCCCGTCGACGACGCGCCGCGAGCCGTAGTTCTTCACGAGCCCCTCGGCCTGAAGCATGAGCGCGGTGCGCGGGAGGGTGTGCCGGGGAGACCGTTCGGATCGGGTTTCCTTGACAGCCGTTCGATTCATGGGCAGGAGCTCCGTCTCCGCGGGGCCGCGTGGGGCGGCCCGTCCAGAAGGTCCGTTCACCTCACAAAACGCAGGATCCGCCAGATGTTGGGGACCACCTTGATCGGCAGGTCGGTGCCGGGGAGGTCCCAGCCGTGCGGCCAGTAGATGACCAGCGCCTTGCCGATGAGCATGTCGCGGTGGACGTAGTAGACGAAGTTCTCGGCCTCCCACAGGCGGCTGTCCTTGCTCGCGGCGCTGTTGTCGCCGAGCACGAGGAACTGGTCGTCGTCGAGAGGAAACGCCACCTGCCGCGTCGACGCAAAGGCGTCCCAGTGGTCGGGTTCCGACACCAGATCGACCACCCCGTCAGGCGTATGATAACGCAACGGCGAATCGACGAAGTCGGTGATTGCGCCCCGGACGATCGCCCGGCTCGATCGCTCGGCAATGTAGTAGAGGTCGCGGTCGATCTTCAGATGGCGGATCCGCACGGCCGCTTCCCGCGCGCCGACGCGAACCGGGGTGAGGTCGTCTTCGTCGGGCACGGTGTTGCCGAGCGGACCGTAGGTCGTCGCGGCGTCGAACTCGACGACCCTGCCGTTGACCCACAAGACCAACTGGTCGTCGACGTTGGCGAACATGACGCGGTACTTGCCCGGGCCGCGAACGCGCGTCGCGGCCGTGGGGTGGAAGTCGTCGACCCCGTCGATGCCGAGCGAGGCCCGGCCCGTGGCCAGGTCGAGCGTGCACCGGAAGATCCGCCCCCCCTTGACCAGCTCGAAGAGGACGTCGCCCCGGCCGCTCTCGGGTTCCAGGGTGCACTGAAAGGCGAGATCGCCGACCCAGTGCAGCCCGAGCTTGTCGTACTTGGGAGCGAGCTCGCCGCGCGGGCCGAGCCCCTGGCCGTACGAGAAGCGGCCAGCCTCCCAGGGGTCGTCCGAGGGAGCCGTATGGCCGCTCGAACGAACCACGTCGGTGTTGTAGGCCAGGAAGTCGGTGATCAACTGGGGGCGGGGGTCCTCGTTGCCGGGCGGCATGCGCCCTTCCTTCAGGTATTGCCAATCGCGATACGAAGGCACCACGTGGTGGTAGGCGAGCCGAACGACCCCTTCCGCGGAACCGTCGGTCGAGAAGTCGCGGTAATCGTCCGAGGGCTTCCAGGCGCCGGCCCGCTGGTCGGAAGAGGTCGAGCGCCATCGAGGTTGCCAGCCGATCTCGATCAGCTCGGGGATGACCCGATCGTTGTCGTAGACCGGCTGCAGCACGGCGAGAATTTTCGAGGGAGGCTTACGTGCGATCTCGAACCCGAATTGCCCGAGGTCGACGGCCGTATCGCCGTAACCGAGCGGCTGCTGGAATCGCTCGTGGTCTTCCTGTTCGAAGGGTTTGACGTACAGATCGCCTCGGCTGATCAGGACCGTCTCGCCGGGCAAGCCCACGATCCGCTTGATGAAGTTCGTCTTCGCCCCCCCGGGGTACTTAAACACCGCCACGTCCCACCGCTGGGGATCGCAGAACTGGTAGGGGAACTTCGACACGAGAATGCGGTCGCCCTTGTACGAGGGGTAATTCTTGCCTTGCGGATTCACCGGCCCCACGTCGAGCGTATACCGGCACATCGGGCACGTGCCGCCCACGACCCTTGCCCCGGTCAACCGGCCGGTGGCGCTGTCCACCTCGTCGCTGGCGCTGACCTGGAAGCCGGTGCCGCATCGCGGGCAGACCACGTCTTTGTGCCGGCCCATCAGGGTCGGGGCCATCGATCCGGTCGGGATCACGAACGCCTCGGCCTCGAAGGTGCGAAACAGGAAGGCCAGCACAAAGGCAATGACGATCGATTCGACCACCTCGCGCATCCCGGCGGCCGAAATGAAGGGGTCCTGGGCCGGCTTGGCCTGGGGGGACTTTGGATGCCTGGCCTGCATATCCCTTGTCGCGGGATCGGGGGACGCGGCCTTTTGAGGCTTCTTCAGCTTCTTTCTCGACATTTCGTTCTCGGGTATCTGGGCTCGATACTATCGAATATAGCGAATTCTGGCCGGGTCCGGAACTTGAAAACGCCACCGCGCCGGGCCGATCGGTCGAGCGGGAAGGTGAACCAGAAGCGGTCGGCCGACGATCCACTGCCCGGGCAGGGCCGGATCGGGCCAGAATCGACTGTCGTCCGACACGGCACTGTTGTCGCCCAGAACGTAGTATTCCCCTTCCCTCAGCCGGGTCGCATGCCCCTCTCGCTGAGTCGAGTTCCGCCTGAAGGGCCGGCCGTAGTACACGTCGCGGTACACGCGCAGGTCGCGTATCTCGATCCCCAACCCGTCGGAGCCAATGGCCAGCGGCGACGACGATCCCGGCAGCGCGTCGTCGCCATCGTAGGGCAGGGCCAGCACGGTGTCGCCCCCCCAGGCCAGCAAAACCTGCCGATCGAACAGCGACCACTCGACCCGTACGCCTTCGATCGAGCCGTCAGGCAATTTGCCCGGCGGGCACAAGGGCCGACCGTTTCGCGCGACTTCGAACACGCGGCGCCGAGTGTCGATGCGCACCTCGAACTCGTCTCGGCCGTCCGTCGCCCGCAGAAAAAGGCCGCCCGCCCCAAGAACTCGCGCCAGCCGAAACGTGAGCATCGCGTCGGGCACCGGATGGACCTGCTTCGGGTGCAGGGTTCGGCCCTGGTTATACGGCAGCACATCGCCGATCGGGCCCTCGACGAGCCGGCCGGACTTGCCCGGCACGACGGTCGCGTGCCGATAGGTGAGCCAGTCGACACGGCCCGGCTCGTGGACCGGCGGGTGGATGAAGCGGCCGGGCGCGGCCTGCCATCGGCTGAGCGGGCCGCCCACCCAGCGGGGCTGGAGTCCCGGGCGCGTCCAGCCGGTATCGTGCACGAGGACGGCCATGCCCCGCTGCTGCTCCAAAGGCTTGCGCTGCAGCACGCCCTCGACGTAGATGTCGCCATGGCGGATCTCGATCGACTCGCCCGGCAGGCCCACCACCCGCTTGACGCTCGTCTCGCGCGGCCGTTCGGGGTGGCGAAAGGCGACCGGCTCCCATCGGCGTGGGCCGCGAAAACGGAACGTCAGCTTGTCGACCATCAGGCGATCGCCGGCCACTTGGGCCGCTCGGGCCGATTCGTTCTCGGCACACCCGCAGTGCGGGCACACGGCTTTCGACCCGAGCGAAGCGCCCTCGGCGCCGAAGGCGAACCCCAGCCCGCAATCGCGGCATCGCACCTGCCGGTGGGGGCCCCGAAGCGTCTCGGCCATTGACGCGCTCACGACCTGGAAGGGCACCAGCAGCCCTTCGACGAACCAAACTCTCCCGATCAGGGCGACGGCAAGGGCCAGCACCAGCCGAGGGAAGATGCCGCTTGTCGCCGTGCGGGGCCCGGCCCGGGCGCCCGGTGTTCTTGCGTACTTGCGCAAATGATGCATACTGCTCTTCGAGCGGGGGAAAGTCTGCCCGGCCGCCAGTCGTCGAGAGCTACGAGACCCAACCACCAGGATACCGCAAAACGGCCCCGACCATGAATCCACCCGGTCCCGATTCCGTGCGCCGTCTCGAACTGGCCCTCGAAGCGGCCCGCGAGGCGGGAGAGATCACGCTGCGTTCCTTTCGGCGCGACGATCTGGCCGTCGAGCGCAAGGCCGACGACTCGCCCGTGACCGTCGCCGACCGCGAGGCCGAGCAACATCTGCGAGGTCGGATCGCGGATGCGTTTCCCGAAGACGGCATCCTCGGCGAAGAATTTCCCGAGCGGGCCGGCGCGAGCGGCTTCCGCTGGATCCTCGATCCGATCGACGGAACCAAGTCGTTCATTCACGGGGTGCCGCTGTACGGGACCCTGGTCGGAATCGAGCACGAGGGCGAGAGCGTCGCCGGGGTGATCCACATTCCGCCGCTGGGCGAATGCGTGTACGCGGCCCGGGGGCAGGGGGCCTGGTATGTGCGCGGCGAGTCGGCCCCCGCGCCGGCCCGGGTGTCGGAGTGTCCGCGATTGAGCGAGGGCCTTTTCCTGACGAGCGAGGTGGCCAGCTTCGACGAGATCGGACGCCGCGACGTGTACGACCGGCTGCAATCGGCGGCCCGGCTCGCCCGCACCTGGGGCGACTGCTACGGATACCTGCTGGTCGCCACGGGCCGGGCCGAGTTGATGGTCGATCCGATCCTCAACGTGTGGGATGCCGGGGCTCTGCTGCCGATCATCGAGGAGGCGGGCGGGAGGTTCACCGACTGGCAGGGCCGCCCGACGATCCACTCGGGGCAGGCCATCGCCACGACGGTCTCGATGCTCGACGAGGTGCTGGCCGTGACGCGCGCCACCGCGTGAGGGCGCGCCGGCTTTCGCAAACGAAACGGGAACCGAACTCCCATCCGCGCGATCGTCGTCGTGCCCGTGTCCCACGATCCGGGCTGGCGGTCCCGGTAGGGTTTGGCCGGCTGGGGAGGGCACAAAGGCCCCCCTTGCGGAGGCTGTTGGCGGGGCCTACAATCGGATGGCAGGTGCGCGGCCGGGCAACACGGCAAACACGTCGGGCAGCACCGCGTCAGGAAACGTTGACCGAAGCCGATTCCGACTCCTCGTCCTCGGGAAGACTCCAGCAGACGCCGGCCGGCCATCGGGCACGACGCCCCTGCTCGGGCGGTTAGCGCCGCGGTTGCGCACGAGCGTTGTTCTTCCACACTTCCCACAAACCCATCGATTCGGAAAGAAGCCGCATGCCGCGACGCAACGTGAGAGACTTGGGGGACCAGGAGCCGGTCGACGAGGTGTTTCGGGCGAGCCAGAAGCAGCTCCGGCCCAATCGAAGCGGGAACCTCTACCTGCAATTCGAGCTTTCCGACCGCACCGGCGCGATTGCCGCGCGCATGTGGAACGCCTCGGAATCGCTCTACCGCTCGTTCGACAACGGCGACTATGTGCGCGTCGAGGGAACCACCCAGTTGTTCCAGGGATCGCTCCAGCTCATCGCCAAGCGGCTCACCAAGGTCAAGCCGAGCGAGGTCAACGAAGACGAATTCACCCCCCTGGCCGCCGTCGCGATCGACAAGCTCGTCGGGCGGCTCAAGGACCTCCTCCGCGGACTGACCAACCCCCAACTCCACACGCTGGCCGAGTGCTTTCTGCTCGACGAGCGGTTCATGGCGAAATTCACCCGCGCGCCGGCCGGCATCAAGCACCACCACGCCTACCACGGAGGGCTGCTCGAGCACGTGGTCAACCTGATGGAAGTGGTCGTGCGGATCGCTCCCTGCTATCCGCAGATCGACCGCGACCTGCTGCTCATCGGCGCCTTTTTGCACGACATGGGCAAGATCGACGAACTGCGCTACGATCGCGAGTTCGCCTATACCGACGAGGGCCAGTTGATCGGGCACCTGGTCATGGCCGTGGGCCTGCTCGAAGAGAAGGTTCGCGAGGCCGAGAAGCTCTCAGGCGAGCCCATGTCGGAGGAGACCGTGCTGCGGCTGAAGCACATGATCATCAGCCACCACGGCGAGTACGAGTTCGGCAGCCCCAAGCTGCCCATGACGTTGGAGGCGGTCGCCCTGCACTCGCTCGACCATCTCGACGCCAAGGTGTTCGCCTTTCACCAGCAGTTGCGCGACGATCCGAACGTCGACAGCCCCTGGACGCACTACCATCCCACCCTGGGACGCAAGCTCTTCAAGGGATACGAGTCGGAAGACGATTGAGGCCGCTCGATAGGCGACCGTGGGCGGCGCGGCTGCGGGCCGATCCTGCCACATGACCGGGGCATCGCATGGAAAACATCGATCTCGAACGGGCCGTTCTCGACCTGGTGCGCCGGCCCGATTATCAACCCGCCAAGGCGAGGGGAATCGCCCAGCAACTGGGACTTCCCAGAGACCAGGTGCCCGAGGTCAAGAAGACGATCAAGCGCCTGGTGAGCGAGGGGCGGCTGGTGTACGCGACGGGCCGGCACGTCGAGGCCGTCGACCCGGCCAGGCCGCAAGGCAACCGCCTGGTGGGCGTTTTTCGGCGCATGGAGTCGGGTAGCGGGTTCGTGCGCCCCCGTCGGACGTCCGTCGACGACGCCCCGCCCCCCGACGTCTACGTGCCGGCACGCGGCTCGGGCGACGCCTCGACGGGCGACACCGTGCTGGTGCAGATTACCCGGCGCCGCGGCGGCAAGCATCCCGGGCCCCGGGGTGAAATCGTCAAAATCATCGAGCGGCAAACGCACCAGTTCGTCGGCACCTATTTCGAGTCGGACGGGCTGGGCTACGTCCAGGTCGACGGAAACCTCTTCGCCCGGCCCATCCTGGTCGGCGACCCCGGGGCCAAAGGCGCCGCGGTCGACGACAAGGTCGTGATCGACATGGTCCGCTTCCCCTCGCACTTTGCCGGCGGCGAGGCCGTGATCACCGAGGTGCTCGGGCCCCAGGGCGAACCGGGCGTCGACACCCTGCTGATCTTTCGCGAGTACGCACTGCCCGAGCGGTTCCCCGACCCGGTCGTCGACGAGGCCCGGCAGGAAGTCGAGCGGTTCGACGAGTCGATTCCCGACGGCCGGCTCGACTTGACGCGAACCGCGGTGATCACGATTGATCCGGTCGACGCCCGCGATTTCGACGACGCCATTTCGCTCGAGCGGCAGGCCGACGGACACTGGCTGCTGGGCGTGCACATCGCCGACGTGTCGCACTTCGTGCGGCCGAAATCGGCGCTGGATCGCGAGGCGTTCGAGCGGGCCACGAGCGTCTACCTGCCCGACCGCGTCGTGCCCATGCTGCCCGAGCTGATCTCCAACGGGGTGGCCAGCCTTCAGCCGGGCAAGGTGCGGTACACGAAAACGGTGCTGATCGAGTACACGCCGGAGGGGATCCCGGTAGGGTCCGAGTTCCACTCGGCGGCCGTCAAGAGCCGGCGCCGTCTTACCTACGAACAGGTCGACGCGTTCCTCGCCGACCCGGCGCCCTGGCGCCGGCGTCTCGGCGCGAAGGTGCACGACCTGCTGCGGAACATGCACGAGTTGGCCATGATCCTGCGCGCGCGGCGGATCGCGCGCGGGGCCCTCGAGCTGTGCATGCCCGACGTGAAGATCGACCTGGACGGGAAGGGGCGCGTCACCGGGGCCCACGTGGTCGAGAATACCGAGAGCCACCAGATCATCGAGGAGTTCATGCTGGCGGCCAACGAGGCGGTGGCGCGGGCCCTGGCCGACCGGGGGCTGCACTTCCTCCGCCGCGTGCACAAGGATCCGACCCTGCGCAAGCTCCAGGAGCTGACCGAGTTCATCAAGGAACTCGGCTTCCGGACCGAGAGCCTCGAGAGCCGCTTCGCCTTGCAGAAGCTGCTGGCCGAGGCCGCCGGCCGGCCCGAGCGCCATGCCGTGCACTACGCGGTGCTGCGGTCGCTTCAGCGGGCCGTGTACAGCCCCGAGCCCGAGGGCCACTACGCCCTGGCCAGCGACGGCTACTGCCACTTCACCTCGCCGATCCGGCGCTATCCCGATTTGACCGTCCATCGCATGCTCGAGGCGATTCTGGCCGGCAAGCCCCCGCGCGACGATCTGACCGAGTTGATGCTGGTCGGCGAACACTGCTCGCAGCGCGAGCAGCGGGCCGAATCGGCCGAGCGCGAGTTGACCAAGCTGAAGCTGCTCCACTATCTCAGCGAGCAGACGGGCCGCGAGATGGACGTCGTCGTCACGGGCGTCGAAACGTACGGCCTGTTCGTCCAGGGAATCGATCTGCCGGCCGAAGGGCTCATCCACGTCGGTTCGCTGGCCGACGACGTGTACCGCTTCGATCGCACCACGCACACCCTGGCCGGCTACCGGTCGGGAAACCGGTTCCGGCTGGGCGACCTGCTTCGGGCGGCCGTGCTGCGGGTGGATCTCGACCGGCGGGAGCTCGATTTCCGGCTTCTGGCGCGCAAGGGGGGCCCGACGCCCGCGACGCCACGAAAGCGGGCGGGCAGCAAACCCTCCCACGAGGCAACACGAGCGAAGCGGTCCACCCGGGCGAAAAAGACCGCCCGCGCCCCAGGCAGGCGCAAAAAACGCCGGTAGGAGCATGATTGGGCGTCGCGGGGCGGAGGGGGGCAAAGCGCGGAGCCACTGGCGACGCGGGCGAGAACCGATAGAATATCGACTTTGATGCTCGCCGCGGATCACAAGCCCGTCGCAGACGTCGGGTCTCCTATTGCAATACGAAGGACGGCATGCCACGGAAAACGCCGCTTTACGATTGGCACGTTCAAAAAGGGGCCCGGATGGTCGAGTTCGCCGGCTGGTCGATGCCGGTGCAGTACACCTCGATCATCGACGAACACTTGGCCATCCGGTCGGCCGGCGGCATCGCCGACATCTCCCACATGGGACGGCTCCGCTTCGAGGGTCCCGGAGCGGCCGTTTTTCTGGCCGAGCTGCTGACACGGCGCGTGGGGGGGCTCGGCCTTAACCAGATTCGCTACTCGCTGATCACGAACGACCAGGGCGGTATCCTCGATGACGTGCTTGTGGGCTATTACCACAACGCCAACGGGCAGCCCTACTACGTCGTCGTGGTCAACGCCGGGAACCGCGAGAAGATCGTCCACTGGATCGAGGCCCACCTGTCGCAGGAACGGGCCGATCGACCCGGCGAGGAGATCGTGTGGGCCGACGTCACCCGATTGTGGGCCATGTTCGCGGTCCAAGGGCCGCGGTCGGTCGAGTTGTTGCAGCCGCTGGTCGACGTCGATCTCGAAATGATGCGCTACTACAACGGGGCCCAGGTCCGCATCCTCCACCCCGCGGCCCAGAGGCAAGGGGGCATCATCAGCCGCACCGGCTATACGGGAGAAGACGGCTTCGAGCTGAGCGTGGGGGCCAGCATCGCCCGGGGAGTCTGGGAGGTCCTCGTCGAGATGGGCCGCCCCTTGGGCATCGTGCCCACCGGCATCGGCGCGCGCGATACCCTGCGTCTGGAGGCCGGCATGCCCCTTTACGGCCACGAGCTGTCGGAGGAGGTCCATCCGTTCGAGGCCGGGCTGGGATACACCTGCTACCTGACCGGCTACGACTTTCCCGGGCGCGACGCCCTGAAGCGGCTCGAAGCGCAGCCCCTGAAGCGAAAGCTCGTGGGTCTCGAAGTCGAGGGGCGCCGCCCGGCGCGCGAAGGCTCCGACGTGGTGGCCGGCGGCAAACCCGTGGGCCGCACGACGAGCGGATCGTACTCCCCCACGCGGAAGCGGCCCATCGCGATGGCGTACGTCGACGTCGCCTGGGCCGAGCCGGGGACCGAGTTGGCCATCGACATTCGAGGCCGAGCGACGCCGGCCCGCGTGGTCAAACTGCCCTTCTACCGTCGTCCAGGAAAAGGAAGAAAGACATGACGCCCGAATCGCTGCTCTACACCAAGACCCACGAATGGGTCGACCTTCAGACCGACCCGTCAGGAGCGAAGATCGCCACGGTGGGCATCTCGGCGTTCGCGCTGGAGTTACTGACCGATCTGGTCTATATCGACTTGCCTGAGGTGGGCCGCCAGGTCGAGGCCGGCGCTGCCTTCGGCGAGGTCGAGTCGGTCAAGGCCGTCAGCGACCTTTACAGCCCGGTTGACGGCGAGGTGGTCGACGTCAACGCGGCCGTGGTCGAGAACCTCGAACGCCTCAGCGAGGATCCGTACGGCGAGGGCTGGCTGGTCAAGATCAAGGTGACCGACGCGTCGGGCCTTTCGGCGCTGTTGGACCACGGGACCTATCAGAAGCAGTGCGCGCAGGAACAAGCCGAGGAGTAGCATGCCCTACGTTCCCAACACGGCGGAAGACCGGCAGGCGATGCTCGAAGCCATCGGCGTGGGCTCGATCGACGAGCTGTTCGCGATGGTTCCGGGCGAGGTGCGATTGAATCGGCCGCTGGAACTGCCGCCCGCCCTGGGCGAATGGGAGTTGACCGCGCATGTGGCCGAGCTGGCCGGGCGGAACGCGCCGGCGGGGCAGTCGGTGTCGTTCCTGGGCGCGGGAAGCTACGACCATTTCATCCCGGCCGTCGTCGATTTCGTCTCGGCCCGCAGCGAGTTCTACACCTCGTACACGCCCTATCAGGCCGAAGCGAGCCAGGGAAACCTCCAGGCCCTGTTCGAGTATCAGACGCTGATCGCGCAGCTAACCGGCATGGACGTCTCGAACGCCAGCCTGTACGACGGGGCCAGTGCGGCGGCCGAGGCCGTGCTCATGGCCCTCGGGGCCACCCGGCGTTGGGGCAAGGTCGTGACGGCCGCTTCGGTCCATCCCGAGTATCGCCAGGTCTTGCACACCTATCTGGCCAACCTCGACGTCGAGTTGATCACGCTCGGCACGCCGCAGGGCGCCGTGGCGCCGGACGAGCTCGCCGCGGCCGTCGACGATCGGACCGCCTGCGTGCTCGTCCAGCATCCGAACTTCTTCGGCTGCCTCGAGGAGGTCCGCGCGCTGGCCGACGTCGCGCACGCGCAGGGCGCCCTGTTCGTCGTGGCGGTCGACCCGATCAGCCTCGGGGTGCTCGAACGCCCGGGCGACTACGGGGCCGACGTGGTTGTGGCCGAAGGCCAGTCGCTGGGCAATCCCATGAGCTTCGGCGGGCCCTCCCTGGGCATCCTGGCCTGTTGCGAGAAGTTCGTGCGCCGCATGCCCGGCCGGCTCGTCGGGCAGACCGTCGACCGCCGCGGCAAGCGGTGCTGGGTGCTGACGCTGCAGACCCGCGAACAGCACATCCGCCGCGAGAAGGCAACGAGCAACATCTGCACGAACCAGGGGCTTTTCGCCCTCCGGGCGACCGTGTACCTGGCCGCGATGGGGCCCGAGGGAATGCGGTCGGTCGCCGAGCTTTGCCTGCAGAAGGCCCGCTACGCCCGCGATCGGCTCGCGGCGGCCGGCATGGAGCCCGCCTTCGACCGGCCCACGTTCAAGGAGTTCGCCGTTCGCGCGAAGGGGGCAGGGGTCGATTCGCTCGTCGACGCGGCACGAAGGCAAGGCATATTCGCCGGCGTTCCGCTCGGGAAGTGGTATCCGGAACTGGCTGACGGCCTGCTCGTGGCGGTGACCGAAAAGCGAACCAAAGCCGAGATCGACCGACTGGCGGGCATCCGGGCATGAGCGGCCGAGCCCCGATGGGGCGGCACGCTTCATGCAAGACGAAGCCGCGGCGTGCGGCCGCGGGAAGGATGGGAGTCTCCATGCGAAACAGACAAGCGACGCAACTGTTGTTCGAACAATCGCGCCCGGGCTGTCGGGCGGTGCGTCTGCCGGAGTGCGACGTCCCCGCGAAGCCGTTGGAGGAGCTGTTGCCCGGCGAGTCGCTGGCGGCAAGCCCTCCGCCGCTGCCCGAGCTGACCGAGCCCGACTTGGTGCGGCACTTCGTCAACCTGTCGACGTTGAACATGTCGGTCGACACGCACTTCTATCCGCTGGGCTCGTGCACGATGAAGTACAACCCCAAGCGGAACGAGCGTCTTGCCGGGCTGCCGGGCCTGGTCGATCTGCACCCCTATCAGCCCGAGGAATCGCTCCAGGGCATGCTGGAGCTTTTGTACGCGTCGCAAGCAATGCTGGCCGAGATCAGCGGGCTCGACGCGGTCAGCCTTCAGCCGGCGGCCGGGGCCCACGGCGAGATGACGGCCCTGCTCGTGGCGGCCGCCTACTTCCGCGACGTGGGCCAGAAGCGGACGACGGTGCTCATCCCCGACGGCGCGCACGGCACGAATCCGGCCAGCGCGGCCATGGCCGGCTTTCGGGCCGTCGAAGTGAAGAGCACGCCGGCCGGCTTCGTCGATCTCGATGAACTGGCCGCCCGGCTCGACGAGAACGTGGGCGTGTTCATGATCACCAACCCGAACACGCTGGGACTGTTCGAACCCCAGATCGCCCGGATCACCGAGATGGTTCACGACGTGGGCGGGCTGGTCTATCTCGACGGGGCGAACATGAACGCCATCCTGGGGATCACCCGTCCCGGCGACTTCGGGGCCGACATGATGCACTACAATCCCCACAAGACGTTCAGCGGCCCGCACGGCGGCGGCGGGCCGGGCGCGGGCCCCGTGGCCGTCACCGCGAAGCTGGCCCCCTACCTGCCGGTGCCCGTCGTGGTGCGCGACGGCGACCGCTACCGCCTCGACGAAGACCGCCCCAAGTCGATCGGGCGCGTGCGAAGCTTTTTCGGCAACACGGGCGTGCTGGTGCGGATGTACTGCTATCTGCGCACCCACGGCCCCGACGGGCTGCGCCGCGTGGCCGAGAACGCCGTGTTGAATGCGAATTACCTGCTCAGCCGGGTGAAGCACTTCCTGCCCGTCCCGCGCGGCGCGCGGTGCATGCACGAGTTCGTGGCCTCGGCCACGAAGTTGAAGCACGACGGCGACGTGGCGGCCATGGACCTGGCCAAGCGGCTTCTGGACTTCGGGTTCCACGCCCCCACGGTCTACTTCCCGCTGATTGTGCGCGAGGCCATGATGATCGAGCCCACCGAGACCGAGAGCAAGGCCACCCTGGACGCCTTTGCCGAGGCGCTGTTCCGAATCACCGAAGAGCCGGCCGACCGGCTCCACGACGCGCCGCACTCCACCGCGATCAGCCGCCCCGACGAGGTGCGGGCCGCGCGCCAACCGGTGCTCACCTGGCGGCGGGAACCGAGCTAGGCCGCCCGCCCAAGCGAATCGAGCCCGAATCGAGCCCAAGACGTGACCACCTGCCGCCTGATCGTCGATCCGCCCGGCTCGGGGGCCTGGAACATGGCCGTCGACGAGATGCTGCTCGAGTGGGCGGGGGCCACCGCCGGGTGTTGTCTCCGGTTCTATGGGTGGGAGCGACCCACGCTGTCGCTGGGCTACTTCCAGGCTTACGACGATCGGCGACGCCATGCGCCCAGCTTGCCGTGCCCGGTCGTGCGCCGGGCCAGCGGCGGCGGGGCGATCGTGCACGATCGGGAACTGACCTACAGCCTCGTGCTGCCGCGGAGCCACGCGCTCGCCCGCGAGCGGCTTTCGCTCTATCGGACGGTGCACCGAGCATTGATCGCGGCCCTCTCGGGGTTCGGCGTCGAGGCCTCGCTTTGCAAAGCCTCTGTGGCGTCTCTCCCGGCACCGCCCTTTCTCTGTTTCCAGCGCCGCGCGCCGGGCGACGTGCTGGTCGGCGAGGTCAAGGTGGCCGGCAGTGCCCAGCGCCGATCGGCCGACGCCGTGCTTCAACACGGCAGTGTCTTGCTGGCCCGGTCCGTTGCCGCTCCGGAGCTCGAAGGACTCGATACGCTGGTCGGCGGCCCCGTCGACGGGCACGACCTGCTCGAAGCGTGGCTCGATCGACTTGCGCGGGCGCTCTCTCTGCGTTGGCGCCGCGCGCCGTTGGACGAGTCGGAGCGGCGTCGGGCGGCCGCGCTCGTCGAGTCGAAGTACGCTTGCGACGCCTGGAACGTTACCCGCGGCCGTGGGCCGCGCCAGAACGCCCGCGTCCGGCCACCAGCGCGTACAATGAACGACAGGCGATGACTCGTTGGATCTTTGAAGGGAGCCCCGCTAGGCCGGGGGGGCTGGAGAGGGCAGGAAAAAGGTTTGACTTCACCTCCCGTTGTGGTACGATCATGCTTGATTTCCGAGGAACGGAGATCGAGCGATCGGCCGGCTGGAGCCGATACCCAGTGAGACACTGTGCTAAGTCGCAGGAGTCTCTTTGCTCCTGCACAACAGTCGGGATTGACCTTTCCGGTCAAAGGCTGGACTGGCATCGGGCGCTACTCCGCGGAGTCCGCGGCGTGGGCTGGGTTGGGTCAGACCCGATCGAGAAGACTTGCCTCCCTACGGTCGGTCCGCCCTCTCGCGGCCCATCGTGCGGCGCAGGTCCATGGCGCTATCGCAGGAAGCAGAGATCCGGGGGCCCCCCTTTTTCGCGCGGCGAGGTCCGCCGGCCAATCAGACAGAAACACGGCACGGTTTTCTACGGGGAGATCGGATGCGAATCAAGCTCGTCGTCACCAGCGGCAAGAACGCGGGCAAGGAGATACGAATCGCCAAGTCGAAGTTCATCATCGGTCGGGCCGAAGACTGCCACCTGCGAGCGCATAGCGAAACGGTGAGCCGACATCATTGCGTCATCCGGACGAAGGAAGGCACGGTTTCCGTGCGGGACTTCGGCAGCAAGAACGGCACTCAGCTCAACGGCGTCACGATCGACGGCCTGCAGGAGTTGCGGGACGGCGATATCCTCAAAGTAGGCAACCTTGAGTTTCGGGTCCACGTGGAGACCGCGGCCGCTGAAGAGAAACCGGAGCCCCAACCCGAGCAGCCCGCCCCCGAGACGATTGCCCCCCACGACGACTTGGACCTCGATAGCTGGCTCAACGACACCCAGACGGTCGGTTCAGACGCCTCCTCGGACGACGAGGCGACCGCGGCCCCCCGCAAAGACCACAAGGCCAATGACAAGTCGCCCGGCCTGGTGGGCGTGTGGAACAAGGAGAACAAGAAGGTCTCCGCGGCCACGCCCCGCGACGCGGCGGCCGACACCCTGAAGCACTTCTTCCGACGGCCTTGATCGGCATTCCACGGGAGACATCGTGAGGGCAACAAATCGCAATCGCAAATCGGCCGCGCTGCTGGGGCTGGCCTTCGATGGCGACGATGGACATACCCGCCTGACGCGCGGGAAGAACTTCGTCCTATGCGGCGGCAGCCAGGAGACCCACGCCGTCATGCAGGAGACCGCGATCAAGATCAACGAGCACCTCGACCGCAAAGGAAAACGCCTCGAAGACGTCAGCGTGGGCGAGCTCCGCCATATCTGTCGCGACGTTGCCGATTCGGTGCGCGGGGCGCCCCCCGACGACGACTGATTCTCCGGCGCAGCCGCGGTCGGCGCTCCCTTCGTCGAACCGCCCCACGACTGCGGCGGGCTCGCGGAGTCCGCCGCATTCTCGTTTTCTTGGGCACGTCTGACACAGAACGAATGACACTTCCCTCCCGGAAGTGCACCTTTCGTTATTCTGCCCATAACGATACTCTTCGCTAAATCCGATCATTTTACGAAAACCGATCATCTTTTCTAAACGGTCGATTTTGCCAGGTCGGCTGGCCGATCTCTTGGGCATCGGTGTACACGCCGGTGCACCTCGCCAAGTGGGCTAACTACCAGGAGACGACCGTGGCCAAGATGAGACGGGCAGGCAGCCGGAAGACGAAGGCGGGTAAGTCGGGTGGTGCGACGGAAAAGGCGGTTGCCCAGAAACCGCACGAGGACTCGGTCGTCGTCGACCGCCGCGCCAATCGCGACCGGCGAAAGTCAGGCGATCGGCGGAAAAAAGACGTGCCAGTGGCCGTCGAACGCCGCAAGATCGAGCGCCGCGCCAAGGTGAATCGACGCCGGCAGATCGACCCCACGACCTGCGAGCGCGACTACACGGAGGAAGAAGTCGAGTTCATGAACGCCCTGGATGAATACAAGCGGACCAGCGGCCGCATGTTCCCCACCTGTAGCGAGATTCTCGAAGTGGTCCGCAAGCTCGGGTACGAGAAGACGACGGGAGGCCATCCTGTCCACCCCACCAACCAGGATGGCAAAACCCACGAAACGGGGGGCACGCAAGCCGACGCGGAAGGCGGATCGGCCAGAGAGGCCGACTCCGAGGCGTCGGTTTGAAGATCCTTTGCATTAGGGCGACGCACCCCCCCGACGGCGAGGAATGACCGGCGCCGGCATGCACGGCGCTCTCGCGTTGCCCCCTCTGCCCCGAAAGTCCCCCCGCTTTCCGCGCCGGGCGGGCTGCCGCCTCATCATCCCGAGACTTCTCGGTGATCTTCCCGTGTTGCCCGGCCGCGAAGCCTACTCCGCGGGCGGTTCGCTCGATCGCATCCTCTGGATCGCGCGAAGCACGTCTTTGCGGCTGATTTGTCCGACCAGCCGGCCCCTGTCGACAACCGGCAGGCGACGGAAGCGGTTGTGGACAAACAGCTCGGCGACCTGGAGAACGTCCGTATCGGACGGGATCGTCCGCAGTTCGGTCGACATGAGGTCCTTGACCAGCGCGGTGGGCAGATTGTGGTATTGCGCGTGCAGAAGCGTCTTCAGACAATCCCGTTCCGAGAGCATTCCCACAAGGTTGCCCGATCCGTCCACCACCGGGGCACCCGAGATACGGTGCTTCAACAACAGCGCGATGGCGTCGTAGGCGTCGGTCTCGGGAGTAACGGTAATGAGATCGCGGGCCATGCAATCGGCCACCCTGAGAGCGGTTGATGTGGGCATTCTGTCGACCCCTTCGTGGATGCCCCGCGGACGGGTGGATTGCCGAGGCTTGCCGTTACCCAGTTAATCATAGAGACCCCGGTACGTTGGACAACCCTGACCCGGGGTACGATCTCCCGGGGCCTCGGCAGCTACCCACGGATAGCCGAACGAGGCCACCCATACCTACGGTGGATTCATGATATTGCTGATGACCCGACGCAGCGGAGTGAAGAAGAGGGTCACTCCATCTTCGATGCGATGGCGCAGGTCGGTAAAAGTCTGGATTCGCGGATCGGCCGAACGAGGTGCGCTGTCTGCGTTCGGGTCGAATTCGTCGGCGGATACACCGATCTGGCCCGCCCGCAGGATCAGCCCCCGCCGGAAATACTGGAACCTGTGGCGCGGTTGCTTCCGGGCCCAGAGAAACGTGCTTTCGACCAGGTCCACCGGCAGGCGCCCCTGCGAGACCATTGCGAGCACGCGGTCGATGAAGCCGTCCTCTTCGAGGGTGTCGGTTCGCAGGCCGACGCGGATCCGGTCGGCATCCAGAACTTGCCCCGCGGCCGGCCGTGTCGCGGCCGCGATGCAAAGAACCAGGCAAAAGAGTGCCGTTCCCGATGATATCTTGGCTCGCATGATTTCCGTACTCCGCGGCCCGGGGCGATTGCGAAAAGGCGATCGGCGGAGTGCTTGTAATCGAATCGGCGGTTGACCGCAAGAGCAGTGGGCAGGTCGGGGCAGCGGTATATTCCGCAGACCCCCTATTTTGTTCATTTGCTCGCTCGTAAAGTTGCCCACGCGGGGGGACGCGCCAGGGGCCCGTCGGCGCGCCCCCCTCGACCGCGGGTAATATTTCGCGAGCCAAAGGGTTGAAGAATTGGGGTTCAGTACACTATAATAGCACGACAACCTGTGGGGCGCGGAATCACGGAATCTTGACGAGGAGATCGCAAAGTGAAAGGTGCCGACCGTAACGTAGCCGTGGACTGGGAAGTTTTCCTCGAGAACGACGCCACCGTCGATGCCCTAATCGAGTTCATTGAAGGCTTCAAAAACAACCGCGAGCTCAGCGCGGCCTGTCGAAATGCGAAGTGCCGGCAGGAGGTCGACCGCATGCGCGTGCTGGGGAACTACGAGAGCCGCAACCGGGCGCGCCAGTTCCTGAGCCAATACTACACCTGGACTTGCCAGTAGCCGTTTTCGGCCCTGGCGTGGGCGGTCCCATCGTCGGCGAGGCCTGCCGGCGAGCCTTCCCCAAAACGAGGGGGGGGCTTACTGGTGTCGCAGGGCCTCGATGGGGTCCATGGCGGCTGCGCGCATTGCCGGGTACAGCCCAAAAATGACGCCGATCGTCACCGAGATGCCGAATGCCAGTGGAATCGAGCCCGGCAGCACGACGGGCTCGACGGCCTTGATGACGTCGGGCAGTTGCTCCATGACCTGAGGAAAAAAACCCTCGAGCCGGTTCCGGAACCAGCTCACCACGGGGCGGCACATGAACCCCGCCAGCACCCCCGTGGCCCCACCCACGATCGATAGGGAAACCGTCTCCACAAGAAACTGGCGGATGATGTCCCGCCGCTTGGCGCCCAGGGCGCGGCGCACGCCGATCTCGCGGGTCCGCTCGGTGACCGTCGCCAGCATGATGTTCATGATGCCGATGCCGCCCACCACGAGCGAAATCGCGGCGATCAGGCCCATGAACACGATGAACATCAACCGGGTGACCCGCGCCTGCTCGAGCAATTCGAGCGGCACGGTCACTCCGTAGTCCTCGGTGCGGTGGAACCGGGCCAGGGTCTCGCGCACCACGTCCGCCGTCTGAAGAACGTTTTTCACATGGTCCACGCGGAGGGTTGCCTGGCTCAGTTGGACGATCTCGCCCTCAAACGATCCCGCGCGCCGCGTGATCACCATGTCGCCGATTCGGTTCCAGAGCGTGCTGATGGGGATGTACACGTCGTTGCTGAAATCCTGCGCCGCCAGCGAGCCGCCGATCCCGGCCGACGGCATGCGCTCTTTCATCACGCCGACGACCACGTAGTAGTGCTCTTCGATGCGGATGCGCCGGCCGATCGGGTCCTCGAAGGGGAACAGCTTCTTGGCCGTCCCGGCCGCCAGCACGCAGTGATTGAGCATGTGCTTCAGTTCGGCGTCGCTGATGAAGTGCCCCCGCTCGAGCTCCAGTTGGGTCACGTCGGCGTATTCCGGAGTGCACCCGACCAACCGGCCGTCGACCATCCGGCCGCCGTAGGCGAATCGCCGCCGGATCTCACGGATGGGCAGCGCCCGCTCGATCGTGGGGATCGTCTCGGTCAGCCGCTCGAAGTCGGCTTTGGTCAGACCATAGGGCACGAAGCCGCTCAGCCCCTCGGTCACTTCGCTGGGGGGCTTGACCGATCGCACGATGATGTTGTTGGCCCCCAGCCCTTCGATCTGCTCCTGGGCCTTTCGGCTGATTCCTTCGCCGATGGCCAGGAGCCAGATCACGCTGGCCACGCCGATGAAGATGCCCAGCACGGTCAGCAGGGAGCGCAGGGGATGGAGCAGAAGGCTCTTGATTCCCAACTGCCAGGTTCGCAACCAGAGGTAAGTCATGGGCAAGGGGGGCGCGGGAGGGTTCGTTCGGCGCGGCGGCCGTCTCCGGCGCTGCCCGCGCCGTTTCCGTTGATCACGTCCGACTCGATGTGGCCGTCCTTGAGGCGGACGATCCGTTTGCAGCGGGCGGCAACGTCGGGTTCGTGGGTGACCATGATGATCGTCTTGCCGTCGCGGTTGAGGTTGTCGAGCAGTTGGAGAATCTCCTCGGTGGTCACCGAGTCGAGGTTTCCCGTGGGCTCGTCGGCGAGAATGAAGTAAGGATCGTTGACCAGGCTTCGCGCCACGGCGACGCGCTGTTGTTGCCCGCCCGATAGCTGGGTGGGGCGGTGGTTCAAGCGATTACCCAACCCGACCATTTCGGCCAGTTCGCGGCACCGGTCGCGGTCACCCGACCGGAGCCGCCCCTGGTAGAACAGCGGCACTTCGATGTTTTCGAGCACGGTGAGCTGGGGGATCAGGTTGTACGACTGGAAGACGAACCCGATCCGCGACGCGCGGATTTCGGAAAGCGCGTCGTCGTCCAACTGGCTGACGTCCTCGTCGCCGAGGCAGAGGAGCCCCGAGGTAGGCCGGTCGAGACATCCCAGGAGATTCAGAAGCGTGCTCTTTCCCGATCCGGAAGGTCCCATGATGGCGACATAATCGCCGTGGGGGATGTTGAGGGTCACGCCCCGCAGCGCGCGCACGGTCTCGCCGCTCAGGACGTATTCCTTGGTGAGCTTTTCGGTACGCGCCGCCGAGGTCATGATCCACCTCCGGCGGAGGCGAGAACACCGCGCGGCGAGGCTCCGGGCCGTGGGCCTCGCGCGTTTCGGGCGTCGCGCGGCGAACCCTCGCCCGGTGGCCCCTTCGGATCGGACCTCTCGGACGAAGCCCCTTCCGGCGCCTTGGCGAGGCCCAGATCTTTGCGGTATTCCTTGGCGTTCAGCACGACCCTTTCGCCTTCCTCCAACCCGTCGCGGATGACCACAAACTTGTCGTTGGTCCGGCCGATGGTCACGTCGCGGGCTTCGACCTTCCCCGCGGCCTCGTTCCACGTCACGCAGTAGTGCTCACCGCCATGTTCGAACACGGCTTGGACCGGCACCTGAATCACGTCGGGAACGCGGGCAACGCGAATGGTCACCTCCGCGGTGAACCCCGGGCGCAGGCCGGGGGGCGGATCGTAGATCTTGACGTTGGTCTCATACTCTTTCACGTTCGCGTTGTGCCACGAAGTCGGCGCGGGGTACTCGCCGACCTCCTCGACGACGCCGCGGAGGTCCTTCTCCGGAAACGCGTCCAGACGGATGGTCGCTTCCATTCCCACGTCGACGAGGTTGACCCTCGCCTCGTTGATCCGGGCCTTGACCTGCATCTGGGCGGGATCGGGCATCCGGATAATCACTTGACGCTCACGGATCAGGGTGCCCGGCTCGATCACGATCTCCTGGGAGCGGTAGCCCCTCTCGTTGGCGTAAACGACCTGGCCCGGCGCCACGGCGAAGATCGTGCACTGGACCATCTGGTCCTCGATTTCGTAGAGCCGCGCGAGGTCCAACTCGTGGCTCCGCGTCTCCGCCTCCAGCCGGGCCTTCGCGGTCTCGATGCTCGCCTCGAGCTGCTTGAGCATCTTGACCTTCGTGTACTTGTCCAAGACCTCCATGGCCGTCTTCGCTTTTTCGAGGTTGATCTTCCTCTTCTCGACGTCGAACTCGGCGGCCTGAAGCTCACGGTCGGAGATGAACCCCTTCGCGTGCAGTAGCTTGCTGTGGTCGAGGTACTCCTCGGCCCGGGCGAGGTCTTCCTCGGCCATGTAGATGTCGGCTTCCTTGACGTTCTTGCTCTCTTTGTAGGTTCCCTTAAGGTACTCTTCCTTCGAGATGTGGGCCGTCTCGAGGGCCGTTCGCGCCTGGGTGACGTCGGCCGCGCTCTTCTGGCAGACGATCTGCTGCTGGGTGAGCTGGGTCTCAAGCGGCGCGGCGTTGAGCTTGACGAGAATCATCTTGCCCTTCAGGTCGTCGCAACGGAGCACCGGGCCGGTCGCGTTGGCGAAGCGCGCCAGGCTGGCGCGCAGTCCGGGCTCGTCGGAGCCCCCGCCATCGGCCGCGCCCCCGCCGGCGGCCTCGCCGTCGCCGTTCTGCCCGTTCGACTCGTCCTGAGTCGACTCCGACGCGGTGTCGCCCGATGGCGTATCGGCTTCGTCTTCGCTCGTCGCGAGGGCAAGCTCCAACGGCGCTTCGTACCCCGCGGGCCAGACGTCGGCAATTTCCATCTCGTGGACTCGACGCCACTCGAGATACTTCTGGAGCTCCTCCAGGGGAATCACTGCGCTGGCGTCGACGCAGTACTCGGGCGGAATCACGGTGCCCTCGGGCACGATCTCCAGAATCGTGGTCCCCCCGGAACTCGACTTCACCTTCGAGATGATCTCAACGTTCTTCGCGCTCTCGACGTTGCCGCGTTCGGTGATGTCGTGAACGAACTCCTGGCGCTCGACCACGTGCATCAGCGGCGCGGCCTGTTCGGCCGACAGCGAAAGCCGGGGAATCACGAACCACGCCAACGCCGGCACGATGACCACCAGGGGCAAAACGAACAGGACGCCCCGATAGGCGATCCCTCGCGACGGAAGGAGACGGAATAACCGCGTGCGGAGCAGTCGTGCTCGGTTCATGACGGCCTCGTTTTGATGCGGTGGGGATGCCGCACGCCACAAGGTTAGGCGGGAGGGGGTGGGTGTGACATGGCCTCTATTGTAGGCGAAATCCCGGGGACTGTCACGCCGTAACCCCCACAAAACTGGGGTTCGCGGCACGCGGCAGGGATCTGCATACCCCGAAGGTGCAGGGGCGCGGCCCGCGGGGCATCGGCGCCGGCAACAAGCCGCTTTCACCGCTCGATCTTGCGCCGGAGCACTTCGGCCTCCAAGGGGATGATCTGCGTCCGCGACGGCCGGGAGATCCAGTCGGCGTCGGCGCCCGACAACGCGTCCCCTGCGCCCGGCTCGAACTCGAAACGAATCGCGAACGCACCCACCTGCAGCGCGCCGTTGTCGTACGGCGGGGGCCAAAGCTTGCGGGTAACGGCGCGCAGCCCCGAGGCGAGGCAATGGGTGGCGCGCCCGGAGAACCCGCCGATCACCATTTCCAGTCGAGCCACCGGGACATGATAGGTGTAAAAGACCAGGGCGGCGTCGCGGCGATCGTCGCACGGGTGCGCTTCCCAACCGTGTGCGGTCTGGACGTAAATGCCCGGCGCGCTGACCGCTTCGCCCCGCGCGAGCCGCAGACCGCCGTGGCACGACGGCGGCTGCACGTCGTCGTCACGATAGCGGAAGAAAAAGGGGCAGCGTCGATCGTCGGGCCGCTCGACGTCGTCTTGCGGCACGAAGGGCTCCGCGCCGAACGCGCCGGCCACCACCGGCTCGATGACCACGTTCGATTTGACGCTTCCCAGGCAGATCAGTCCGCAGTTCTCCTTTTTCTCCCGGAACTCGCGATGGACGGCCCGGGCCTCGGCCGCGATCGCCTCGAGGCTCTTCAGGCCGACAAACGCCGAGACCAGTCGCTGCTGGAGGCGTTCGGGTCGGCGCTGGTTGCCCAGGCGAAACAGCTCGTGCAACAGGTTGCCCAACAAGTACGAGTCGGAGGCCATCATCCACCGCCGCCGGACTCCCGAACCGAACGCTCCCGCGCCGCCGTCGGCGCCGGGCGATCTCTTGTCGGTCCACATGCCCACGCAGAGCTCGACGTACTTGCGGTCGCTGGCCAGGGCCGAAAACTCCTCGGGCTCGATGCGGAAGAGCACGCCGGGCAGGTCGGCCCGATCGACCTGGTGGTGCTCGATGAGATACTCGCACAGAGCAGCCAGCGTGCCCAGCGACACGTATTTGGCGCGGTTGTTCATGACCGCCGCCACCTGATGCCTCTCCAGCGAGGTGGCCTCGGCGATCCGCTTGATAATCCCCCGCTCCAAACCCTCCTGCTGCTGCAACAGCTCGGCCAATCGGAAGCTGATTCGCATCGGCATCCCCTCCAACGGCGGCACGACACTCCCCGACTGCCCACTTGTAGCAGCGATCGTCGCCAAAGGCAATAGGGAAGAATATCTTCCCCAGGGCGAGCCCGGGGTTCGGGCCTCCGTCATCCGTTATCCTTGCCGGCCCCTCCGCGGCGCCCGTACCATGAGAACGTATACTTACCCGGCTCGGCGTGCTGAAGGCAGCCCCACGGAGACCCTGCCGGTTTTCGAGATATTTTCTGACCTCTGGAGACGTGAGCATGAGAGGCTTGCCCACCCCCGTCGCAATCTGGCTCATTTGGATCGGATCCCACGCCATGGCCAACCCCTTTCTTTCCGAGTGGACGACGCCGTTCGGCGTTCCGCCCTTCGACCAAATCCGCCTCGAGCACTACAGGGCGGGCTTCGACGAAGCGATGAAGGCGCACCGGCAAGAGATCGCCGCGATCGCCGACGACCAGGCCGCCCCGACCTTCGCGAACACCGTCGAGGCGCTCGAGCGCAGCGGGGCTCTGCTGAACCGCGTGAGCAACGTCTTTTTCGCGTTGAAATCGTCGCTCACCAACGACGACATGGAAGCGATCGCCAAGGACGTCGCGCCCGAGCTCTCGAAACACCGCGACGCGATCCTGCTCGACGAGCGGCTGTTCGAGCGGGTCGCCGCCGTCTACGAGGCGCGCGGCCGGCTCGATCTGACGGCCGAGCAGAAAAAGCTCGTCGAAGAGCAGCACAAGAGCTTCGTGCGTGGCGGGGCGAAACTGCCGGCCGACCAGAAGGAGCGGCTCAAGGAGATCAACGTCGAGCTGTCGCTCTTGTCGCTGAAGTTCGGCGAGAACGTGCTCAAGGAGAACAATCGCTTCGAGCTGGTGCTCGACCGGGACGACCTGGCCGGCCTGCCCGACGCGGTGATCGCCGCCGCGGCCGAGACGGCGGCCGAACGCGGCCACGAGGGCAAATGGGTCTTCACGCTCCACAACCCCAGCCGGATCCCCTTTCTCCAATACTCCCAGCGGCGCGACCTGCGCGAGCGCATCGAGCGGGCCTACGTCCACCGCGGCAACCACGGCGACGAACTCGACAACAAGGCGATCGTGGCCCGGATGGTCGCCCTGCGGGTCGAGCGGGCTCGGCTGCTGGGGTACGAAACGCACGCCCACTTCGTGCTCGAGGAAAACATGGCCAAGACCCCCGAGCGCGTCTACCGCTTGCTCGGCGATCTGTGGAAGCCGGCCCTGGCCCGCGCCAAGGCGGAGGCCGCCGACATGCAGAAGATGATCGACGCCGAGGGGGGCGGCTTCCCGCTCCAACCGTGGGACTGGTGGTACTACGCCGAGAAGATCAAGAAGGCCAAATACGACCTCGACGAAGAGATGCTCCGCCCCTACTTCCAACTCGAAAACGTGCTCGCCGGCGCGTTCGAGCTGGCCACGCGCCTCTACGGGCTGCGTTTCGAGAAACGGCCCGATCTGCCCGTCTACCACGAAGACGTCACGGCCTTCGAGGTGCGGGAGGCCGACGGCGCCCACGTGGGCGTGCTGTACGTCGACTACTTCCCCCGGCCGAGCAAGCGGGGCGGGGCGTGGATGGGCGAGTTCCGCCAGCAGCAAAAGCGCGACGGAAGCGACCTCCGGCCCGTCATCTACAACGTGGGCAACTTCTCGAAGCCCACGGCCGGCCAGCCCTCCCTGCTTTCGTTCGACGAAGTCGAAACGCTGTTTCACGAGTTCGGCCATGCCCTGCACGGCCTGCTCTCGGACTGCACCTACGAGTCGCTTTCGGGCACGAACGTCGCCCGCGACTTTGTCGAGCTGCCCTCGCAGATCATGGAGAACTGGGCCTCCCACCCGGTGGTGCTCAAGATGTACGCCCGCCACTTCGAGACGGGCGAGCCCATGCCCGACGCGCTCATCGAGCGGATCGAGAAATCGCGCCACTTCAACCAGGGATTCGCAACCACCGAGTACCTGGCCGCCTCGATGCTCGACATGGACTGGCACACGCTCGCCGAGGCCGACCCGGAAATCGACGTGCTCGAGTTCGAAAACACGTCGCTCGGGCGGATCGGCCTGATCCCCGCGATCGTCTCGCGCTACCGCAGCCCGTACTTTCAGCACATTTTCGCGGGCGGTTATTCGTCGGGCTATTACTCGTACATCTGGGCCGAGGTGCTCGACGCCGACGCCTTCGAGGCGTTCAAGGAGACGGGCGACGTGATGAACCCCGACGTGGCCCGCGCGTTCCGCGAAAACATTCTCGAACGGGGCGGCACCGAGGAGCCCAGCGCGTTGTACGAACGCTTCCGCGGCAAGGAACCCGACGTCGAGCCCCTGCTGAAGCGCCGCGGGCTGAAATGAAGGTCGGGGCCTCGCTCACAGGTCGATCCAGTCGCCGATCGTCGTCAGCAGGTAATCGAGTTCGGGCACGACCCGCTTCGTATCGGTGCCCGACGAGCAGGTCGCCTTGACGCGAGCGAAGTCGCAAAGCTCGATGCGGCGCCACGCGTTCGAGAGGACCGCGAGGCTGGACACGGCCTCGGGTCGGCGGCCCTTTTCGCGTCGGGCGCCCCGACGCGCCGGGCCGATCGGCCCGTGCTTGGGGCACGTTTCCTGTGCTGGCTCCCCGGGTTTCGTTCGTGCCCTTCGTGGCTGCCTGGGTTCGCTCCCCCGCCGGTCAGGCGCGACCGATGGCCCGGCGGAGAGTTTGGATCGCGGCCGTGAACTCGGCTTGGGCCTCGGCCAGCCCTTCGGGCGTTTTGGGGCCGGGGGCGCGGGCGTAGTCGAGCACGATCTTCTCGGCATCGACAAAGGGGCCGGCCAGGTCGGCCACTTCGGCGGCGATTTCCGCGGGGATGCTCGTCACGCCGTTGGCGTCGCCGTGCAACAAGTCGCCTTGCCGGATCGTCCATCCGCCCACCCGAACCGGCAGGCCGACGTGCAGCACGTGGCAATAGGCGTGCGAGCAGATTGTCGTGCCGGTGAAGACGGGGTAATCGAGCGCCCGGACCTGCAACAGATCGCGACCGCCCCCCGACGTAATGAGGCCCACCGAGCCGAACGCCTGGTAGACCGAGCACATGACCTCGCCGAACGTGGCGCCGACGGGTGGGTCGTCGAGGTCCTGAAAGACCATCACGGGCGGGCCCGGCAGGTCCTCGAAGCCGCGGACCTGGTCGCCGAAGCTGCCGTAGGCGTCGCCGGCCGCCGGCGGGGCCCCGCTGCGAAAGGCCGCCGTGCTGGCGAAACCGACCATGGGCGGCAACTCGGGAAAGCTCGCGCGGATCCGCCCGTCCATGAACCCCACGTCTCGCGGCCGGACATCGAACAGCTCGATCACGTTGCACACGGTCGGCGTGTCGTATCGGCCGAGCTTGTCGAGAGTGGCCTGGGTGATGGGCATGGGCGGTGTCCTTGGTTCTGGGGATCGAGCGAGCCGGTATCGCCGGCCGCTCGGCCTTCGCGCCGGTCTATTGTGCCCGAAACCTGCGACGCCTACAATCGACCGGTTTGCAAGCCGCCCGGCGGCACGTCCATCATCAGGAGCAACCAACCCGATGCGACCCAGCCGAACCAAAGCAAAGCTCCAACGCGGCGAGCCGGTGCTCGTCACGACGCTGCATCTGACCGACCCCAGCATGTTCGAGCTGGTCAGCCTGATGGGCTACGACTGCATCTGGATGGACATGGAGCATCACTCGTACACCCTCGAGACGGCGGCCGGGCTGATGCGCGCGGCCCGCGTCGGGGCCGCCGACGTGCTGGCGCGCCCGGCCAAGGGCGAGTTCATGCGCATGCAGCGCATGCTCGAGGCGGGCGCCCAGGGCATCATGTATCCCCGCTGCGACGACGCCGGCGAGGCGGCCCAGGTGGTCCACTGGGCCAAGTTCGCGCCCCGAGGCGCCCGCGGCGTCGACTCGGCCAACCCCGACAACCCCTATCTGACCATGCCGCTGGTCGAGTACCTCGCCGCGGCCAATCGGGAGACCTTCGTCGTCATCCAGATCGAGGAGCAGCACGCCCTCGACCGGGTCGACGAAATCGCCGCCGTCGACGGGGTCGACGTGCTGTTCCTCGGGCCGGGCGACTTCAGCATCCTCAGCGGCATCCCGGGCCAGTTCGACCACCCCATGATCCAGAAGGCCCTCGAACGGGTCGCCGAGGCGGCGGCCAAGGCCGGCAAGCATTGGGGATGCCCCGCCTTCTCCCGGCAGCACACCGAGAAGCTCCTGGCGATGGGAGCCCGATTCCTCGCCTACTCGGCCGACATCGTCATCCTCAAGGACGCCTTCGAACGAATCCAGAAGGACTTCGCTCCCCTCGGGTTCACCTTCGACAGCCGGCTGGGGTAGATCATTCCTGGGAAGCGGCATCCCGCGTCAAGAATCTGCGGGAAACCGAGCCCATGCGCAAGACGGCCCCGCCCGCGGAAGACACCGCAATCGCCTCGATCGGAATCGACCGCGCCACGCGGGCGGCCTCATCCTGATGCCGTCGATCGGCCGTCGCGCGGGGGCCTTTCGACGCCCGGCGAAAATGTCCAGTGCCGCCAGCCAGGGGGCTGTTCGCCCACGAGGTGGGCCGGCAATGTCCAGCGATTCGCTCGCGTTGTCTTGTCGGCCGGGCCGGCTACGATTGCGCGTGCTTGACGGTCTCCCGGCGGTCCGGGAGACCTGGGACCAATCTCACCATGCCAGGGGCGATCGAGATGGCAACCGGTCTCGAAACGAGAGAAGTTCAGCACGGCTTGGACGAGTCGAAGCGCGAGGCGCTTGCCGAGCGGCTGATGGCGATGTTCAACGCGGGCGGCCTCATCCTGATGACGTCGATCGGCCACCGAACGGGCCTTTTTGACACGATGGCGAAAATGTCCAGTGCCAGCAGCCAGGCGATCGCGCAGCGGGCCGGCCTGCAGGAGCGATACGTTCGCGAGTGGCTGGGGGCCATGGTGACCGGCGGCGTGGTCGATTACGATCCCGAGCACCAGACTTATTCCCTGCCGGCCGAGCACGCTTCGCTGTTGACCCGGGCGGCCGCCCCCGACAACTTCGCCGGCATGATGCAATGGTTCGCCGTTCTGGGGCAGGTCGAAGACAAGATCGTCGACTGTTTTCGCCACGGGGGCGGAGTCCACTACGGCTCGTACTGCCGATTCCACCAGGTCATGGCCGAAGAGAGCGCGCAGACCGTCGTGGCGGCCCTGATCGAGCACATCCTGCCTCTCGTGCCCGGCTCGACCGAGCGTCTGACCGCCGGCATCGACGTGCTCGACGTGGGCTGCGGCGCGGGGCGGGCGCTCCACCGCATGGCGGAATCGTACCCGCGGAGCCGTTTCGCGGGCTACGACTTCGAGAGCGAGGCGATCGAGATGGCCCGGGCCGATGCCGACCGGCGGGGTCTGCATAACGTCCACTTCGAGGTCGTCGACGTGGCGCGGATGGAGGAAGCGTCGGCCTTCGACCTGATCACGGCCTTTGACGCGATTCACGATCAGGCCGATCCGGCGGCGGTTCTGCGGTCGATCCACGCGGCCTTGCGCCCCGACGGCACGTTCCTCATGCAGGACATCGACGCGTCGAGCTATCTTCAGAACAACCGGAAGCATCCCCTCGGCTCGTTCTTGTACTCGATTTCGTGCATGCACTGCATGTCGGTGTCGCTTGCGCAGGGCGGCGCCGGGCTGGGGACCTGCTGGGGCGAAGAACTCGCCCGCAAGATGCTCCGCGAGGCGGGCTTCTCCCAGGTAGCCGTCGAGCGACTGCCCCACGACTTCCAGAACGCCTACTTCATCGCCAAGAAATAGCACGACCCGGCAGCGCGAGCGGAGACGGCTCGTCGGGGGGATGCACCGCCGATTGACGCCGGGGATAGAATTCGTGTTGAGGAGGCATCGCAACGGATACGTCCGACCGGCGGTCAGGATTCCGCGGGCGGACCACCTTTCGGCAAATGAACAATCCCACGTGAATGAGCATTCATCTATCGGATCGCGCGAAGAACGAACTCGTCAAGTGTGGGGTGGGAGGCGCAGCGTTTCTGCGCATCTCGGTCGTCTCGGGAGGCTGCTCGGGCAACACGTACTCGGCGGCGATTGACGATACCCAAGGCGAAAACGACACCCTGGTGTACCAGGACGGCGATTTCCGCGTCGTCGCCGATCGGCGCAGCGCCGCGTACCTGGCCGGCCTGGAGATCGACTACTCCGACGACCTGGTCCAGTCCGGATTCCGCTTCAAGAATCCCCTCGCGGCGAAGTCGTGCGGATGCGGCGCGAGTTTCGCGGCGCTGAGCTTCCCCGAAAGCGGCTCCCCCCCATGAGCATGAAACCGATCGACATCCTGGGCGGCGAATCGGTCTATTGCATCAACGAAGACCAGTGGAAGAAGTCCTTCGAGCTGGCCGAGCGCGACCCCGAGTCGTCGCCGAGGATTCAGGCGGCTCTTCGCGACCTGGAAACCACGCTGAACCGAAACGAACGAGCCGCCCTGGCGTTCGTTCTGATCGACCGTTTGCTCAAGAGCACCTTCCCCGGATGATTGAGGACCTCGACGTATGTTGCATCAACAGCTCGACCTGGAGATTGCGGAACGGGAAGCCTGGGCCTTGCGACGCCAGCGCGGGATCCCCAACAATCGACGATTGTGGGTGCTGACCTGCATGGACGAGCGCGTGCCGATCGAGCGGGCCCTGGGAATCCGCGAGGGAGACGCGCACGTTTTTCGCAACGCGGGCGGGTTGGTGACGGACGACGCGATCCGGTCGGCGATGCTCACCACGAGGTTCTTCGGCACCAAGGAAATCATCGTGGTCAATCATACCGAGTGCGGAATGATGACGGCCACCGGCGAGGCGCTGACGGCGGCGCTGCGCGAGCAGGGCATCGACACCGATCGCGTGCGCGTGGATCCCGCCCTGGACGAGTTGGCGCTCGCCGAGGGAGCGTTTTCGAAGTGGATCCGGATGTTCGGCGACGTCGACGACACGTGCATGAACCAGGTGGCGCTGTTGCGCGACTGCGCGCTCATTCCCGACGACGTGGCGGTTCACGGTTACGTGTGGGAGGTGGAGCGAATGGCGCTTCGCCGGCCGAACGTGCGTCTGAGCGAGATGGTCAACACGGCGAAGGCGATGGGAGCGCGGGGATAATCGATGCGCCCCGACGACCTTTCGCCGGGGTGCGGATCGGCGGGAGCCCGAGCCGTTGCGACCTTCCCCCGGTGAATGCCCCTGCGCCTCTTCTGGTCTGCCAACGCGGGAGCGGTTGCCACGGTCAAGTCCGCGGCCCGGCGGCGGGCATGGGCACAGAACGCTACGAAGGAGCACCTCCATGAAGTCCGCGAACGTGCTGGTCGACGAGCATCGCCTGATCGAACAGGCGCTCAACTGCCTGGAACGCATGGCGGAGGAATGCGCGCGACAAGGGGAATTGGAGCAGAGGCTTGCCCACGACCTCGTTGCCTTCTTCCGGATCTTTGTGCACGACTGGCACTTCCCGAGGGAAGAGGCGTACCTGGCCCGGGCGATGGCGGCGGAGGACGGAGCCGCAAGGGACGACCTGAGTTTTCACGATCACCGGCGTTGCGGCGAGCACCTGCACGCCATGGAGCAAGCCGCCGGGGCCGGCGCCGCGGGAGACCGGCAGGCCGTGGACCGATTCGTCGCGCACGCCCACGCGTACATCGAGGTTCTCATGAAGCACAATGAGGACGAGGAAGACCGCGTCTACCCAACGGTCGAGCGCGCGCTGACGCACGAGCGGCGGTCGGAAGCGGCTGAGGCGCTGCGCCAGGTCGAATCGCGGGTCCAAGATCGGCCCCGACTCGAGGCGTGCGTGGCGGCCGCCCATCGGCTCGCGGATCGCTTCAACGTGTCGCGAGTCGGCGAAGGCGAGGCCGGCGGGTCGGATGGGAATGCCGAGCCTTCCGATCGCTGACCCGAGGCGTTGATGATCCAGAACGGGAACGCCTATGAGGACGGCTTCACGGACGCCACGAAGCCGTGGTTCGAGCTGTGGAAGAACCGCAACGCGGAGACGGAGGCCGCCGCCAAGCGTTTCACCACCCGCGAAGGGATCGTCTGGCAGTACGTCGACGGCGTGCGCGACCGCGAACGCATCAGCCCCGACGCCTGGAACACGGACTGGGTCAGCGTGAGCCGACCCACGAACGGACGGATCCAGATGGAGCTCCTCTACGACTACCGCAAGAACCTGGAGGAGTACCCGCGCTGGCAGGCTTACTTCCGCGAGCACCAGCCGCCGACGTTGATCCTTGGGGGGCGGAACGATCCGATCTTCTCCGTCCAGGGCGCGATGGCCTACCAGCGGGACCTCCGCGACGTGGAGTTCCATCTGCTCGACAGCGGCCACTTCGCCTTGGAGGACTGCGGATACGAGATCGGACAGCACGTCGTTTCCTTCCTCGAACGGGTGCTGGTGCGCGAGCCGCGGGCCGTCATGGAATCCCCGGTACCGGTCCGATCGATCGTCTGAGCGGCATACCTCCCGCGGAGAGATTATCAGCCGGACCACGTCCTCGTGGACGTGCTAGCCCGGCGCGGCTCGCCTTGAACCTCAACGCGCCCGCCGCGGTCGGTGACCATTCGTCGGCGTCGCGGCGCCCGAAGCCTCTACGCGAACCGAGGGCGCAATAGCCTCGCGACCTCGGCAGCGAATGGGTCGAAACTCCGCCTGCACCGACCGCGGACCGCGTTGAGGTCGAGCCCTTGCGCAATCGAGTCCTTCTGGGCCTGCGAGTCGGCGCCGTGCGCGGCGAGTACGATCTTCGGATTGTACCTTCGATTGTCGCGGGGAGCGGGAAGCGACTCAGGATCGTCGGGCAGGTGGGGTGAATGAGGACAACCCAGCGACCGTCGCAGCGCCGACGGATCGGCCAAGAGCCAGGCCTCAATGCACGGCCGAGCGGCACCGACCGCCATGGGAAACTCGGGCAATTCGTGATCGCGTCCCTTCTGCAACTCGGAGATCACCCGATCGTCGCCTTCCGTGTCGACCACGAAGACGCCCCCTTGGGTACCCCGGTTGTAGTACGCCTGACGCTTGGAGAAACGCACCTTCTGCCACAACCCCTTGCCCTGCAGATGGGCGTAGCGTTTCGTTTTCACCCGCATGGCGGCGGGCTTTCCGCACAGTCGGTAGACGAGAATCGGCACCACGCCTTCATCGGGAAGACGCGGAAAGGCGGACTCCCTGCCGATGTCCGTCTTGCCTTCGCCAAAGACTTCAAGCACGACCAGGGCTTCGGTGGCGGCGTCAGGCATCGCCAAAAAGCTCCGCTTCGCTCAAGTTATACCACAACTCGCCGAGATAGAATCCCTTGAGTCGTTCTTCGATGTTCGGCGCGTCGCGCAGCGGCCGAGCGCGCACCGCGCCGTCGTCGCCGCGGCTCATATAGGTCACTTCTTCCGGCCGAAACGAGCTGAGCACGTAGGGCGAATGGGTGGTAAAGACGATTTGCGGCGCTTTCTCTCCCGCCGCTTCGTTCATGCCGCGGAGCAGGTCGATCACCTGCCCCAGGCGTTCCGGGTAGATTCCGGTCTCGGGCTCCTCGATCAGCAAGAGGCGCGGCGGACGAGGCAGATTCGCCAACGCCAGGAAGCCCAAGAACAGGATCGCGCCGTCCGACGCCTGCTGCGCTCGAATGTCCCTGCCGCCCCGCGATTCGAAATGAATTCCCTTGCCGACGACCACGCCAGCACTATGTCGGCCCGTTTCGCGAAACTCTCGTTGAACCGCCGGTTCGGTTTCGACGCGGACATTGCGAAATTGGGGGAAGAATCGGCAGAAGTCATTGCGGATCTTGGCGAACTGCTCGATGTCGTAGCCGAGAACGTCGTCGAGCAGCCCGGGCAATCCGAAACCGTCGGGATCGAGGCGGAACTTCCGCTTGGGTGACAGCTCGCACGGCACGGCCATGAGTCGAGGATCGAGCCGGTACAGATGCGCACCCCCTTCGAGCAGCCCCGCAACGCGATCCTTGACTTCGCTGTGCGTTCGGTCGCTAGCGCCTTTGCGCCGGTACTCGTGAATCGCCGTGCACTGAGCACCCGGTTGTCCGATGGACGTGTGTTCGCCGGGCGTGAGGCCGTACCATTCGTCGACGACCGTACAGGCACGGTCCGCCGCCTTGGCAAAGGCAACCTGCATGCCATATCTGCCGGAGCCGTCCCACGTGCCCTCGAGCGTCACGTAGGGTTCCGGGGCCTTCTCGTACACCAACTCATCGGCCAGCCAGTGCCCCGGGAAGGCTGTTGGAAGCGCATCGTCGCGCGATCGAAAGAACGCGTACAGTGCCTCAAGCAGGGAACTCTTGCCGGCGTCGTTCTGGCCGATCAGCACGTGGATCGGCGTGAGCGGCACGGTCACGTCCCGCAGGCATTTGTAGTTCTCGACCCGAAATCGGCTGAGCATACCGTGGTACCCCCGAAAGGGGCGAGGGTTATGCGTATTCCTCTCGCCTTCCGCCGCCTGAATGGGCGAGCACGCTTCAGGCCGGACGGTCCCAAGCAGTCCCGCCGCGGAGCCCGACTTTTACGGAAGGATCGTGAGCCCGAATGCTACCCGAAAGCCGGTCGAACGTCCAGCGGATTGCTGAGGAATAAGTTGCCTACCGCGGTCGTGGGGCCCGCATCCGGGGCTACCTCGTGCGGGCCGCCTCCGTATAATTCCCCGACTCGGCACAATACGCCCCCTCGAGCGCTACGAAGAAGAAGGAGTATCGGCATGACCAGGACCAACGGAAAGTCGTTCTCGCGAAGGTCCTTCTTGGGTGCCTCGGCCGCGGCCGCCGCGGGGTTCGCCGGGGCGCCGCACCTGAGCCTCGGGGCGATCCGCGTGGCCAAACCCATGACGCGAACGTTCGGCCGCACGGGTTTCGAGGTGACGACCCTCGGGCTCGGGGGCCAGGCTTCGCTGCAGTGGACGCCCGAGGGCGTCGATCCCGAGAAGATCCTCCTCAAGGCTTTCGAGCTGGGCGTGAACTACTTCGACACGTCGAACGTCTACGGCCCCAGCCAGTTGAATTACGGCAAGGCGTTTCGCCGGCTGCATCTGGTTCCCGGCACGCCCGGCTACGACGAAGCGAAACGCCGGTCGATCTTCCTGACCAGCAAGACGTACGTGCGCTCGGGCAAAGGCGGCCCCATGCCCGGCGTGCGGAGCCGCACCGAAGGTCCGGCCGGCTCGACGGCCGTCGACGATCTGAAGCGCACCCTGTCGCAGGTGTTCGGCGACGGGCAGGGCAACTATCCGCGAGGCGCTTACGTCGACGGGTTTCTGATCCACACGGTCGCGAGCATGGAAGACGTCGAGGCCGTCTACGAGGGGCTCGACGATCCCGACCCCAAGGCCGAGCGGATCGGCGCCCTGGCCGCGCTGGTCGACTACCGCGACGGCACGAACCGCACCGGCCTGAATCCCAAGGAAGAGAAGCTGATCCGGCACATCGGCTTCTCGGGCCATCACTCGCCGCCGGTGATGATGGAGATGATCCAGCGCGATCGGGCAGACGTGCTCGACCTCATGCTCGTTTCGGTCAACGCGAACGACCTGCTGTACTTCAACCAGCAGTACAACGTGATTCCCCTGGCCGCCGCCCGAAACATGGGCATCATCGCGATGAAGGTCTTCGCCGACGGGGCGATGTACACGAAAGACGCCGTCTGGTCGCGGACGCCCGAGCACGTGGTCCGCACGGTCGGCAGCGCGACGCTCCCGAGCCGGCCGCTGGTCGAGTACTCGCTCTCCACGCCGGGGGTCGGCACGGCGATCATCGGCATCGGCCAGATCGACGCCGAGTCGTCGAGCTGCCAGTTGGAGCAGAACCTCTCGGCGTCGCAGATCGGGCCCGAGAGCCTGAGCGCGGCCGACCGGACCGCCGTCGAGGACGCGGCACGGCAGGCCAAGGGAGGCAAGACGAACTGGTTCCAGATCCCGGCCGAGCCCCTGTCGGCGCCCCGCGATGCGGCCGTCGCTCAAGAACGGCAAGACCGGAAGCGCGTG
>Ga0334894_1000728_pt1 | contig 34509 bp, 31 predicted proteins | sample GraSluR3_MG_6_FD_207225 | JGI IMG/M metagenome (GOLD analysis project Ga0334894, IMG submission 207225) | Sludge microbial communities from methane-producing bioreactor in Wageningen University, Netherlands - Granular Sludge_12_05 R3 | ecosystem: Engineered > Bioreactor > Anaerobic >...
AGAGTTCGCGCGCCACGTCGTCTTCGTTGATGACCTCGAGCAGGGCCTTCTTCTCGAAAGGCATGTACCAGAAGGCGTAGCCGCCGTCGTCGTCCATGCCGGTCATCAGCGAACGGTAGAGGTTCACGCCCGGGGCGGTGCCGAAGAAGTCGCCCACCGGGCACCAGACGGCCGGCTGCGGCTGGTCGTCCCAGGTGATTCGCAGCGCGACGCGCCGCAGGGCGGCCATCTCGTCTTCGCGGTCGGAGAACCGCGACGTGGCCCGCAGGGCCGTGATCGCCCGCGGCCCCGAAAGCTCCAAGCTCGCCGATTCGCCGGCCGGGATCAAGACGGTGCCGCTTTCGGTCTTCTGCCCCGCGCGATGCCCGGCGGGATCGGTTCCCAGCGAGTTCGTGAAGAAATCGTTGACCTTCTTCAGACGCTCGGCGTGCTCCGCCGCCAGGGCCGTGCTGAACGTGGGCACCTTGGTGCCCTTCGGATAGGTGGTGTACACGAACTGGTAGTAGCGTCCCCATCCCTCGTCGGCCACGACCTTGCACGATTTCTGGTAGGGGATCGGATAGTAGAGATTCTGACCGCGGCAGCCCTGATCGGCCAGGTTGTAGGAGAGCGCGGGATAGGCAAACGGGGCCGTGTCGCCGCGGAAGTAGTTCGCGAAGGGCAGGTCGACCGCCGGCTCGTCACTCCCGTCGAGGTAGATCTTGACGTGCCCTTCTTCGGCCCGCGCCGACCAGATCCGCCAGATGCAGCCGGGCCCTTCCATCTCGGCCATCACGACCCGATCGCCTTCCTTCCGGATGAAATGGGGCCCGTCGTCGTTGGCTCCCCAGTTGACGTACTTGCCGGTCGCCTCGTCGAACCGGCTGCTGCGGTCCCAGCTCGACCACTGGGCGCACGTCTCGCCCTCGGCCGGCAGCACGGCGGGATGCTCGAGGTCGAGCATGCGCCCCACCAGGTCGGCGTAGGTCAGCGTTTGCTGGGCGACGGCCGGCTGCGTCAGACCGGCCGCGCCGACGACGGCCAGAAGGATCGCGGCGCATGGGATTCGTGGTTGCATGGTGCGTCTCCTGTCAAATGAAGGGATCGACGTTCGCGCGTCGTGCCGCGCGGGCTTGCGCCCCGCGTTCCGGCAGCTCGCTTCGATGGTGACGGCCCCGATGGGCCCTCCCCACGGATTCGGGAGCTCGACCCGCCGGCTAGTATGTCCGAAGTGACGCGCACCAGCAACCCTGCCCCGATCCTGCGCGGGCGGGTCGCGCCGCACAGCGACCACGGGCGCCCGTGCGTCGACCGGCAGCGTGATCGGCGTCCTCAGTTTTCCCGGCCTGCGCGAGCACCGTCGGCGCGAAATCGGAGCCGCGGAGACAGGGGGCGTCTTCCCTGTCGATTGACGCGGCTCGGACTGCCTGCTACGATCCGGACCGATGGAAACGCAGCGCGGTGCGAGGAGGCAGCAACGAATCCGGTTTCGGCGAAAGGGTGACGACCTCATGTGCGAATCATGTTCTCCCCGTGGTCTCGGCCGCCGCGAGTTCCTTGCCGTGAGCGGCGCTTTGGGAGCGGCCGGGTTTCTTTCGGCGGCGTCGGCCGGTGAGCCGGGCGCGGCGCCTCAAGCGGTTCCGAAGGGCGACAAGGAGCCGGCGCGCGTTCTCGTGGCGTTTCTCTATCCGCCGGCCGACGTGGTCAACGCCGGCCAGATGGAAGACTCGTGGCGGGTGCACAACTGGTTCACCTGGCCGGGCAACCAGTTCGAGCCGGAAGAGCAGGAGCGCAAATTCACGGCCAAGATCCGGGAACTCGCCGAGGCCCTGGGGATCGCCGTCGAGTTCGCCCCGAAGGCGATCTACCAGGAGGCGAAGGTCAAGGAGTTCATCGCGCAAGCCAAGTCGGCCGGGCCCGACGCCGTGCTGATCGTCAACTTCTGGAACACGCTGTCGAAGTGGTCGTACGAGATGGCCGTCGAGTCGGCGCCGACGGCGATCGTGTACCACTCGGTCGGCTCGAATCACCAGCTCCCGCCCGAGTACCTGCGCAAGGCCGAGGGGCTTTACTACGTCCATTCGATCGAGAACTGGGACGAGATCGAGCGGGGGCTGCGCGCGGTCCGCGCGCGCAAGATGCTCGCCCAGAGCCGGTTGCTGCGCGTGTCGGGGCGCGTCCAGGCGGCAGCCCAGGTCCGCGAGCCGCGCCTCGACGTCGACGTGATCACGGTGCCGGCCGAGGAGTTCAACGCCCTGTTCGACGCCGTGGCGCCCGACGACGCGGTCGTGCGCGAGGCAATGGCGTTCAAGCAGGCCGCCGCCCGGGTCGTCGACGTCGCCGACGAGTATTTCGTCGACGCGATGCGCGCCCACCGGGCCGTCGGGCAGATCATGCAGCGCTACGGCGCCGACGCGATCACCATCGAGTGCCTCATGCTCAAGCACCGCAAGCCGTGCGTCAGCTTCGCGATCAACAACGGCGCGCTGATTCCGTGCGGCTGCGAGAACCATCTCGACGGCACGCTCACGCTGATGCTCGGGCGCTGGCTGCTCGAGCGCGCCGGCTTTCTGCACAATCCCGAGTTCGACACGAGCGACAATCTGTATTTCGGCGCCCACTGCACGTGCGCGTGGAAGCTCCACGGGCCCGAGGGGCCCACGCAAAAGTTCTTCGTGCGCCCCTTCTTCCACCAGTTGCCGAAGACGCCGGCCCTCGACGTCGAGTGGTCGCCCGGCCAGCCCGTCATGCTGGCGAAGTACCTCAGCGGGCAGGACACGCTCGCCTGCTGGACCGGCAAGGTGATCTCGTCGCCGACTTCGCCTCCCACGGGCGGCTGCGCGACTCGGGTGCTGGTCGAGATGGAGGGGGTCGACGACGTCTGCGACGTGTACCAGGGCCCGCACCCGATCCTCTTCTGCGGCGACCGCGGCGACGCCCGTCGCCTCAAGGCGTTCGCCAAGATGTACCGGCTGGCGCTGGTGGGCAACGTGTAGGCTCCCTCGCGGAACTCCAGAGAAACCTCAAGCCGAGCGTGGCGGCTCGATGTTCGACTTGTCCACGCGAGGGGCGCTCACATCAGTTCCCAGCCCTTGCGATACTCGCAATGGAGGTAGGGGTCGGCTTCCGGGGCGTTGGTCGCGCGGAGCTGTTCGGGGTCCCATTCGAGCTTCTTGGCGACGCGGTAGGCGACGTTGCCCAGGTGGTTCGTTTCGGTGAGCCAGCCCGAGTACTCGAAGTTGGCCCCGGTGCTCGAACCGGTCTTGCACGCCGCCAGCCACTCGGCATAGGGCGACTCGACGCGGGGCAGGAACGGTTCGGGGCGCTGGAAGTCGGCGAATTCGTTCTCGGGCAGGAGGACGTGCTTGCCGTAGTCCGACAGCAGCATGCCCTTGTCGCCGACGAACAGGTGGCCGCTTCCCCATTGGGGAATCTTGCCCTGCTTCCAAAGGTCGGGCTTGTTCTCGCCCTGGTACCAGGTGAGCCGCACCGGCGGCCGGTCGCCGCGCGGGCCGAACTCGTAGGTGGCCTGCATCGAGGCGGGCGCGATCTCGGGATGGGGCGGCGGGCCGCTCGCCTCGATTGTGCGCGGATAGTCGAGGTTCAACGCCCAGAACGCCAGGTCGTTGTAGTGGCTGCCCAGGTCGCTCATGGTGCCGTTGCCGAAATCCCACCACCGATACCACTTCGGGCCCGGGAAGTACACTTCGTGGAACGGGCGATACGGCGCCGGGCCGATCCACAGGTCCCAGTGCAGGCCCGCGGGCACGGGCATCGACTCGCGGGGCCGCTCGGTGACAAACACGATGTCCTTGTTCCGCTTGGCCGCCTCCTCGCTCTGCCAGCCCCAAGCGCGGGAAACCCACACGTGCGCCTCGCGCACCGCCCCGATGGCGCCCGTCTGAATCAGCTCGACCACGCGGCGGTAGTTCTCGCCCGTGTGGATCTGGATGCCCATCTGGGTGGCGACCCCGGCCTCGGCCGCCGCCAGGCGGATCTGCCGCGCCTCGAACACGTCGTGGGTCAGGGGCTTCTCGCAGTAGACGTGCTTCTTGTGCTTCAGTGCCAGCATGGTGGCCATGGCGTGCGTGTGCTCGCAGGTGCTCACGACCACGGCATCGAACGCCCGGGGCCGATCGAAGAGCTTGCGGAAGTCGACCTCCTTTCGCGCGTTGGGGTAGGCTGCGGCCGCCGCGTCGAGGTTGCGCTCGTTCACGTCGCACAGGGCCACGATGTTCTCCGACGCGACGCCCTTCGTGTTCGAGCGGCCCCGTCCGCCGGCGCCGATGATCGCCACGTTGAGCTTGTCGTTCAGGTTGCGCCCCCGCAGCAGCGACGGAGCGGCCAGGCTGCCGGCGGCCGCCATCGCCAGCGACGTCGTGAACCCGCGGCGCGAAAACCGAACGCGCGAAGCGCGAGACGGTCGTTGAAACGAACTGCTCATGAAGATACCTCCAATATTTCCAGCGCGGGTCCAGCCCGCAGCCAAAAAAGACGGTCGAACGGGAACACACGGAAGCCGCGGCGCGGCAACCGGCGGCGCGAATTGGGCGCGGCAAGCTCCCGGCCGCGAGAGCCAAGTCTATCCGTTTCCTCCGTCCTTTGCCAACTCGGCGAGCATTTCGAGCAAGTGGTCGGTGATGACGACCGAGGCGTCCTTCTGCACCCGGTTCGTGCCGAGCCAGGTTTCGTAGCCGCCCAGCTCGTGCTGCTCGGGCGTGGGCAGATAGCCGTTCGAGCCGTTGGCCACTCCGATGACCATGGTGCGGGGGAAGGGGCTGCGGCGCTTCAGATCGAGACCGATCTCGGCGAATGCCTCGAAGGGGATGGCGCATATTGCCAGGTCGCCCACGCGCACGGCCTGCAACGGCACGGTCACCGTCTCGGGGCCCTCGGCCAGCGACAGCGTGCGCCGGGCGTAGGCATCGGCCAGGCGCGGCAGCTTGGCGCGCTCGGCTTCGTCGGTGACGGCCAGCACGGCCTTGGCGCGCTCGATCTGCTCCTCGGTCGGGCGGCGCGTGCGCAGGGTTACGTCGCGCTGAACCATCCCGAGCCGCGCGTCGGGGCGGTGCGTTTCGATGTCTCTCCAGGCGAACCAGGCCGCGTCGGCCGCCTTGCCGGCGACGATGCGGATCTGCTCGAACGGCTCGCGCGGCGGTCGGGTGACCAGGAAGGGAATGTTGTTGATGTCGCCCGAGGTTCCGTTGGCCATCATGGCAACGAACTCGTCGCCTCCGCGCACGCGAGAGGGCATGAGCCGCGCAAACTCGCCGAAGTAGTCGGCCGACACCATTCCCCGGGGCGTGGCGCCCACGTAATGCAGCGAGTAACAGGCCAGAAACCCAAGGGGCTTGCGCGATTTCGCCTCCCGGACCGAGAGAATCGTCACGTCGGGGTCGGTGGGACCGGCCGGGCGGTCGAGAACGTCGGGGCTCGTGCCCGGGTTCATCTTCACCTGATCCATCTCGCCGAACGGGTTGGGCGGCATCTTGCCGGGCTTGAGGTACCAGCGGCGACAGAAGACCTCCTCGGGCAGCGGGTGCGCGCCGTGGCCCACGGCGGCGGGGCGAAGCGCGCCGTGCGCGCGCACGATCGATTCGGCGATGCCGTCGATCAGCAGCGCGCGATAGGACGCGGCACTCGACGACGGCGCGCTGTGCGTGTGGGTCGAGGCCAGCAGGATCTTCTCGGGCGCAATGCCGCATCGCTGGGCGGCCAGCGATCGCGCCTCGTCGCCCACCTCGCGAGCCACTCCCAGGTTGTCGACCACGACCAGGGCCAGCGTGGTCGTTCCGTCGTCGAGCACCAGGGCCCGGGCGTGAAGCGGATCGTGCGCGCCCTCGGCCATGTTCGCGCTGAAACCGCCCGGCATGTTCACCGGGAACTCCTGCGGCGTGACGTCGACCGCCGCCGCGCCGGCGCGCAGCGACGGGGCTTCTTCCGAACGGACCGGCAGTCCGCACGCCAGGGCCAGAAGCACGGCCCAGGCAATCGGGGCCTGGAAGACGCGGCCGACTCCGCCAAGCCGGAAAGCGGGCGCCGTCTTGTCGGTGGCATGCAAGCTCATGTCGATACTCCTCGGGGTTAAGGGGAACGTCGAAGGAAGGCGGAAAGGCAGGTTGGGGAAGACGCGACGTGGCTCGAGGCCCATCAGGCCCGATTATTCATCATCTTGCACGCCGGCACAAGCAAACCGCGGCGGCGGCGCGGCATCGGACGCCCGGCCCGATCGCTCGGCGTCATGGGACGCCGCCGGTCGATGACTTGAAGGCCCTCGCGCCGCCGGTATAATCAGCCCTCTGGCTCGGTCGATCTCCCGAGCACTCGCGATGCCCCGACGGCCACGCCGGGTCGGGGGTCACGAACGTGCGGTCGTCTGCGCGAGGGGACTCTCATGGTGGAACTCGGCGTCAACATCGATCACGTGGCGACCGTCCGGCAGGCGCGCCGGACGAACGAGCCCGACCCGGTCTGGGCGGCCGCGCTGGCTGAATTGGGGGGGGCCGACGGGATCACCCTCCACTTGCGGGAAGACCGCCGGCACATCCAGGACCGCGACCTGCGAATCCTTCGGGATACCGTGGCCGTGAAGTTGAATCTCGAGATGGCCTGCGAGGCCGAGGTGCTCGAAATCGCCTGCCGGATCAAGCCCGACCAGGCCACGCTGGTCCCCGAGCGGCGGGAAGAGGTTACGACCGAAGGGGGGCTCGACGTGGCCGCTCAGGTCGGGCGGGTCGCCGAGGTCGTCGAGCGCCTGCACGAGGCGGGCATCGCGGTCAGCTTGTTCCTCGATCCCGATCCGCGGCAGATCGAAGCGGCCGTCCAAGTCGCCGCCGACGCCGTCGAACTGCACACCGGACAGTACGCGCTGGCCAAGCCGGGCCCCGAGCGGCAACAGCAGCTTGGCGTGCTCGAATCGGCCGGGCGCCAGGTCTTTCAGGCCGGGCTGGCACTGCATGCGGGGCACGGTCTGACCTACCGCAACGTCGTGCCCGTCGCGCGGATCGACGGCATGCACGAACTGAACATCGGTCACAGCATCGTGGCGCGGGCCATCATGGTGGGCTTCGAGCGGGCGGTCGCCGAGATGAAACGCCTGATCGCTTGACGCGGGCTTTTTTGGATTTTGGACCCAGGGCCGTTGCCGCGGCTTCCGGCAGCGCTCCCCGAGAACACACGAAACGGATGGCTCAATGTCGACCCGAGCGGAATCGTTTGCCGGTCTCTCCGTTGCCATGGTCACCCCCTTCCGCGACGGCGAACTCGACGTGGACGCCCTGAAGCGCCAGATCGAGTTCCAGATCGAGGCGGGCACGACCTGCCTGTGCCCAGTGGGGACGACGGGCGAATCGCCCACCCTCTCGCACGAAGAGCACGAGCGCGTCGTGGCCGAGGTCGTGCAGGTCGCGGCCGGCCGGATCAAGGTCATGGCCGGCACCGGCTCGAACAGCACGCGCGAGGCCCTGCGTCTGACCCGCTGGGCCGTCCAATGCGGCGCCGATGCCGCCTTGGTCGTCGCCCCCTATTACAACAAACCCACCCAAGAGGGCTTCTACCAGCACTACAAGGCCCTGGCCGAAGATGTCGGTGTCCCGATCTGCGTGTACAACATCCCCGGGCGCACGGGCAAGAACATCGAGCCCGAGACCATCGCCCGCATGGCCGAACTCCCCAACATCGCCATGGTCAAGGAGGCGACCGGGTCGATGGACCAGGCGTCGCAGATCGTGGCCACCACCGACCTGACCCTGCTCAGCGGCGACGACAGCCTGACCTTGCCCCTGCTGGCCCTGGGCGGCCGCGGCGTGATCTCGGTGGTGGGCAACATCGTGCCCGGCGACATGATCGCCTTGATCCAAGCATTCGAGGCGGGTGACGTTCGCGAGGCACAGCGCTGGCACCGCAAGCTCTTCCCCCTCTGCCGCGACATGCTGGGACTGTCGACCAACCCCATCCCGATCAAAGCCGCCATGAAGATGCTGGGCCGCGATACGGGCGAACTCCGCATGCCCTTGACCCCGCTCTTGCCCGACCAGGAGACCCGGCTCCACGCGACGCTCGGCCAGTACGGGCTGCTGTAGCGTCGGCAGCCGAGGCCGCCATGGCCGGCGCACACAAGAAAAGAGATCCGGCGGCCCAAGAGCCTATCGCGGGACAAAAGCCGTCCCGCACCGAATCTCGACAAAGGCGAGTATCGGCGACCGGTCGATCGAAGTCAACCCCCAACCTGCCCCACGTCGGTCGGGGTGCCCTGTCCGGGCAAGGACGCATCTGTGCCGTGCGCCCTCGCCCAACAAACCACTACTCACTATCCACTACTCACTGCTTGCCGCTGCATGTCCCAACAACGCAGCCTGTTCGACGACGAGCCGGCCCCCTGGGACGAGGCCGATCAGGCCGAGCACCTGGTGGCGACGGTCGTTTTTGCCGAGGCGCCGTTCGGGCCGTTCGACTACGCGGTCCCCGACGCCTTCGTCGAGGAAGTCGAGCCCGGCCGGCGAGTTCGCGTTCCCCTGGGGCGGGGCAATCGTCCGGTCGTCGGATATTGCGTGAAGGTCGAGTTGCGCCCCGTTGCTCAGCGTCCGCTCAAGCTGGTGCGCGAGGTGCTCGACGCGCGGAGCCTGTTGTCGGGCGCGATGCTCTGGTTGACCGAGTGGATCGCCGATCGTTATCTCTGCGCTTGGGGCCAGGTGCTCGACGCGGTCGTGCCCGCCGGCGTGCGGAGCCAGGCCGGCACGCGCCAGACCACGTTTCTGAGCGTTGCGCCGGGGGCCGAGGCCAAACTCGGCGCGATGAAGCTTCCCAAGAAGCAGGCCGTGGTCATGCAGGTATTGGCCGAGGCGGGCAAGCCCCTGGCACCGGCTGAGCTGGCCCACGCCGCGAAATGCACCCAGGCGCCGATCGTGGCCCTGCGACGCAAGGGGCTGATTTCCGCCCGGGTCGAGCGCGTCGCGCCGACCGAGCCGACCGAGCCGGTCGTGCCCCGGCTGGAGCGTCTGACGCTCAACGGTGCCCAGCAGCGGGCGCTCGATGCGCTTCTGGCCGCGCTGCACGCGCGGGAGCATCGCACGCTGCTCATCCACGGGGTGACGGGCAGCGGCAAGACCGAGGTCTATATCCGCGCCATCGAAGAGGTCGTTTCGTTCGGGCGCCGGGCGATCGTGCTCGTGCCCGAGATCAGCCTCACGCCGCAGACGGTCGAGCGGTTTCGCGCCCGGTTCCGCGGCGTGGCGGTTCTGCACAGCCATCTCACCGACGCCGAGCGGCACCGGCAGTGGCAGCGGATCGCCGACGGCCGGGTCGAGGTCGTGGTGGGGGCCCGAAGTGCCGTGTTCGCGCCGGTGCCCAACCTCGGGTTGATCGTGCTCGACGAGGAGCACGAGACCTCGTTCAAGCAGGAGACGGCCCCGCGCTATCACGCCCGCGACGTGGCCATCGCCCGGGCACGAATGGAGGCGATCCCCCTGGTGCTCGGATCGGCCACGCCGTCGCTGGAGAGCTGGTACCGGGCTCACGCGGGAGAATACGAGCTGATCGAGATGCCCCGCCGCGTGCTCGACCGACCCATGCCGGTCGTGGGGACGCTCGATCTGCGAAGCGACGCGGTGACCCGCCACTCGCGGGGCGCGATCACCCGGCAGTTGCACGTGGCGATTCGCGAGGCCATCGACGAGGGGGGGCAGGTGATCCTGCTGCTGAATCGCCGGGGGTTTTCGACGCACATCCAGTGCCCGGCCTGCGGCGAGGTGACCCGATGCCCCCACTGCGACATCGCCTTGACCCATCATCGCACCGAACAGATCGCGCTGTGCCACTACTGCGACTACCAGATCCCGGCGCCCCAGGAGTGCTCGTCGTGCGGGTTCGCGGGCATCCGCTATCGGGGGCAGGGCACCCAGCGCTTGGAGGCGGAGGTCAAGGTCCGCTTTCCCGGCGTGGCGACCTTGCGCATGGATACCGACACGATGCAAAGCCGGGGGGCCCACGAGCGGGCCCTGGCGGCGTTCCGCAACGGCGAGGTGCGGATCCTGCTGGGCACGCAGATGATCGCCAAAGGGCTCGATTTTCCCAACGTCACCCTGGTGGGGGTGATCTGCGCCGACACGGCCCTGCATCTGCCCGACTTCCGGGCGGCTGAGCGGACCTTTCAGCTCGTCACCCAGGTAGCGGGCAGGACGGGCCGGGGCGAGAAAGGGGGACGCGTGCTGGTGCAGACCTCCAGCCCCGATCATCCAGCGATTCTCGCGGCGGCACGGCACGACTACGCCGGCTTCGCCGCCGCCGAGTTGCCCGCGCGCAAGGCGTTTTCGTACCCCCCCTTTGCAGGCATGGTTCGCCTGGTCGTGCGCGGGCCAGCCGCGCAGGCGACGGGCGAGTTCGCCGGCCACCTGACCGAGCGGATCAAGGCGGCCCTCGGGCGCCGCGAGGCCGAGGCCCGGGTGTTGGGCCCCGCCCCCTGCCCGTTCAGCAAGCTGCGCGGCAACTATCGTTTTCAGATCCAGCTTCAGGGCCGCGAGGGGGAGAAGCTTCGGGCCAGCGTCGCCGAGGCGAGCGCCGAGGCGAAACCGCCCGAGGCCGTGCAATGGATCGTCGACGTCGACCCGGTCGACATGCTCTAGCGCCCCCGACCGGTTCGGGCCCGCCCGCGATGCGGTCGCCGCAACACATGGGGGGTCGCTTTCCGCTCATTCGCAGGAAAGAAACCTCCGTTGCAGCCGGACGAGAAACCGATAATAATACGAATGTCCGATTCGGACTTTCCAGTCTCGTTGTAAGACGGTCGGACAAGCGCGTCCTGACACCGACCCCGGCGGGTCGTCCGAGGGACAGTTGCCGGCGAAATCACGAGCGGTTGAACACCGACAAGAACTACCCATTCGACGTTCGGGAGATCTTCGGGCGATGGATTTCGTGTTGCTCTTGGTGCGGCTTCTGTGGGGCATTGCGGCGGGGGCCGTCACGGCCACCCGAACGGCATGGGCCCCGCAGCCGTTTCCCGCGCGGTTGACGTCGCGCGCCAGCGCAACCGGGCGTCCCCCGTCTGCCGCGTTCGGTGGAATGGATGGTCATTCCGTCCTGAGGAAGTCGAGTCGATCCCCAGGTGGTTGTCAATTCGCTCCCGTCGCGCGAAGCGGCGGGCAGCGAAGCGGCCTCGGGCGCGCCTCCGGCGCGTTCGGGCGTCTGCCCCCCACCCCGAGAGACCCGTTCTGCTGAAATCGCCCTGCCGGGGTCGCCTGAGGCCCCCGGCAGCCCTGTGCCTTCGATGGCCCACTCCGCGGGCCCGCGTTTTCGGGAAGATCGCTCCGAAACGCGGGACGCCCCTTGCGGTCGGGTCGGCGGTCTGCGCTTGTCCGGCGGATAGTAGCGAGGGCCACCACCGTGGGCAACGTGCTTCTTTTCGCCGCCACGATCGGCGATATCCTCCTCTACGTGGTGCTCTGCGTCGTGCCGGCGATCTTGACCTTCGTGGCGGTCAAGTTCCTCGATCACCTGCGCCGTCGCGACGCCGAGTCGGAAGCCAAGCAGATCATCGGGCGGGCTGAGGAGGAGGTCCAGCGCCGCCGACGCGAAGTCGAGATCGAGCTCAAAGAGCTCGCCATCCAGTACAAGGCCGAAGGCGAGAAGGAGCTTCGCAAGCTCCGCGAGGAGCTGCACAGCCGGGAGCGCTCGCTCGACAAACGCCAAGACGCCCTCGAACAGCAGGGCGAGCAGCTCCGCAAGCAGGAGAAGATCGTCGAGGGCACCCAGCGCAAGCTCGCCGAGCGGCTCCAGGACGTCAGTCAGCGCAACCAGGAGCTGACCAAGCTGCTCGATCTCCAGCGGCAGACCCTGCACGAGCTCAGCGGGCTCAGCCGCGACGAGGCGACCAGCCGGCTGCTCGAGTCGCTAAAGACCGAGCTGCAGCAAGAGAGCGGGTCGGTGATCCTCAAGCACGAGCGGCGGCTCGCCGAGATCTGCGACGCCAAGGCCCGCGAAATGCTCCTGACCAGCATCCAGCGTTACGCGGCGGCCCACACGGCCGAGACCACGACCAGCACGGTCGACATTCCCAACGACGAGATGAAGGGCCGCATCATCGGGCGCGAGGGCCGCAACATCCGCGCCTTCGAGAAGGCCACCGGGGTCGACGTGATCATCGACGACACGCCCGGCGTCGTGATCGTCAGCGCCTTCGACATGGTCCGCCGCGAGGTGGCCCGACTGGCGCTGAATCGGCTGATCGCCGATGGGCGCATCCACCCCTCGCGCATCGAGGAGATCGTCGCCGACACCCAGCGCGAACTCGAGCGCCACATCCAGAGGACCGGCGAGGAGGCCGCCGAGGAGGCCGACGTGCACGGGCTGAACGAGCGGGTGATCAACCTGCTCGGGCGGCTCCAGTTCCGAACCAGTTACAGCCAGAACGTGCTCCGGCACTCGATCGAGGTCGCCTTTCTGGCCGGGGCCCTGGCCGACGAGATCGGTTTGGACGGCACCCTGGCCCGGCGGTGCGGGCTGCTGCACGACATCGGCAAGGCGGCTGACCACGAGGCCGAAGGAGGGCATCCCAAGATCGGCGCCGACCTGCTCAAACGCTACGGCGAGCCCCCCGAGGTGGTCCACGCCGCGGCGGGCCATCACGACGACCTCAAGGTCGACTCGCCCTACACCGTGCTGGTGGCCGCCGCCGACGCGTGCAGCGCCTCGCGCCCCGGCGCCCGTCGCGAGACCCTCGAACGCTACGTCAAGCGCATGGAGGAGCTCGAGTCGATCGCCAGCGAGTTCGCCGGCGTCGAGCAGGCATTCGCCATCCAGGCCGGCCGGGAGATGCGCGTGCTCGTCAGCTCCCGCGAGACCACCGACGAGACGGCCGCCAAGGTCTGCCGCGACATCGTCAAGGCGTTCGAAGAGCGTCTGACCTACCCCGGCGAAATCAAGGTCACCGTGCTTCGCGAAACCCGCTATACCGAAATGGCCCGCTGAGGCGCGCCCCCCCGCTCCACCCCTCGGATCCTCGAACCGTGCGCATCCTGCTCATCGGCGACATCGTCGGAAAACCCGGACGCCAGATCGTCACCCGCGCCCTCCCCGGCCTGCGCGAAGAGGAAGGCATCGACTTCGTCGCGGCCAACGCCGAAAACGCGGCGGGCGGCTCGGGCCTGACTCCCGCCATCTACCGCGAGCTGATCGCCGGCGGCGTCGACTGCATCACCATGGGCGACCACGTGTACCGGCGGCGGGAGATCTATTCCGTCCTGGAGACCGAGTCGCGGATCGTCCGGCCCGCCAACTATCCCCACGACGCCCCGGGCCGCGAATTCACCGTGCTCGAAACGGCCCGGGGCGCGCCCGTCGCCGTCATCAACCTTCTAGGACGCATCTTCATGCCGCCGGTCGATTGCCCCTTCCGGGCGGCCGATCGCGTGCTGGCCCAACTGCCTCCCGACGTGCGGTGCATCCTGGTCGACTTCCACGCCGAGGCGACCAGCGACGAGCAACTGATGGGCCGGCACCTCGACGGGCGCGTCACCGCCGTGCTGGGAACCCACACCCACGTGCCCACGGCCGACGAACGCATCCTGCCCGGCGGAACCGCCTTCCAGTGCGACGTAGGCATGACCGGCCCCCACGAGAGCATCCTGGGCCGCCGCGTCGACCGCGTGCTCGAGACCACGACCACCTTTCGCCCCACCCACTTCCAGGTCGCCAGCGACGACGTCCGCATCCACGGAACCGTGGTCGACGCCGAGCCGGCCACGGGCCGGGCCGCCGCCATCCGGCGCATCGTCGTCGACCAGCACCGCGCCGAGCGCCTCGCCGACCTGACCCGCTCGGGTGGCCGGCCCGCGGCAGACACCGTCGCCGAGGTGTGACGCCCTGCCACGCCCGGTATGGTCAGACCCTCGACAGGCTCTTGCAGTAGGCACGCACCCAAAGTACGTTTTCGGGCGGAGTCTCGTAGGGCAGGGACCCCGTTCCCAGGCAGACGTTCCCGCGACCGGCCGTCAGGCGCACGATCCGATCGACCTCGGCGCGAAGCTCGTCCGCCGTGCCCCGCACCATGACCTCGGCCGACGTGTTCACGCGAACCCGCACGTGGGTGTGTGCCCAGATCTGCTTCATGAACGCCTCTTGGTCGGTCTCGATCGGGCAGATCACGTAGCCGGTGCCCGTCTCGAGCAGGGCATCGAGGATCGGCGCGGTATCGCCCCCGATGATGCAGGGCACCGGCCGGCCCAGGATCGACTCCGTGCCCCGGATCATTCGCAACAGCGCCGGCAGCTCGACGCGGCGGAACAGGCCGGGCGAAAGAAGCGGCGGCGCGGCGGCCGACTCGAAGAACGCGACGCCCAACCCCCGCGCGGCAATGGCCCGGCAGAAGCCGAGTTGCCCCTCGACCAGGTGCATCAGGCCGGCCACGGCCTCTTCGGGCCGGGTGAGCACGTCGCACAGCAGCGTCTCGAAGCCCACCAGGTTGCTGGCGATCGAAAACGGTCCGCTGACGGGCACGCGCACGTCGGCCTCGGGAAACAGCCAGGCCAATCGGGCCGCCACGTCGAGCACCAGGGGAATCCGACCTGCCCGGCCCGGATCGAAGGGCCTCAACGCGCGCAACCCGGCGGCCGAACCCACGATCGGCTTGCCGATCGCCGGGATCCCCACCCCGTAGGGCGGCTCGACGGCGCCGCCGTAGGCCTCGGCCTCGAGATTGTAGATGTCGATGCCGACCACGATCGGCGCATGCCCATAGCGGCGATACGCCTCGGCATGTGCCTCGAACAGCAGCTCCGCGTCGCGCGAAACGTCCCACGGCGAGCGCCCGACCAGAAACGCGGCATGTTCGTAGACCGAAGGGGCGAAATCCATCCGAAAACCTCGAACGACGAATCGCGCGACCGCGCCACAGCGGCCCCCGCCCAAACCTTCCCGCGCCGTCCCGGCGAGGCAACCCTTGCATTGTAGTCCGCGGCTTCCTCGCGCGATAGTCGCCCATTTCCCGCGCGATCCGCACCTGCTCCCCCAGCCCCCGGGCCGTTGGCTGGGGTAGAATGCAGTCGAGGATAAGCGGTGGGCGGTGCCCACTCTATACTTGAATTCCGCGCCTGGGAGCTTTCGGGCCGGGCGCAAGAGCCGCCGAAAGGCGGTGGAGGCGAGTTGACGCGTCGGCTCGAATGGGCGCAAGCGATGACGACACGCTCAAGCGTGGACTCCAACGTTGGAGTTCAGCCTTCAGGCTGTCTTCGGACTGCCCCCGCGTTCCCGAGGCGCGCCAGCGCGATCGGGACGACCATGAGAAGGCTGCGCCTCCCTGGAAGGATCGGCGCGCATCGGAAGGATGAGCCGGTTGTCGCTGGTTGCCGGGGCGCGGGAGGGTTCAGGATCGGATGGAATGGAGGCCCGACGAAGCGGAGCTTCGAGGAAGGGAGTTGCCAAGCAGGAGCCTGGGAACGAGATCGAAACCTCCCCTGGGGCTCCATGCTATCCCACAGGCCGGGGATTCCCAGTTTCAAGTGGGGCAAGCCAGATGCCCGAGCGAGTGCGGGCAGACCCGCCGTCGCTTCTCTTGCATGGAGTGCGCCGCACGTGGTCGGAGGAATTTCTCCTCGCTGCCGGGCCCCGCCGATGGACTCAGACGCATACGAGAAGTTGCGCGTCTCTTCAGGCCGTTTCATCGGACCATGGCATCCAGTCGGCGCACGTCTGCGCGCTGTGCGGTCGCCTGCAATGCCGACTGGTTTCGCAGCTCTCGGAGTGGTAAAATGTTACGCGGGTCTCAGGGGCCGCGAAAGGAGCGTGTGATGGCAGAACTGGTTTTGACCGACGTGGAGGATGGCGTTCTCGATCGACTTCAGATGCGAGCCGCTCGCCACGGGCGAACGCCGGCGGAGGAGGCCAAAGCGATCTTGTTGGAAGCGTTGCGCGGCAGAGACGCGGTACTCTGGGTGCCCGTTGACGCGATTTACCACCGCTTGGCGAACTCGGGCCGGACCTTCAGCGACAGTGCAGAGCTCCTGCGCGAGGACCGGGACCGATGAGCGTGGTAATCGTCGATGCGAGTGTCGGGGTGAAATGGTTTGTGCCGGAAGTACTTGCGGCAGAGGCCCGCCAGTGGCGTAATGGGCCGGACGAGTTGCACATCCCGGCATTCTTCTTCGACCTGGAAATCGCCAACATCCTGTGGAAAAAGACGCGGCGGGCGGAGATTACCCGTGCGGATGCCGATCTGATCCTTGCGCAACTTCCAGCACTCCCCTTGACCCGGCATCCGGAGGGTCCCGTTTTGCCAGCAGCGTTTGATCTGGCCGATCGCACGGTTTACGACTGCGTCTACTTGGCGTTGGCCGTGCAACTCGGCGGGCGGATGGTGACGGCGGACCAACGGCTTCAAAACAGTCTGATAGGCACACCTTGGTCTTCCCATGTTTGCTGGGTTGCAGACTTGCCAGCGAAACCATGATGTTGAAGCGGACGCCTGGGCGAGCACGAGAAGAGGGAGAAACCTCTCGCGCTGATCGGTTACGTTCTTGAGTTCGGACGTGGCCAGATGTGCTTCGACCTCTGCGCGAACACTGCGCGCCACGCTCAGACGTCCTTTTTTCCTCGTTCCGAAGCACGGGCTTTTTCCTCGTTGCCAAACTCCGGCTTGGGAACGCATGTCTCCGAAGCTCTGCTTCGCACGCGTACGCCGCAGCCGTCGAGAACTCAACCGAGGTTGATGGGAGGGTAGACCGAGCGGGGCGGATGGCGAGCGGGGGCTGCGATTTCGGGGGGGACTGGGGTATAATGGGCCAGGATGGCCGTGTGGCTGGCCCTTGAGCATCGCACCCGTCGAGCTTGTCTGCCGTGACCGAATCGTCCGAGAACAACGTGCGTCGCCCTGCCGGGCCATGGTGGTTGACGGCCGCCGAGGTGGTCACGGTCTTTGGGGTGTTTTTTATACAGGGGGCCTGGCCGGTCCCCGACGTCAACGAGCCGTACTATTTGGGCAAGGCGATCGACTACTGGAATCCCGACTGGATTCCCAACGATCCGTTCCTCGACTCGGCCGACACGCACAAGGTCTTTTATTTCGCGTTCGGTTGGCTCTCGATGTGGCTTGCGCCGTTCTGGCTGGCCTGGGTGGGTCGCGTTTTGACCTGGGGCCTGCTCGCGTGGGCGTGGCGGCGCATGAGCTTCGCCTTTCTGCCCCGGCCCTGGTTGTCGGTGGTCACGGCCGCGCTGTTCGTCTGCCTGCTCGATCGGTACCATCTGGCCGGCGAGTGGGTGGTCGGCGGGGTCGAGGCGAAGGGGTTCGCCTTTGTGCTGGTGTTTCTCGGGCTCGAGGCCCTGATGCGCGACCGCTGGAATCGGGCTTGGCTGCTGTTGGGCGCGGCCTCGGCGTTTCATGTGCTCGTGGGCGGATGGTCGGTCGTGGCGGCGGGCATCGCCTGGCTGCTCGCCCGACCCGAGCGCCCGAGGCTGCGATCGATGCTCCCGGCCCTGGCGGGCGGATTCGTGCTGTCGCTGCCCGGGTTGCTACCGTCGGTGACGCTCGACTGGGGCGTCGATCGGGCCACGGTCGCGCGGGCCCGCGAGATCTACGTGTTCGAGCGCCTGCCGCATCACCTCGATCCGATGCAGTTTCCGCAGTCGTATGTCGAGCGGTTCCTGCTGCTTTGCGTCGTACTGCTGCTTCTGGAGCGGATCGCGCCGTTGGACGGCCCGCGCCGCCGGCTGCGCGGGTTCGTGGCCGGGGCGCTGGCGCTTGCTGGGGTGGGGGTCGCGGCCGGCGCGGTGCAGTACGTCAGCCGGAGCCTGGCGGCCGATCTGCTGCGGTTCTACTGGTTCCGGCTTTCCGACGTGGCGGTGCCGCTGGGCGTCAGCCTGGTGGGGGTTCGCTGCCTCGCGCATGGGCTGGAAACGGGGCGTCGCGGGGCCCGGTGGGCTTGGGCCGCGGCTCTCGGGGTGGCGGTTCTTCACGTGGGCGGCGCGGCCGCGCGGTGCGCCATGCCCGCCGTGCCGCGGTCCGACCGGCTCCACAATTTCGCCTTGGAGTCGCACCGGGTGCTCGACTACCTGGCGTGGCGCCGGGCGTGCGAGTGGATCGCCGAGTCGGGCGCGATTCCCGCCGGCGCGCGGTTCATCACGCCCCGCATGGGGCAAAGCTTCAAGTGGTACGCGGGCCGGAGCGAAGTGGCCACGTGGAAAGACATCCCGCAAGACGCCCGCTCGATCGTCGTGTGGCGGGAGACGCTCGACGCGATCTACGCGAGCCGCACCGCGAGCGGCCGCCTGGTGTGGCAGGATTCGCCCGCCGCGCTGGGAGTCGCCCGTCTTCGCTGGGCCGGCCGGCGGTATGAGGCCGACTACGTTTTGACTCTCCGCTGGCCGGTGCTCGACCTGCCCGTGGTGCACGAGAACGATCTCTACGCGGTCTACCGGCTCGACGCCGAGCCGGAGGGCGCGGCGGAGTAGCCTCGCCGGCGGCGTCGATCGTTTCATGAGGATGAGAATCCCCGACGCGATGGCAAGCCCGGAGAGGATCAATCCGGCCCAGGGAATCTGGACGTCGACCAAGGGCACGACGCCCGTAGCGATCAACCAGATCCCGAGCAACGTCGTGCCCCAGCCGTTCGTTTTTCTCCACATCATGACAAGCCTCCACCAACAGTGATTATTGGCGATGGAATGATGGAATGCGGCACGGATGGGACCCACCACTGCACCACTCCATCGTTCCATCACTCCACAACCTGCGCGCACGGCGCGAAAAAGTTACAGCGTAAGACTCTGAACCACGTTTGTGTTCGGACCGTCCGTTTGGCCTTACTCGTCCGGGGCATTTCGCGTTGACTCGGGGTCCTCCGAGGAGGCTTCGTCGCGGGGCGGCGAATCGGCGGATTCGGGCTCGTTCGCGCCCTCCGGACGCTCACCCGGGTCGGCGACTTGCTCGGCGAGCTCGTCGACGAATTGGCGGCCTTTCTCGACGGCCCTTTCGGCTGTTTCCCTGGCCTCGCGCGTCTCGATCTCGATCGTCGCCCTCTGCTGATCCGCGTCGTGGCGGAAGACGATCCAGCCGGCGGCATAGCTCCCGACGGCCAATGCGGCGATGAGCAGGCACGCGAGGAGAAACAGTCGCTTCAACAGCGCGAACAGTCCGCGCACGGGGCGAATTCTCGGTTGGTCGTTCATTTTTTCACCTCTTGGGATGATGGGAACAGGGTTCGTTGCGATCGTTGCCACGTTTTCGGTCGGACCTCGAAGGCCCGTTCCGGTCGAGCCAGGCGATGAGCAAGCAGAGCGCCACGAGGGTGAAAAGGGTCAAGGTCACGGTGCGACCGATTTCCCCGTTCAGCGCGTTCATGATGTGTTCGGCAACGTCCATTCGGTGTGGCTCCTAGTTGCGGAGAATGGCGGGGGTCAGCCGGCGGGGCGTCGGGCCGTCAAGAGGCCGAGCGCGGCAACGAACAAGGCGCCGCCGATAATCGACCACAGGATCGGGAACGTCCCGCCGCCGAGGCGGATTTGGAGCAGTTCGGGCAGGCCGAGGCTCCGCGCCACCCAGGATCCGACCAGGGCCCCGACGAGGCCGACCGCCACGGACACGAGGCAGCCGCCCCGGGAGTAGCCCGCCAGGGCCTGGGCCACGCTTCCGCAGATTCCCGCGATTACCAGAAGGATCAAGAATTCCACCAGGCTCATGCTGCACCTTTCTCTTCGTCGTCGGAGCAAGTTTCGTTGTCCAGGTGCGGGAGCTTCTCCCGCCCTTACGGCAAGCCGAACGTCGGGCAGCGAGAGTGCCGGGGAAGGAGTTCCCGGCACTCCCGCGGAAAAGGCGGTTCGAGACTACGCGGTCACCGGTTTCGCGTCGATGCGCTTTGCGACGAGGTCGTCGCCGTCGCGCTCGGCGGTGACGGAGGCCACCATGCCGTCCACCAGGTCTTCCTTGCCCGCCGGCTCGCCGCCGACGGTGATCTCGGTCTCGTCCGTCAGTTGGAAGATCATCTCCTCGGCGGGGTGGTCCGATTCCGGGTCACCCAGCATGTGGATTTGATCGTCGCTCACGCGTGTGATCACGCCCGGGAAAACGAACTCGGCAGCCTCCTCCTCAAACGGCGCCAAGGGCTCCGCCTCGGCGAAAGGCGACTGCGGCTCGCCCTCCGGCGGCAGGGCCGGCTCGTCGTCGGTCGGCGACTGCGGCTCCTCCGGCGCATCCGCCCTTTCGGCCTCGTGCTCCTCCTGGGGCCGCGTGGCCTCGATTTTGACGACGAGCTCCCGCTCGCCCTGTTTTTCCGTGGTCAGCCTGACGGCGTCGCCGGGCCGGATGTCGTCCAGCGCGGCGGGGTCTCCGTTGAGAACGACTTCGGCGTCGGGTGCAACTTCGTGCGTCGTGGGAGTGTCTTGCTCCCCCTTGGCCACGGTCAACTCATTCTCGCCGACGGATACGACTTTCTCGGCGAACAACTGACCGCACCCGCTGACCAACGCCAGAGACACAAGGGCCAATAGCGCCAGCGGGACGGCGGTGAGAATCCAGGATCTCATTGGTACTCTCCTCCTGAAAAGGTCGATTCCACGCTTTCGTGTCGTCGTGCCGCAGCGATGCGGCTCGTTGGAATTCGGGGTGGTTCACACTCGGCCGTGCGCGATCCCGCGGGCGGCGGTCGGGGCTGCAAGTGGCTCGGATGCTTCATGGCCATGTCTCCTTGGCGGTCGGGCCGCGCTCGGGCGCGGCAAAAAAAAGGCCCCTCGGCACCCGGCTCGCCGCGGCCGCCGACCGAATCAGCGGTCGCCCGAGCGAGTTGGCGCCGAGGGGCTCTCATAGCCGGCGTCGCATGCCGGTCACGGCAGGCTACGCCATTTCGGCAATCGGTGGTTCAGGAACTCGATGCGACGTTAGTGCCACCACTCGAAGTGGAGCGGGCCGACGCGCACTCCACCATGGGGGTGGTACCGATAGTAGTCGTGGTACCGGTGGGGATAACGGTAAACGTGAACCCTTGGGCCATGGTAATAGCTCCTCGGGTACGAATACCGGTAGCTATGGTAGCCCGGGTACCGATGCCGGTAGCCACGATAGTAGTGGGGCACATGGCGGTGCCCGTAGTAGTGTTTGTGCCTCACCTCGGTCACGTCGGCGTTCGACGAGCCGGGGAAAGCGAACACCAGCGCCAATGCCGCAACGGCACCGAGCAATCCCGTCTTGATCATGCGTCTCATGATCCTCTCCTCTCTTCTCGTGAAAGGCCGCTTCTACCGTTCAACGAAACCTGGCTTCCTGCCGACCGCGTTCCGTCGCCTGATCCTGACCTCTCCTGCGCGCATTGGCTCACGGGCCGACCGAAAGAACTCATCGGTTCCCCCTGCCGCGGCCCCCGCCTCGGCCCGCGCGGGCGTCGCCTCCTCCGCGCCCACCTCCTCGGCTGGCCGCCGAGGGAGGACGCCCGCCGCCTCGGCTGCCACCGCGACTGCTCACCGAAGGAGGACGGCTGCCGCCACGGCTACTGATCGAGGGCGGACGACTGCCACCACGGCTGCTTGCCGCGGGGGGCGACACGCCCCGCGGACGACTTGCTCCGGACGGGGCGCGACGCGACCCGCCGGACGGCACCCGTTGCGGTGCGGCACGCTGGATGCCCTGCGGCGGTCGTGCAAACCCCGACCCCCGCGCGGCGTCGCTCCCGGAGGGACGGCGAATCGCACCGGGAGCATCGCTCGGGCGATCCCGGCCGGGATTGGTGCGATCGAGTCGATCCGCGTCGGGCCGACCGGGACGGCGGACATCCGGTTCGCCGCGGGGCTGACCCGGACGCTCGATCCGTTGCGGCGGGCCGCGCCGGTCGCCCTGGTCGCGCGGTTGTCCGAAGCCGGGCACGTCGGGCCGACTCTCGGGACGTTGCGTCTCGCGACTCCCAGGAAAACGATCGGGGCCGGGGCCCCGGCGTTGCTCGGCGCGCCGGTCTTCTCTCCACCGAGCCCCCTCGGCGACGCGTTCGCGGCCGCGGCGGACATCCGGTGTTTCGGGCAGACGCAGCGTCCGGCGCTGGGCTTGCGGGCCGCGGCCTTCGGGCCCGGCGCGGCCTTCGGTGTCGCGGGCGCGTCGCACGTCGGCGAGGTTGCGCAACTCCCTGGCGTCGTCCTGCATCCGCCGGCGGAAGTCGTCGCCGACGCGTTCCACTCGGCGCGGGTCTCTCGACGCGATCCGGCGTACGTCGTCGCCGAGGACGACGTGGCGGAGTTGTTCCTCCCCGCGATGCCGCTCGACGAACTGCCGCTGTTCGTTCCAGGTGCGGGGCGGGCGGCGGTCGCTGTGCCGCTCAAAGTAGTGGTGCCAGCCGCGCACGCGGTCGGCGTAGTCGATGCCCCGGCGGCTGAAATGCCAGCGGTAGTACGTCCACAGCGGATCGTACCCGTATCGACCGTGGAAGTAGAACGAAGGGTAGATGCCGAAGCGATCGTAGGGCCCGTACCAATCGCCGTAGTAGTAATGGCCGTAGCGCGGCCGAACGAACAAATGGAGGTGCAAGCGCACGAGGTCGAGCACGCGGAACGGCCGGTAGAAGTACCCGGGCCGCGCGTAGATCGGGCGATGCCAGTACACCGGGGCAAAGCACATGGCGCGCAGCGGTAACCGGTAGTCCCAGTAGCCGTCGACGTAGAGGCAGCCTTGGGGCGTCCAGGCGTAATGGGCGGGCACCCACACCCAATCGTCGCGGCCGGGCGCCCAGTAGCCCGACCTCCACGCGTAACGGCCGTCGACGTACTCCCAACAACCGTTCACCCAGAAGTGATCGTCGGACGGCGCAGGGCTCGAGGGCCCGGTCTCGAGAGTTTCGGGGGGCTCAGGCAGGTAGCTCAGTTGATCGGCCTCAAGGGGCGCCCAGAACCCCGAGATCCACTGGTACCCGTTGTCGACCTGAAGCCAGTAGCCCGGCACCCAGCGTCGCTCGGGAGGCGCGACGCGCCAAGCCCCGGTGATCCAGAGAAAGTCTTCGCGCTCGTCGTCCCAAGCCCAGTAGCCGGGAACCCAGATCGCGTCGTCCGCCGGCTTGATGTCCGGAGGGATCTCTTCGATGGGGTCCGGGGGGGCCCTGGGGACCACGATTCCGGCCTGGGCGTCGTGGCTCACCGGCTTGGCGACCGCTTCGTGCAGCGGCCCTCGCAGCACGTGCTCCATTTCGGGTTCGTCGGGGCCCCATACGTCGGATTCGAATTCCTGGGCGACCATCGGGCGGCACGCAAGCGCGAGCAGCGCCATGGTCGCGAGGCCCGCGGACGTGACCGCCGCGCGTCTCGTTCCGGTGGCAAACATCGGTGGGTCCTCCGTTGGTGAAGTCCCGCGCCCCACGACCGGCACGACCGGCGGGAAGATGGGAGTCGTCCCGCCGCCGCAAACGAAAGGCCGCGCCGACGTTGGCGCGCAAAAAACCCCTGCCGTACCGACCCGCGGCAGGGGTGAGTCTGAAACAAAACCCCTACTGCGCGCCTGCACTTAGTTAGGGGCTGTCGTAGCTAACGGAAGCCGCCAATCGCTGACAGGCTTCAGAAGAATCCTAACCGTGTCGAGTTCGCGGTCAAGCCCCGATCGCCGAAAAAACCCCCGGCTTGACTCCACCGGGGGGCATCGAATGCCACGCCGTCACGACGGCTTCGCGTCGGACCGCGCGGCTTCGAGCAGCGCCTTGGTGGCGCGGATTTCCTCCGTCTCACTCAGGGTGTCTCCCTGATACGCGATTCCGACATAGCCCCGATAACCGCCGCCGAGCACAAGGGACACGATGCGGAAGAAATCGACGTGCGTCTCTCGCCCCGCGGCGTCGAAATCGCGCGAGGTCGCGCCGACTCCCTTGGCCAGCCCGACGAGCCTCACGACGTCTTCGTCGCGTTTTGACGCGGCGAGGCACGCGAAGCTCGGCAGGGCTCCACAAGCCGGGTGCTGCACCCGCCGGATCACGCGGAGCAGCCAATCGGCGCCGGCCGGGCGTTCGATGCGATCGCCGACCAGCACGTTGATGTGATGCCGCTCGGCATACTCGCACAGCGCGTGGACTGCCTCGGCGACGCGGCCGAGCTGTTCTTCCGGCGCGCCCGCGATCGCCGCGTCGACCGCGATCGAATGGCAGCCGAGGGCTTCGGCGGCATCGACCCATCGGTGATGGTTGCCGACCGCTTTCTTGCGGACGTCGGCGTCGGGGTCGCCCAACCGCCCTTCACCCTCGACGACGATCAAGAGTTGGCGCACGTCCTGATCGGCCGCCCGCCGGTTCATCTCCATGAGATACTTTTCGTCGTTCACCTGCTCCCGGAAGAAACGGCTCGCGTATTCGACGGCCGGGACGTGGAATCGCGTTTTCGCGATTCGCGCCAGGTCGAGATGGTCGAGTTGTCCCGACGACAACGCCCGCGAGAGCGACAGCTCGTTGAGCGAGATCGAAAAGCCGGCGTCTTCCAGACACTTCGGCGACGGGCTTTCTCGCCGACGGGGAGCTTCAGGGGGCATCGACGAGAGGGCTGACATGGAGAGCACGGATCGTACAACCCGCCAAGACCGCCCAAGCCAAAACGTGTCGCGGGCGCCGCACGATCCTCCGGAACGACTCCGTACGGTACGCGCATCCGATGTCCTGTTCTATCTCTCGATTGCGGCCGTCGCGATAATCCTCATGGCGATCTTCTGGAGCCTGATGGAGCCGAGCCCGTAGAGACGGCGCGCCGGTTGCGTGCGACCTTTTCTCGCTGCGCTTCAAGCACGCGCCGGCCTGCGATTTACGCCGTCGCGAGCCCCGATCAGACGGCACCGTCCGACGCGGCGGGCGGTTCCCGGCCGGTGACCAACTCGGCCGCGGAGCGAAGGTCGGCGATCACCTCGTCCATCGACTGTTGGCGGTCTTCGGGGCGCTTGGAGACCATCTTCTGGTAGACCGCGTCCAGCGCCTCGGGAATCTCGGGGCGGAGCGTGCGCAGCGAGGGGATCGGCATGATGCGATGGGCCTTGATCCGCTTGAGCACCGAGCTGCCTCCATAGGGCGGCTGGCCCGTCAACACGTAGAACAGCGTGCACCCCAGGCTGTACACGTCGGCGCGGTGATCGACCGACTTCGGGTCATCGGCCCGCTCGGGCGAAACGTAGTCGACCGTGGCCATCACCTTGCCGTTCTGAATCAGCTCCTCGGAGGTATCCTTGCCGGGGATGGCGTAGTCGAGCCGGGCGAGGCCCATGTCGAGCACTTTGACTGTGCCCTTCTTGTCGAGGATCAGGTTGGCGGGCTTGATGTCCAGATGGAGCACGTTTTCGCGGTGGGCGTAGGCCAGGCCGACGGCGGCCTGGATCGTGTAGTCGAGCGCCTCGTCGATTCCCAGCGGACCCCGGCGGCTGACGACCTTCAACAGGTCCTTCCCGTCGACGTACTCCATGACCAGGAAGTAGCGGTCTTCGGACACGTCGGCGTCGTAGGCCGTGACGATGTTCGGATGGAACAGCCGGGCGGCCGCCCGGATCTCCTGGTCGAATCGCTTGACCGCCTCGGGCGAATTGCGCACGGAAAAGGGCAGCAGCTTCAAGGCGACGATGCGGTCCATGCGCCGGTGGCGGGCCTTGTAGACCTTGCCCATCCCTCCGCGGCCGATGCGGTCTAAAACGACGTAATTGCCGATCACCAGGCTTTTCGTCTTGCCCTTGTACATCAGCTCGGCCTGGAACTTCGAAAGCCGGCCGTGGGCGTGGAGCAATTGCACGAGCCGCCGCGCCGTGTTGGGGTGCTGATCGAGGGGAATCTCGTCAAGAAAATCGAGGACTTCGTCCTCGGTCATCAGACCGATCTCGGTGAGCACCTCGATGAACTTGTCGAGCGTGACAGACATGATCCGTTCCGTAAGGTTGGCCAAACAATCTTACCCCATCCCTCTGGGGAGCGTCAAGAACGCGGGCCCGCCGCAAATGACGGCAGCCTTTTGTGATACGACGCAGGAGGGCCCTCGGCCGGGTCGATGACGCGGGCGTGTCGCCCGAGCCTTCCGACTGCGGGAACTCGCGCCGCCGAGACGGCCGCACCGCGCGTCGAAGGGTCCGCGGCCTCGTCGCGGCGCCGTTCGAAAACGCGGTTTGGTTGGACTTCGACCCGGGCCGGTATCCCCATATCGGAGGGGGTGGATTGGTTTCGACGCAAGGGCTCGTGGGCGCTCAGCGGGCAGCCGGCAGCCGGCGAACGTCCTCTCTCGGCGCGGAGCAGGCATCGGATCGACACGGCGACGGCGGCCGATGACAGCCACGGCGTGTGCCGACCAGTCTGGAGCGGAACGGGCGATGGCGGGCTCAGCGCGCCCTCACGTGGGGCACGGCGTGCCGAAGTCACGAACGAAGACGCTAGCCGCCCGGCGTCTCCATGCCGAAGGGGAGCTTTTTTTGCGGGTCGCGCCGGGCGCCGGGATTGAGTTCCTTGAACAGCAGGCTGGGCTGAATGTCGTTGTTGTTCTGGTACTTGTCGCTGGCGTACTCGGTGATGTCGCCTTGCAGATCGTGGTAGAAGATCTGGCAGATGGCCACGCCGGGGTAGATCCGGATCGGCTGGACCGCGAACATCTCGAGGGTCCAATAGCCACAAAACCCCACGTCGCCGAACCCGGCGGTGACGTGGACGAACAGCCCCAGGCGCCCGACCGACGAGCGGCCTTCGATCATCGGCACCAGGTTGTGCGTCTCGGTCCGCTCGGCGGTGCGGCCCAGGTAGAGCTGGTTGGGCTGGAGTTGGAGCCCCTCGGGCGGGATGGCGATCCGGCGAACCCGGTTCGCCTTGCGCATGTCGAGCACGACCTCTTCGTAGACCATCAGCTCGTCGTGCAGCGCCAGGTTGTAGCTGTTGGGATTCAGCCGCGACTCGTCGAAGGGCTCGATGACGACGTCTTTGCCCAGGCGAGCCCGGATCTCATGGCCTGAAAGAATCATTCGTTCACACGCCGGTTTGGTGGACTTTCGATAGGGCGGCCCGCCGGCGGGCAGCCGTCAAACACCGGCAACGCCGACCCGGGGGCAGAACGACTCCAGGGGACAGCCCTCGCACTGCGGTTTGCGGGCCGTGCAGACGCGGCGCCCGTGCTGGATCATCCGGTGGCCGAAATCAATCCACTCCTTCTTGGGAATCTGGGCCGTCAAATCTTGTTCGATCTTGTTCGGGTCCTTTTGCCGCGAGAGGCCGAGCCGGCGGCTGAGCCGGGCCACGTGAGTGTCCACCACGATGCCCGACGCGATTCCGAAGGCCGCTCCCAGGATGACGTTGGCGGTCTTCCGGCCGATTCCCGGCAGGCCGAGCAGGGCATCGAAGTCCCGGGGCACCTGGCCGCCGTGCTGGTCGAGCAGCGCCCGGCAGCACCCTTGGATGCTCTTGGCCTTGTTCCGGTAGAACCCGGTGCTCTTCACGTCGTTTTCGAGTTCCTCGAGCGGCACCCGCGCATAATCGGCCGCCGAGCGGTACTTCTGGAACAGACGTCGGGTGACCTGATTCACGCGCTCGTCGGTGCATTGGGCCGAGAGGATCGTGGCGACCAGCAATTCGAGGGGCGAATCGAAGTCGAGCGAGCACCGCGCATCGGGGTAGTGGCGGCGCAACTCGCGCACGACCTGGGCGGCATGGCGATTCGCGTCTTGAGTCGCGGGCATGCGGCATGCCTGAGAAGCGGTTGCCGGGGAGCGCGTGGGCCCGCCCCGAAGTGGGTGTTTCGTCGTGAGGGCTTATTCTCCGGCAGGGGCGGCGCGGTGTCAAGTATCGCGCGGGTCGCGGCGCCGACTTGGCTCTTGCGCGGCGCCATGCGTAGAATCCCTTAGGAACACATCGGGATTGGTCCGAGAGACATAAACGCGACCCCAACGGCGGCCGAAGCATGAACGAGGGCGTCTATCACCCGCTCTATCTGAGGGGGATCGAGGACTTCAACCGCGGGCGGTTTTTCCGCAGCCACGAGTTATGGGAGCGGTTGTGGCTCGACGAGCCGGGCGCTTCGAAGGAGTTCTACAAGGGGCTGATCCAGGCGGCCGTTTGTCTCCACCACTTGTCCCGCGGCAACCGGCACGGCGCGAGGAAGCTTCTCGACGGCGCTCGGCATTATCTGGGGCCCTATCGTCCCACGCATCTCGGGATCGATCTGGTGAGTTTTCTCGACGAGCTCGAGGGGTGTTGCCGGGCGGCGTTGGATCGGGAGGAACGGCCCGGGCGGGCGCGCACCTCGACGCCGGCGCCCACGATTCGTCTGCGCGATCGTCGGCATTGCGCCGACGGCGTGAGTTATCCTTGAACGGAGCCCGGCGGCGGGAGCGGGGCGGCGGAATGCCCGGTTCGATCCTGCTGCGCCTTGGTGGAATCGGCGATGTCGTCATTTGAGGATTATTCGCTTTCCGTGGACGAGCATTCGGGGACGGCTCGGCTGTTTCCGCTGCCGAATCTGGTCTTGTTTCCCCACGTGATGCAGCCGCTGCACGTGTTCGAGCCGCGCTATCGCGACCTGGTCGAGGCGGCTTTGGCCGACGACCGGCTCATTGCGATGGCGCTTCTGGCGCCGGGCTGGGAGCGCGACTACGAAGGGAGGCCCCCGCTCTACTCGACCGCCTGCCTCGGTCGGGTGGCCGCCCACGTGCGACTTCGGGACGGCTCGCACAACGTGCTGCTCATGGGGCTGCGGCGCGTCGGCCTGATCGAGGAGCTGCCGCCGGAGCATCGGTACCGCGTGGCGCGGGTCGAGATTCGCGACGACGTGCAGCGCGCGTGCGACGCGGAGCGGGCGTCGGATCTTCTCGGGCGGCTCCGCCGCGCGTTTCTTCGGATCCTGCCCGCGATGGCCCAGGCGGAGGATCAATTAGAGCATTTACTCCGAAACCAAGCGTCGCTCGGCACGCTGACCGACGTCGTCGCCTACATGCTCGACGTCGGCCTGGACGACAAGCAGGCCCTGCTTGCCGAGGTCGACGTCTGCCGGCGGGCCGAGTTGCTCCTGTCGCACCTGTCGGCGGCGGCGCGGGACGGGGCGCCGGGCCGGTGCGGCGCCGCCGCCTTTCCGCCCGGCTTCGGCGCCAACTGAGCTTGCGGGGGGCGTCTTGACCGTCCGCGGCGCGGCGTTCTACAATGATTGACTCTTCGACCCTCAACGAGTCCCATCATGCCCTTGCGACCCGAACTTACGGAAAGCCCCGCCGAGAGGGATGGCACGTCGCCGTCCGCCGCGCCGGCGCGCCCCGGCAACGTCGATCTGGCGCGGATCGAGCGGGCCGTTCGGGAGATCCTGTTGGCCGTGGGCGAAGACCCTACGCGCGACGGCCTCCAGGAGACTCCCGCCCGGGTCGCCCGGATGTACGCGGAGATGTTTCGCGGACTCCACGAGGATCCCCGGGTGCACCTGCGCAAGTTCTTCGCGGAAAAATGCGACGAAGTCGTGCTGGTGCGCGACATCAGCTTCAACAGCATGTGCGAGCACCACATGATGCCCTTCATGGGCAAGGCCCACATCGGGTACCTTCCCGGGGGCCGGGTGGTCGGGTTGAGCAAGCTGGCCCGCGTCGTCGAGGGCGTGGCCCACCGGCCCCAGGTCCAGGAACGCATGACCGAGACGATCGCCGATCTTCTGGTCGACGAGCTGCACGCCAAGGGCGTTGCCGTGGTGATCGAGGCGGTGCACACGTGCATGACGGTCCGGGGCGTGCGCAAGCCCGGGGCGGTCTGCGTGACCTCGGCGATGCGGGGAGCGTTCCGGTCGAATCCCTCGAGCCGGGCGGAAATCATGACGCTGATCTACGGCGATCGACGCTAGACGCCGGCGGGTAATCGATGGACGACTTGCGCCAGCATCGCGACCGGGTTCTCGACGACTTGCGGGGCCTGGTGTCGGGCGACGTCCGCTGCGACGACGCCTTTCTCCAGTTGTTTGCCAGCGACGCCAGTCTGTACGAGATCCAACCGTTGGCCGTGGTGCGTCCCCAGTCGACCGGCGACGTGGTGGCCTGCGTCCAGTACGCGGCCGAGAAGGGCATTCCCATCCATGCCCGGGGCGCGGGGAGCGGCCTGGCCGGCGGGGCGCTGGGCCCGGGGCTGGTCGTTGATTTCTCGAAGTACCTTCGCCGCGTGGTTTATACGGGTGAGGAGAGGGTTCGGGTGCAGGCCGGGCTGGTCTGCGAGCGGCTCAACGCGCATCTGCGTGCCCGAGGGCGGCAGTTCGGGCCCGATCCGGCCGCCAGCGCCGTGACCACCCTGGGAGGCATGATCGCCGTCGACGCCTCGGGAAGCCGCCGGCTGCGGTACGGCTCGGTGCGCGACCACGTCCTCTCGCTGCAGATCGTGCTGAGCGACGGGCAGTTGCTCGAAGTGGGACGGGAGCCGCTCGACGAGAAGGTCGGCGCCAACGCCCGGCGGAAAGGCCAACTGGTCGGCGAACTGCACGGATTGCTTGCGAGGCACGGCCCGCGCATCCGGCAAGAGCGGCCGCGATCGCTGGTGAATCGTTGCGGGTACGAACTGAGCGACCTGATCGCCGACGACCACCTCCACCTTGCCAGACTGCTGGTCGGTTCGCGGGGGACGCTGGCCCTGGTGACCGAGGCCGTGCTGGCGACGCAGCCGCTGCCGCGGCATCGGGGGATGGCGCTTCTGCTGTTCGACAGCATGGAGAAGGCGTGCCGCGCCGTACCCGAGATCCTTCGCCATTGCCCGACGGCGTGCGACTTGATGGACCGGCGCCACTTGATCCTGGCGAAGGAGAGTGAGGTTCGGTTCGACCTGCTGATTCCGGCCGAGACGGAGGCCCTGTTGCTCGTGGAGCACGAGGGGACCGACGCGCTTGCGGTGCGCGATCGCCTGCACCGCCTCATCGACGACATGTGCCAGTGCAGGCGATGGGCCTTCGGCAGCCGGCAGGCGTTCGACCGGGGCGAGATCGAGCTGTTCTGGCAGCTTGCGCGTCACGTCCAGCCGGCGGCCTATCGGGTGAAGGGCGCGCGGCGTCCCGTTCCGGTCGTGGAAGAGGTGGCGATCCCGCCGGAGATTCTGCCCGAGTTCGTCGTTTGCATCCAGAACCTGCTCAAGCGGCACCAGATCACGGCCTCGCTGTTCGGTCACGCCGGGCACGGCGTGCTCCACGTGTACCCGTTCCTCGACGTGGCCGACCCCGACGAGATCGACAAGATGCGCCGTTTCGTCGAGGGGCTCTACGCGGAGGTGCTCGACGCCGGGGGCACCATGAGCGGGGAGGAGCGGTTTGCGGCATCCGGCCCGGGGGCCGCCGATCGGCCTCGCGGCTGGTTGTACGAGGTGTTTCGGCAGGTGAAACGGGTGTTCGACCCCCCGGAGCTGTTCAATCCGGGAAAAGTGGTCGGCGGCGAATCCGCCCCGTTGACCGGCAACATACGCCGCGTGGTGGCCTCGCCCGGCGACGAAGCGGCCCAAGAGGCCTCCGGCGCATCGGGGCTTCGCGACCTGGTCGAACTCCAGTTGAACTGGGACCCCGGGCAGGTGGCCGACGCGGCCCGGCAATGCCACGGCTGCGGCGAGTGCCGCACCCAGAGGCCCGACGTGCGCATGTGCCCGATCTTTCGCGCCCTTCCGTCCGAGGAGGCGTCGCCGCGCGCCAAGGCGAACCTGATCCGCGGCGTGCTGACGGGCCAGCTCGACTTGAGCCGCCTGACGACCGCCGAGTTCAAGGAGATGGCCGACCTGTGCGTCCACTGCCACATGTGCCGGCTCGAGTGCCCTTCCCGGGTCGACGTGCCCAAGCTGATGGTCGAGGGCAAGGGGGCCTACGTGGCCGCCAACGGCCTGCACTTCGGCGAGCGCGTGCTGGCCCGCATCGACCTGGTCAGCGCGATCGGCAGCCGGCTCAGCCCGGTGGTCAACTGGGCGCTGGGCAATCGGCAGATGCGGTGGCTGCTGGAAAAGACCCTCGGGCTTGCCCAGGGGCGCAAGCTGCCGCGCCTGGTCTTCATTTCGCGCACCTTCGTGCGGCGTGCCGCCCGGCGGCGTCTGACACGGCACACGCGGCGGAGCGGGCGCAAAGTTGCCTTCTTCGTCGACGTGTACGCGAATTATCACGATCCCCAGTTGGCCGAGGCCGTGGTGGCCGTCCTCGAACACAACGGGGTGGCCGTCTACGTCCCGCAGGAGCAGCGCGGGGCGGGGATGGCCGCCATCTCGTGCGGGGCGCTCGACCTGGCCCGGCGCCTGGCGCGACGCAACGTGGCCGTCTTCGCCGAGGCCGTGCGCCAGGGATACCACGTGGTAACGGCCGAGCCGGCCGTGGCCGTTTGCCTCCAGCGCGAGTACCCGAACCTGCTCGACGACGACGACGTTCGGCTGGTGGCCCAAAACAGCAGCGAGGTGTGCACCTACCTCTGGAGAATGCACACCCAAGGGAGGCTGCAGCTCGACCTGAAGCCGATCCACGCCGCGCTGGGATACCACATGCCTTGCCGCCTGAAGGCCCTCGAGGTGGGGTCGCCCGGCGCGAACCTGTTGCGGCTCATCCCCGGCCTGTCGGTCCATCCCATCGAGGAAGGCTGCTCGGGCATGGCCGGCACGTTCGGCCTCAGCGCCAAGAACTACCGCACGAGCCTGCGGATCGGCCGGGCCCTGATCGGCCGGCTCCGCGACCCCAATCTCCACGCCGGAACCACCGAGTGCAGCGCCTGCAAGATGCAGATGGCGCAGGGTACGACCAAGCCGACCATCCATCCCATCAAACTCCTGGCCTACGCTTACGGGCTGATGCCCGAGGTGGGCTCGCTGCTTGCCATCCCGGGTGAGGAGCTGACCGTCCCATGAACGCGCGCGTTCGGCTGTTCGCCGTGGCCAGGCAAATCGCGGGCCGCGACCGCATCGAAATCGACCTATCCGAGGGGGCCACCGTCGCCGATCTTCGCCGCGCGCTGGCCGAGCGCGTGCCCGAGCTTGCCGGCATCCTGGGCCAAGTGACCTTCGCCGTCGGGACGACCTACGCCGACGATACCACGCCCCTGTCCCCGAACGCCGACGTGGCGTGTATCCCGCCGGTGAGCGGCGGGTAGAATGAAAGGACATGGCGGGATGTCCTTGAGCCTGAGGGGCCGTGACAACGCCACCCGTGCACGTTCGCAGGGCACCCCCGCCGCGAATGACTGGCGCCCGCCCCCCAATCGTTCGAAACCCATGATCCTCTTGACCGACAGACCGATCGACGTTTCCGCCGCGGTCGACGCCGTCCGGTCGCCGTCGGCCGGGGCGGTGCTCGTTTTTCTGGGCACGGTCCGCGAGGCGACGGGAGGCCGCCGAACCGAGTCGCTCGACTACGAAGCCTACCCCGAGATGGCCGAGGCGAAGCTCGACGAGCTCGAGCGCGAGGCCCGCGGGCAGTGGCCCCTGACCGGGTGCGCCCTCGTCCATCGACTGGGGCACCTCGAAATCGGCGAGATCAGCGTGGCCGTCGTCGTCGGCTCGCCCCATCGCGAAGCGGCCTTCGCGGCGGGAAAATGGCTCATCGACCGGATCAAGCAGATCGTTCCCATCTGGAAAAAGGAGAACTGGGCCGACGGCACCAGCGCGTGGGTCCACCCGGGGTTGGGCCCGTCGGGCATTCCGCCGGAGGAGAGCCCGTGAGCGCGACCGCCCCTCTCGTCGACCGGTTCGGCCGCGTCCACACCGACCTGCGGATTTCGGTCACCGATCGCTGCAATCTCCGGTGCGTCTACTGCATGCCCGAGGCGGGCGTCGCGTTCCGCTCGCACGACGACGTGCTTCGCTTCGAAGAGATCGAGCGTTTCGTGCGGGTGGCGGCGGGGCTGGGCATCCGCGAAGTGCGACTGACCGGCGGCGAACCGCTCGTCCGAAAGCACGTCGGCCGCCTGGTCGCGATGCTCGCGGCCGTGCCGGGGATCGACGATCTGGCCATGACCACCAACGCGATCCTCCTGCCCCAATACGCCGAGTCGCTCAAGGCGGCCGGGCTGGGGCGCCTGAACGTCAGCCTCGATACGCTCGATCGCCGCAAGTTCGTCGAGATCACCCGCCGCGACGAGCTGGCGCAGGTGCTCGAAGGCATTCACGCGGCCCGCCGCGCCGGCTTCTCGAGGATCAAGATCAACGCCCTGGCCATTCGCGGGCAGACCGAGGACGAGGTCGTCCGCCTGGCGGAGTTCGCCCGAGCCATCGACGCCGAGCTGCGGTTCATCGAGTTCATGCCGCTCGACGGCGACGGGCGCTGGTCGGGCGACCGCGTGCTGACGGGCGGCGAGATCCTGGCGCTTCTGGCCGAGGCGTTCGGCCCGGCCGAGCCGCTCTCGCACGGCGGGTCGCCCGCCCCGGCAGCGCAATACCGATTCGCAAGCGGCGGCCCTCCGATCGGCATCATCGCCACGGTGAGCGAGCCTTTTTGCCGGCGCTGCAGCCGGCTGCGCCTGACGGCCGAGGGGCAGATCCGCAACTGCCTGTTTTCCTCCGACGATTACGACGCCCGAGCGCTGCTGCGCCGCGGCGCCTCCGACGCGGAGCTGGCCGACCTGATCCGCCGGGCCGTCCTGGCCAAGCAAGAGGCGCACGGCACGGAGAGCGGACGTCTTCTTCCCCCCGA
>Ga0334894_1000745_pt1 | contig 34188 bp, 39 predicted proteins | sample GraSluR3_MG_6_FD_207225 | JGI IMG/M metagenome (GOLD analysis project Ga0334894, IMG submission 207225) | Sludge microbial communities from methane-producing bioreactor in Wageningen University, Netherlands - Granular Sludge_12_05 R3 | ecosystem: Engineered > Bioreactor > Anaerobic >...
ATCGCCACACAGTTTTGAGTCTTAAATTTGGTAGTTCAACTAAAGTGAGTATCGATAACAACAAGAAAAATGAAGCGGTCCAGAAGACACTGGCAAAACTAACCGACACTGCCAAAAAAGTTCCCAGTAGTGGTCCTAACAACCCCATTAGCTTAACCAAAACCTCTAAAACACCCATTTCCTGACCTATGTGCTTGGGTTCAACCTCGCTTGCCAAAATAACATAGTAGTTAGTCCAGTACCAAAGTAAGTTTAAGGCACTCAAGAGAGGAATTACAAAAAACAGCCAGATATTATCTTGGATAAAAGTATAGGAAATTATCGCTAACATCAGTACGCTTTGACCAATAATTAACGATAATTTAGGATTTTTAGATATCGATGATTTTGCCACCAGTGGCGCCAGCAGCAGAACACCCAGTCTTTTTAAAAGATAGAAAATCACCACAGCCAACAATCCCGATCGAAATTCATCCTGAAAAACTTGGCCAATAATTGGTAATTGACCGGCCAAATTAAACAAAAAAACCGGTCCAACCACAACTAAAAATGACTCGGCAACTCTACGTAAAACCACTGATATATAAAGCCATTTAAGTTGTTTTGAGACGGACCGAAGTCCTGACCAACTTTCAAGCAATGACCGCAAAGGCATACGATTACTCTAGCACAAGCGAAAGTAAAGATTTTGTCTAACTTAATTAGTAATTAAACCAAATACTCAATCTCGGTGGCCAACTGATCGCTCAATTGCTGGAGCTGATTAATTTCTTCAGCATTCATTTGCTGCAACACATAAACCTCACTCGGAATATTTCGTATCCCCTGTCGATTATCTATACCCAGTCGTACGTACCAGAACTGATCGGTACCCAAGTTCTGACGAACACTATTAATACCGTTATGGTCTTTGGGTCCAGAGCCGAATTTTAGTTTATATTTTCCAAGCTCGAGATCTAGGTCATCGTGTAAAACGATTAAATTAGGAACATTATCGTCAGGTTTTTCTGGATCCCAATTGTTGTACCACTGTAGAGCAGCCTTAGCCGCTTCGCCGGAGCGATTCATAAAAGTTTGTGGCTTGATAGCTACAATTTCACGATTACCAACTTGAATTTTAGTTACCAAACCATTGATTTTGCGCTCATTTTTCCAAACTAAGGGAATAGTGGGATCAGACCACTTTTCTAGCAGCCAGTCCAGCATCAGCCAACCGGCGTTGTGCCTTGATTTAATGTATTCATTTCCTGGATTACCGAGAGCTAGAAATATTAATTTTTGTTGCATAAGAATTCTATTTTACCTAATCTTGTCGATCGGCAATTTCTTGATAAAAATCAAGATAAGCAGGTAGTAAATTGGCAGCTCTAAATTGTTGTGCTTGACCATATGCCTGCTTGGAGTATGGTTGGCCATTTACACTAGCAACTTTATCAATCGCTCTAGCGAGTGAAGAAACAATACTACTGTTTGAACGGTAATTTGGCACCACAACTCCGCCGGTACCAATAATTTCTGAGTTGGTTGGAGAGGCCACTGCCACTACTGGTAGGCCATGCGCCATTGCCTCCAAGGTTGAAAGCCCTTGTGTTTCCAATCTACTGCTCAGGACAAAAACATCTCCTAAATGATAATAATGTTCTTGAATTAAGCGCTGATGATCGATAGATCCATACCAGGTGACGGCGTGCGATATGCCTAATTTAAGACTCAGATCAAATAATTCTTGGCGGGCAGGTCCATCGCCAATCAGGATTAGATGATAATTGGGATCTGTTTTGAGTAACTTAGCCAAAACTTTTAAGGTTAAATTAATTCTTTTTTCGTGGCTTAAGCGGCTAACGTAAAGTAAGTTTTTGCGCTGGCCAGTAAAGGGTTTTTTGTAAACAAAAACATCATCGCTAACAATATTGGGAATAGTAGCGATCTTGGTGTGAACACCTTTTTGGTGAAGTTCCTTGGCAGTACCGGATGATGGAGCAATAACCCCGTTAAAACCATTACAAAAAGTGCGTGTAAATTTCCAACCACCCTGATAAATCAACTTTAAAAGCCGCTGATTTTTAATACTGACTATTTTTAAAGAATCTTCCTTCATAAACAGCATATGCAGCGTATGAATGTGAGGAGTTTTGAGAGCCTTGGCGATCAGGGTGCCTTCGATTCCGATGCTTAATGGGGTGTGAATATGTATGACATCAGGTTTAAATTTGCGAATTGCTTGTAAAGAAAGTGGTAGGCCAGTACCGATTCTAAAATCCGGATAAATCTTGGCGTTAAAAGATTTGACTAAATTTAACTCGATATTTTCCGGTAGCCAGCTGTAATCTGCTCCTTCGTTATACTTGGGAGCTTGAATAAAAATTTGGTGTCCCTGTTTAGCTAAGGCTAAGGCTAGATTTACCACTGAAGTACTTACTCCGTTGATATTGGGGTAAAAAGTATCGGTATACATTGCGATGCGCATTAAGGCATTGTAACTTAAGTTTTGGTGAACGGCTGATGGTTATTGATTTTGTGGGTTGATAAACAAAAGTTGAAACCCGAGCTGATTCTGACTGACTCTGGCTGTCAAGCCTTGGCACTAAATGAAATTAGAAAATCACTTCAAAAAAATGACCGTTATAATTGGAAGGTATTTAATTAAGACAGCTAAAAAAGATCGGACCTAGGTTTATGACTATCGACTCAACAAGTATCCGCGACCAATTTCCAATTTTAAATAAAATGGTTAACGATAAACCGCTTGTTTATCTGGATAATGCGGCTACCACCCAAAAACCCTTGGTTGTTATTGAGGCTATTACTAAGTACTACCAGGAATTTAACGCTAACATTCATCGCGGGGTACACCAACTTTCCGAAACCAGCACACAAGTTTGGGAAGAGTCCAGACAACAAGTGGCAGATTTTTTTGGCGCCAGCCCAGAAGAGTTAATTGTGACTCGCAATACTACCGAGGCGTTAAACATTTTAGCCCGTGGTTGGGAGGGTCAGGTGCGCGGCGGCGATGCCATTTTAGTGGGGTTAAGTGAACACCATAGCAATTTTGTACCCTGGCAGGAAATGGCGTCTCGCCGCCGCGCTAACTTTGTCGTATTACCTTTATTAGAGGATGGTCAGCTAGATTTGGCCGCCGCAGAAGAACAGATAGTTAAATTAGGTGAAAGAGTGAAAGTAATTGCATTGTCACACATATCTAATACCCTTGGCTCACTTTCGCCAATCGATAAAATTAATGATTTATTAGTGAAACATCGATTGAGAGACCAAGTTTTGTTAGTGGTGGATGGGGCTCAATCGGCAGCTCGCTTAAACATTAGTTGGTCGGACTGGGGTGTTGATGCCTTGGCTTTTAGCGGCCATAAAATGTATGGGCCGATGGGTGTGGGTGGTTTGCTGCTGAAGAAAGAGAAGTTGGAGAAGCTGATTCCAATTCTGTTTGGCGGTGGCATGATCGCTCAAGTGACGCCAGAAAAAACAGAGTTTTCTGCTGATGTAGTTGATCGTTTTACAGCCGGAACCCCAGATGTGGCAAGTCTATTTGGTTTGGCCGCCGCCTGCCAGTGGTTAGAAAAAATTGGCTGGGAGAGTATTGTGTCGCATGAGTTGGATTTAACTAATTATGCTTATGATCAATTAAGTAAGTTGACCGAAATTAATTTAGTTGGTCCAAAACCAGTTGCTGGCGACAACCATAAAGATAAACTTAATACTCAACTCATCAGCAGGTTGGGTTCGGTGACTTGGCTGCATCGGCAGGTTCACGCTCACGATGTGGCGCAAATTTTGGATAGATATGGTGTGGCAGTTCGGTCAGGACATCACTGCGCTATGCCCTTGCATCTTGCTAATAATTGGCCAGCCACAACTCGAGCCAGTTTTGCGGTATACAACACCAGAGCTGAAGTCGATACTTTGGTTGAGGCGCTATCGGCGGTAAAAAAGACCTTTGGACAATAAAATTAGGCCATCATTTAAAAAACTAAAGAAAATTAATTATGATTGATGATCTGTATCAACAGCACATTTTAGATCACGCTCAACACCCACGGCATTATGGTCGGTTGGAGACTAATTCTAAAACTAACCTAACCGATAACTCTCAATCTCAAAATGACGCCAATTCTGCCGATCAATCGGCCTGGCAGCAAACTGTCGAGATGGCTAATCTAAGCTGTGGCGATGAAATTAGTGTTGATGTCAGTCTGGATAAAAAAGGTATTATTAAGGATATTGCGTGGCGCGGCGATGGCTGCGCCATCAGCCGCGCCGCCGCTTCAATTATTTCTGAATGGGCGGTGGGCAAGCCTTTGAGGCAGGTGCAGGATCTATCGGTGGCAGAAATTGCAACCAAACTGGGTTTAGAAAGTCTGTCGCAGTCGAGAATTAAGTGCGCTCGTTTATTGGTGGTTGCTTTGCAAAAAGTTTCTTATCCGCCTAAAGATTAGAAATTTACATATGGATCAAAAAAATTCATCTCCTGTTTCAGCTCCACTCTCGATTCCAACCAACAAATCAAACAAAAAATTGATCATCGGCGTTGCTAGTGATAATCCGGTCAAGATTAACGCTGTCAGGTTGGCGGCTAATGAAATTCAGGCTTATTTTCAACAAATCTTTCAGCAAACGACTGAAAATAATTTAATTCACAGCCAACCAACAAGCCAGGCAATAAACCGAACAAATCAAATTGCCTTTACCGACTGGCTTAATCGACAGCTAGAAATTCAATCTATCCCGGTTGCCAGTGGAGTGGGCGCTCAGCCGCTAACCGACGTCGAAACTAGGCAAGGGGCTCGCAATCGCGCCCAAGCTGTCTTACAACAGAATCAAGTGATTGATTACGCCCTCGGTTTAGAAGGTGGAGTTTTAACCGACGAGCTAAGCGGAGACTTATTTTCGGTAGTCTGGGTTTGTGCTCAGGATCGACAAGGCGACTTCCGCGAAGTTAGTGGTGCCAAGTTTCGTTTGCCAGATAATCTGGCCGCCGGTCTCCGGCGCGGCTTGGAACTTAAAGATGCAATGTTTGAACACACCGGTCAGGCTGATGTTAATAAAAAAGACGGTATGATCGGAGCCGTGACCGGCGGCCTTATTACCCGCACTCAGGAATACCAGTCACTAACAAAATTGGCATTAAGTTTGCTGATTACTAATTATCAGTAAAATACCACTGGATTAATCATCATTAGTTTAGTCGACGTCACTGTTGTTATTGTCATCTCTATCATTCTTCTCATTTCCTTCAGCCTCACCGCCGCGGGGGCGCATTAAAGGAAAGGCAATAACTTCACGAATACTCCAAACATTGGTTAACAGCATCACCAATCGGTCAATGCCGATCCCAATTCCACCCAGAGGCGGGCAACCATAACTCAAAGCTTCAATGAATTCTTCGTCTAGTGGCTGAGCTTCAACGTCACCAGCCTGTAGATTACGCTGCTCACTTTCAAAGCGACGCCTTTGCTCCTGTGGATCAACGATCTCTGACCAACCATCGAACATTTCTTTGCCGCCAATATACCCCTCAAATCTTTCCACCAACTCGTCAGATCTCTCCCGATGCTGTCGCGCTAGCGGACTTACCTCGCGCGGATAATCGATGATCCAAATTGGCTGGATTAATTTTGGTGTGACCAAATGATCAAATAAAGTGAAAAGCGCTTTTTGTCGACTGTAGACGCCAGGAATTTGCAGGTGATGCTGCTCAATTAAACCCTGCAAGTCCGGCTCTGAAATCGAATCCCAATCGATATTGAAGTGATCTTTCAAAGCTTGTGCCATGGTTACTCGCGGCCAAGAACCACCCAAATTAATTTTTTGTCCCTCAAGTTCAATCTCAAGTGAGTTATTAACTTTTTGAGCGATGTACTGAATCAATGCTTCGGTTCGATCCATAATACGGTGGTAATCAGCGTAGGCCTCATAAAACTCGACCATCGTAAATTCTGGCGAGTGAGTTTGATCCATTCCCTCATTGCGGAAGTTGCGAGCGATCTCAAAAATTCGTTCATACCCGCCCACAATCAGCCGTTTTAGGTACAGCTCCGGTGCAATGCGCAGATACATATCGATATCCAGCGAATTCAAATGAGTAGTGAACGGTTTGGCATTGGTTCCGCCATAAAGATTTTGCAGAATGGGCGTTTCAACTTCTTGATAACCTTCGCCCCAGAGAAACTCTCTCAAGGCTCGAGTGATTTGCCATCTTTTGTCCAGCACGTTTTTAGTGTCGGGATTAACCAGCAAATCTAGGTAGCGTTTGCGAAAACGCTCTTCTTTGTCCTTAAAATCTTGGTGTTTAACTGGCGGGGGAGTTAAAGCTTTACTTAAAAGTGTGTAGCTAGTTACCTGCACGGTTCGTTCGCCAGCTTTAGTGGTAAAGGTTTCGCCGGAAACTTCCACAAAGTCACCGGTGTCAAGACTGGTAAGGGATTTAAATTGTGACTCAGCTAAAACATCGGCTTTAAAAGCTAACTGAATTTTGCCGGTTTGATCGTGCAAATCAGCAAATTGAATTTTACCGTGTCCGCGCCAGGCCATAATTCTGCCGGCTACCACAACCGATAAACCATCTGCCGCTAACGCCTCCTGTGCCGCATGAGTTGGATTAGCGATAGGCTGGTAAACTTCGATACCCTGGGCTTGCAGTTTCTCAATTTTTTGCTTTCTTTCCTGACGTGTTCTTTCCAGTCGTGACTGGCCGCCAGACTGCTGATTAAGACCGGGTTTGGTAGTATCGGCTTTTACTGTCATGGTAAAGAGTATACCAGATATACCAGACAGGTTTGGCAGAATTTTATTGATAAGAAACCGTCTGGTTAAGTAATCGCAAGGTGATGGCACAAAGTGACTGCTACAATGCATATCATATATACAACTAGCAAATAGTGATTAGAAATTATCAAAGTTAACAAAATGACCAATCAAGCATCGTCGCCAGCCAAACCAACACTACAGATTTTTAAAGCTAAATTAGCCTGGCGAAAGGATTTAAACACCAATTTTGCCGAGTTTAAATTTGAGCTCTTAGAGCCAAACAGAATTAGTTTTGAGGCCGGGCAGTATTTATTGCTTGAAGTTCCGGAAACTGGTCACCAACGATCATACTCCATTGCTTCTCCACCTAGTCTAGATCATGCTATTCACTTATTGGTCGATTTCACGCCGCAAGGTCCTGGCTCAAAATATTTACAAAGTCTTAAACCTGGGGAAGAAGTGAAGATGATCGCTCCGCTTGGCAGATTTGTGATTAGTGACCAAGACAGCCAGATCGGTCAAACCGAGAAAAAATTAGTTTTACTAGCCACTGGTTCAGGTATTGCCCCTTATAGAAGTATGATCGAGGATCGCTTAATTACTAAAAAAGATTATCGACCACTAACATTAATCTGGGGTCTCAGATATGAGAGTGATCAATTTTGGTACGATGACTTTTCACTATTAGCTTTACAGCATCCCAACTTCAGTTTTCAGCCGGTTCTGTCCCGACCGAATGAAGGTTGGCAGTTTCACAAAGGTTACGTAACCGATGTTTTGTCGATTCAAGATGATTTCTCAGAAACAGGCTACTTTTTGTGTGGTAACGGCTCAATGGTTAAGGACGCGAGAGAAATGCTAACTCAAAAGGGTGTGGCGCCAGAAAAAATTCATTTTGAAACATTTTTTTAGTGACTTGTTAGTGATTTATCTATGAAAAAATCCACTAGTTATAACTAGAAAAAGGTACTGCTTTCGAAGCTGTATTTTATTTCAGCTTGTACAGCATTAGTATTTTAGCTACACTTTCTCCCCACTATTATGTTGAGGTCAATTGGCTTATCAACCGAATCAATGAGTAAACACCGACCAAGTGATCAGTTAGGTATTAATTTAAAATTGTTAATTTCTGAGACTTTAAGCCAAATGGTCAATCTATGGCATGGCCAGCAGGTAGACAAAACTCAGTTTTCATTGGCCCACTTAATGATTAATGAGTTGGTGGCTACGGTTAACTTGGCCGCCGCTGAATCGGATGAGCAGGCAGAATTAATCAAGACGCTTGAAAATCAGCTGGAGAGATTATTGGTACACCAACTAGAGGTTTTTGTGGCTGAGTCTCAGCAATTGCCGATTCAAAAACCCTACTGGTTAGAAATTAGTGCCACGGACTCAAAGAAGGTTAGTTTATATGACACACGCTATCCAAGTTCTCGTGATGTTAAGCAAATGAGCCAACTTGCGGCCGATAGCGCCGACAATGCCGTTGAGGCAGAAAGATACGACTTAGAAACTAGGCAAGTACAAGCAATTTATGAACAAATTGAAAACATAATTTATTCATCAAATTTAACCCCCCAACCAGCGCCAAGGGAGTTTATAGACTCATTATTCAGAGATGGTTTGGTAAGCAGCGAGGTTGAATTGAACAACCGCTTTTCATCAATCTCCTCAAATACTGATCAATTAGAGCTAATTGGAGATCGCTGGTTTTATACTTTACCTTCGCACCCACTTTATCCGGGCGATAAAGCATATTTAAATCTGTGCCAAGTTGTACGAGTAGTTGGTCAACAAGATGGCGGGCCAAATGGCCAGAGCGATAAATACTTTTTGCTCGTTGAACCATTTTTTTATGATTTTTCGGACGCTCAACTGCGAGTAATTCATAACTTGTGTCGTCGAGAGAAATTGATCGATGAACAACCTAGAAATGTTGCCAGAAACACTACTAAACAAGCACGGCCGGTTGGTTTATCTCAAGATGAGCTACTAACAGCGTTATCGTTTATCCCTCAAGCTTTGCAATCAAAATTTGGTTATGAATTTTTTAAAGAGTTTTTCAACAAGGTTGGACAAGAAATATTTAATGAATCTAACCATACCGAAATTAAGTTAGCTGAGCTATTAACCTCTCAGCAAAGGGTGATGGCTACTGTTAATCACGCTAGGGGTCAACTGCAAAAAGGAGCGGTCTTTTTGGCCAAAATTCTACTGCTGGAAACCAGTCAGATCTCGCACCAAGGAGTCAGTCATTTTAGTGGTACTTCTGGCGACCCTCTTCAATTGTCAGCCGAATCTACTGTCATTTCTCATTTACCCGCCAGGCTGAATTTTGCTTTTGGGTTGGTGGTCAGTCCTTTGGTACAGGGAAAGCAGTTCGATCCTGATCAGGCACAACGAGCTTATTTACGCGCTTTTGGTGGCGAAATAAGTTTTAAGGATTATTCACTGACAAATTCAGATGAGATAAAAATTGATTTGAGGTCTATTTCGCCGGAAATGTTGGTTTATTTATCTTCGCCTGATTTTTTGCGCCAGTGTCGGCGAGTCAAGATCGATCGCCAACAAAAGAAAAATTATCAGCGGGGATTGGAGATTCTGCCTCTGTTTTACCAGAATCCGATTGTTAGCAATAGTATGTGCAGCCTGTTTAGTTTTGGCAATTTTGCTGATCGATTCAGTACTTTACAAACTGCTTCGGCTCAGCAGGTGATGGGTGGTATGCCGGTTTTTGATAAACAAATCGTGGCACGGTTATCTGGGAGTGCGGAGGGTTGGCATCTAGGTCAATGCATTCATCCCAATTGTGCTAACAAGGATAAAACGCAACTAGTGGGTCCGTGCGGAATTTGCTTGTCTTGTCAGCTAAAGATGGAAAGCAGCGAGTTGGCTCAATGGCAAAATAAGATGGCTGGGTTGGGGTTTGGTGGTGAAACTGAGCTTGGTCACGCTGGCTTGCCAGCCAGCGTGACCGGTGCAATTGACAACTCTGCCAGGTTAATTCAAGACACCTTGGCCGGAACAATGCTTGGAGTGAATGATTTTTTGGTTGGGTTATTGTCGGATAGGGTGTGGGAAGGGCAAGGCGCCTGGGGCGCTAGCGCCCCAGGCGCCTACCATCGATAACAATCTGTTATTTAGGTAGCTAATGTTAGAATTAGGCCTATGTCTGATTCAACTGACTCAAAATCCCAAACTGAACAAATGCCGCCAGGCGGCAAGTATAGAGTTAGGGTGATTAGAGATAAATGTATCGGTGCCGGACCTTGTTCAGCCGTGGCTCCAAGTGTATTTGAGATTGATGAAGAAAACAAAGCGGTTGTGATTTCACAAAACGAACTTGACGATCTTAAACTTTTGGCCGCTCAGAGCTGTCCTGTTTCGGCAATTGTGGTAGAGGACATCGAGACTGGCGAACAAGTTTGGCCAAAGTCATAATCAAGGAACCAAAATAAAGAAAAAATTTATAAATAGGCAAAAATATTTCTTACATTATTGCCACATTGATTAGATAAGGTGAAAACTATGAATCAAAAAGTAATTTTACAGGTGTTGGGAACAATTGTGGGGACACTATTGTTGGTGTTTGGGGCTACTTGGTTGGTCAGTGCCTTTTATTCCACTAGTCCAACTACCAATCAAAACTTAGCTAATAAACAGGTAGAAACAGCTGACTTGATTGCCGAATATTCACCGGTTTTGGGAGCAAACCCAGATCAAGCAGAACACACCATTGTGGTTTTTTCTGACCTGTTATGTCCGGCTTGTGCCACGGTTAACCCACAATTAGAGTCTCTCGTTAAAGCTGATCCGGAAAAAATTAGGCTGGTTTATAGGCATTTTCCTTTAACCTCACTACATCCAACCGCTGATTTGTTAGCTGAAGCAGCCCAAGCCGCGTCGGCTCAGAATAAATTTTGGGAGTTTCACGATTATGTATTTAGCCAACAGTCAAGCTTTTCCAAACTAAGTGATCAGCAAACCAAAGAAAAGTTGGTTGGCGCGGCAGCCGAGATCGGTCTTGACGCCCAGCAGTTCCAACAAGATTTAGAAAATGGCACTTACCGTCAGCAAGTGAGCGACGACCGCCGCCGCGCCGAGCTTCTCAAGCTAACATATACGCCCTCCATCTTTCTTGATGGGCAGTTAATGTCGTTTGAACAAGTTGTACAGGCAATTTCCCTATAAATCAGTAATAATTATTTTTTGGCTTCAGCTGATGAATATGCAAAATAAGACAAAATAAAAAATTATTAGTGATCGATACCCAAAAGAATTCCAAACTCCCTCTTGCACTCGGCGGAGACCTCGAGTAAGGTAAATACAACCCCTACACAGGGAGAAAAGACAAAGAGAAAGGGCGTTTATGGCACAAGAGCCAGTAAAGTACGTCAACAAAAAAGGTCAGACCTACTTCTTGCATAAGAAGATGGTTACCCTTAAAAACGGGATTACCCGCCCGATTTTCTTCTTCGCCCGCGACATTCGCGATGGCTCAGTAGCCGAGTTACCAGCTGGCTACGAAATCGTTGAAACCGAGCGCACCGGCATGCCGGTTTTGCGCAAGATCAAATAATTTTTGATCGGTTTATTTGACGAACAAAATTGTCAAATGAATGCCCCCTCCAGGCGAAAGCCTGGAGGGGGCACTTTCTAATCTCTCAAATTAATTTAATAAAAATTTATTTAATGAATTTTTCCAAATTTTTACCAAAATTTTTGAAAAAAGCGAGATTCAATATTAGCCAAATTAGCCAATTCAACCAATTTTTAATTTCAAGTCTCTGGCTGTTTGCCGGTCTAAATCTCGGCGTCTGATTGTTTCGCGCTTATCAAATTGTGATTTACCTCTGGCAATCGCCAGTTCTAACTTTATGAATTTTCCTTGCAGACCAAAAGCCAGTGGAATCAAAGCCTTGCCTTTTTCCTGCTGAGCCTCTTTAAGTCTTAGAATTTCTTTTTTTGACAACAATAATTTCCTGGTTTGTTTGGGATCGTAATCATCTTGTCTGGCATAGGGATAAGGTGGAATCTGGGCATTAAGTAGTACTGGTTCATCATTGATAATTCGTACGTAACTGCCAGATAAGCTGCCTTTTTTCTGCCGTAACATTTTTACTTCTGGGCCCTGCAAAACCACGCCGGCTAAAAAAGTAGTCAGCGGTTGATACTCATATCTAGCTCGTTTGTTAATAATGAGCGGTTTCATAGGGGTATTATATGTCAATTAGCAGATAATAATTTCAGGCCGATTTAGCCAATAAAAAAACTGTACAAGGGTTGAGGGCTGAACTATACTAAAATAATGCGCCTGCCCAGCTTTAAGAAGAAAGTTTCCAGCATTCGTGTTCCCAAAGTAAATCTTTATCCTGGTGATCCTTTTTTTGATTCTACCTCAGGTAGGGTTATTAAATGGTTGGTGGGAGCGGGACGACATTTAATTATTTTTACCGAAGTAATTGTCATTACCAGCTTTTTTTCAAGATTCTATTTGGACGTTAAGATTACCGATTTAAATAAATTAATTTCTCAAAAGCAGTCGATTATTGAGTCCTATGGAACTCTGGAACAAGATTTCCGAGAAGTGCAGAACCAGATCGATGAAATCGAACAGGTGCTAATTCAACAAAATAAATTTGCTGTTTTTGATCTTTTAGGCCGATCGACCCCGCCAGAGGTAACTTATGGCTCGGTAGCTTTTAATCAAGGTAGTGTGACTTTGCAGGGGAAGGTTGCTAGTTTAGAAGGTTTAGCCCAACTAGTTGAGAATTTGCGCACGAACCCCAACTTTCAGCGTGTGGTGGTTAATCAGATCGAATCCGGCAGTCAGCGAAGTCCAGAAATGGAGTTTTCGATACGCTTAATCTATACCAAAGCTTTGCAAGAGCTTTCCTCTAGTACTGGAACTGGTACTGGGAACAGATGAAAACAAAAAAATGAGTCACAATAAATATTGAAAAAAATGGATTAGCTACGAAATGAAGATCAAAAAGAACTTTTTAGCCAGCAGCCAAGTGCAAAAAAATTTGCAACTGTTTTATGACAAGCCAATTGTTAAGGTTTCGCTAGAACTTGTTATATCGGTGGTGGTCGTTACTTTATTGGCCTTGTTTGCTTTAAGACCAACCTTGTTGACGATGTCTGAACTTTTAAAGGAGATCGAGGAAAAAGAAGAACTCGACCAAGCACTACAACAAAAAATTGCGGCTTTAGCCACGGCAGAAAGTGAGTGGCAGGTTTTTCAATCGCAAGTAGCTAGAATTCAACAGTCATTTTTACAGAATCCTTCGCTGGAAGAAGTATTAGTTTATTTGGAGTATTTGGCTAGAAAGCAAGAAGTTTTTGTTTTTTCGATGTCGGTACCAGATATCGCTGTTCAGCTTAATCTATTCTCCGATCCTAGCCGTCCAGCCAATTCCACCGCTCCCAATCTAGCTTTAGCAACATATGATGTTAATTTTCAAGTTAGCGGCGAATATGACAAGATTTTAGATTTCGCCAGAGAGATTGAGAACCAACAACCGCTAATGTCGATTGAATCCATTCAAATTAATCAAGACACAAGATTGCCTGACGAAAACTTACTAAACGCTAGTATTAGAGTCAGATTGTATATTCAAAAACCTCCTGATATGAACTCAACTAGATCCGGTGGATCGACTACTACAACCACAACAACAGAAGATACTTTAGGGATAGAGGAATAGTTTGAGTATGAGTAACGGAGCATTTAATTACAAACAGTTGCAGCAACACCGAGCTGTTTTAACCGCACTCGTTTTGGGTTTGGTAGTCGTTTTTTTGGCTGTATTTATTGAATTGACACTTAGCCAGCGAACCTCGCAGGTAGACCCGGTGCTAAGACAAATGGCTGAGCCTCTAAATCCCACTTTAAAATACGAAGTGTTGGATGAGTTAGAAAATTTTGATTATCGTTCGGTCGATGAAATGCGGGAAATTATTCGCGGTATGCCGATCAGAATCTTTGATGAGAAAACCTTGGAGGTAATTAACGCTTCACCAGCCGCCGCGACAGCCGATGATCAAGACCAAAACTCAACAACAGACCAGAACGCTGATGATTTGCAGACAAACCCGCCAGCAACAACCAGCGCGCAAGTCGAACCTTCAGTACCAACTACAAGCGATAATGCTGAGCAAACTGAGCAGAACGAAACTACCCCGTTAGAAAACGAAACAACTGAACCAGGCGAAAGTTAAGCCTCTATCTAGATTGAGATTGCTAAGATTAAGGTGATTCTTGTACCATACAAATATGCGTTCTGCCCTAATTTGGTTACGTATCGACGCCCTACTGAAAAAGCGTTTTCCCACGCTGATTGGTTTGGGTATTTTAGTGGGCGGTCTGATTGTTGGTTTATTACTGGTTGATCAAGACACGGTAGGTTTTCTTCCTAGAGCTTCAGAAGAACACCAACCGCAAAAAGTAAGAATCACTAATATCACTCATAATAGTTTTACGATTTCGTTTTCCACTCTAGAGCCGGTACAGTCGGCAGTGGAGTATGGTATTGAATCAGGGGATTATCCGCAAGAAGCTTTAGATGATCGTAATCAGCTAACTAGCGGAACGCAGGCATACAAAACTCACCACATTACGGTTCGCGGATTAGAACCAGCTACACAATACTATTTCAGAATTGGAACTGGCCGGAGTAAATTCTATGATAACCAGGGTGAACCATTTTCGGTTCGAACTGCCAGGCAAGTTGACACCTCGGCAGCCAGCACATCGCTGTTTGGTAAAGTTGCCAACCAGGCAGGCAATCCGGTTGATGGCGCCCTGGTTTATATCACCACGAATGGGGCCTCACCAATTTCGTCCTACACCAAACAGGACGGCAGCTGGAGCATTCCACTAAGCAATGTGCGGACCCAGGACTTATCATCATTGTTTGTTTTGGAAGACTCCCATTTGTTGAGAGTTCAGGTTATCGATCCAGCTGGCCAAACCCTTGATGAAGAAGTGGTGTTTGCTAAAAGAGATTTGCTAAATAATTTGCAGTTTGGTCAGCGGTTGACCGATATAGCTGATGAGTCAGCTGATTCAGCCACCAACCAAGAAACCGACCAAACATCTCAAGACAATGAGCAGTCGACTTCTGCCTCACCCCCGCCAGACAAGCTTGGCGGCCTACTAACCGATGATGATCGTTTTAACACTTATCAACCTGGTGAAGTTACCCTAATTTATCCGGCGGAAGAAGAGGAGATTATCTCTACCACTAAGCCTGAGTTTAGCGGGCAAGCTCCTCCAGGCAGTTCGGTTCAGATCGAGGTGCAATCACCAACAACTTACTATGGAGTGGCTCAGACCGATGATCAGGGCAAATGGACCTGGTCGCCACCTGAGGGTTTAGAACCAGGAGATCACACCATTACGATTCGTTACACCGACGACGATGGCAATCAAGTGGAGCAGAGTAGGCGTTTTATTGTGCAAGCCAACGGTGCCACACCATCTTTTGTCTCTACGCCATCTGGACAGTTGGTAAGTCCCTCACCTTCACCGCTACCATCACCTAGTCTGGTAGTTTCACCTTCGCCAACTCCAAGACCGACGCCGTCCCCATCACTTCGGCCATCACCATCGCCAAGTCCCAAATTGGTGGCTACCCAGTCAGCTCAACCAGTTAGTTCTACCACTGGACCATTCTGGCTGATGGCGGCTGTTTCTTTCTTCTTTGTCGGTATGGGTGTAGTTTGGTGGTTAATTAAACCAGCGGTTAGTAGGAGTCAGTATGACGAACCCTTCGCTTGATGACATTTTGAAAGAAATTGAACAAGAGTCGCAGCGGGAGATTGAGGCTGAACTTGGTAAGTGGCAGGCAGAGGAGAAAAAAGAAGTCTCTCAGCAGTCATTAACCAGTTCAGGGACCAGACAGGACCTAAAACCACCATCAGCCGGAATGGCAGATGTCTCAGCTCACGAAATCAAGCAGGATGATGCTTCTCCATCGCCACTTAGCCATGATGTTAATTTAAGCGGCATTCCACAACTTTCCAGACAAATGTTGGCTGGTAGCGCCGTGGTTAGCGAGCGAGCTTCAAGTGGTCAAGTAGGGTCGACTGCTTTCCGGCGAAATTTACCCAAATTGTCTTATCGAATGTTAGGTAGTATCGCAGCGGTATTGGTTTTAACGGTTGGCCTGGCTTCTGCCATCTGGCTATCTAGCCAACCTCAAGATTTACGCCAATACGCTTATGAAGAAACTGCCACCGAAACCGCAGTGGTCGGTCAACCGATTTCATCAGGTGGCGCTGATGCCAGCCAAACAGCTGGTGATTCAGATACAGTTGCTGGCGAGATAGTTAGTGATCCAAATAAGCCAGGTCAAATAGCTTATGTTACACAGCCTGAAGCAGGACAACTGAGGGATTCAAAAGTTTGGTGGCGCAATCCTTGGATTGTTGCTGGAGCTACAATAGTTGTGAGCGGATTGTTGTTATTAATTGTCTTTTTACACTGGTTATTTGCTATTTAGCTGCTGGCTGAGATTGCGAAGGCTTTTAAATTAATTGTTATTAATTGAACATCTACTATGTAAGCCTGATATAATTTTCTCCAGGCTGGCGATTTTTCAACTTTTTTAGTTAAAGACTAACTATGATTGATCGATCAGTTGAAAAAATAAATAGCGCGCATAGCTCAATTGGTTAGAGCGCGAAGCTTATACCTTCGTGGTTCGGGGTTCGAGTCCCTGTGCGCGCACAAAAAACACCAAGCCAAGTTGCTTGGTGTTTGATTTATTAAAACTGGTAGGCATTAAACTATATTTAACGGTGGTTCTCTTGTTTTTCTTCAGGTAAGACTCTGTCAATCATAGGTATTAACAATCCTGTGTTTTCAGCTAGTATCGTTATTATCGTAATTTGTGCCTTAAGTATAGGCTGCAGTTGCAGAACAAAGTTATCGATGTCCTCTAATCTGGCTTTGGCGCGTCTAGCTATTTCAGAATCTACTGGTTGATTTCCGGATTGTTCGATTATCTCTCTTAGCTGTTTAATTTCTTTGGCGAGATCGGTTAACAACCTAAATTGACTTGGAAAACCATACGGCCAAACTAACTCCTGAGGTGCTTCATCTTCCTCATGACTAAACATTTCTCTTGTTAGCCTTTTCATCGGTCGCATAATTGTAATTGCCTCACCAACTTTTTGAGTTATAACTAAGTTACAACTAATATTTAGCTTAACATTATTCAGTCATTTTTGATTAATTCTAAGTTTTTTCATCACAATCTTGCGAAACAGATCAGAACTTGCCATACTTCTAGTAGTATGAGTGGGGCGTCTAAATATCAATTGGTCTTTTTTTATCACGATAATAACCTCCAACTTTATGGTCTTGAAGGTAAGAAGTGGGAGAGTCTTGGTCAAGACATCAATTTAGATAAACCTCTTAAGAAAGAATTAGCTGCCAAAGTGGCAGGTAAGAATGCAATTGTTTTGATTAGCGACTCGTCCTGCGGGCACCTGCAATTTATTCAAGAAAATAAAAAAAGTAATTTGTCGGAAGAGGCAATAACTCAGCTTTTACAGGAAGAATATGATATCGAGACCAGTGCTTACGAGCTGCTTTGGCAAAACTATACTCTTAGTAGACAGACAGTTCAGATTAGTGTGACCGGTATTGACCGTGATATTCTTGGCAAACTAGAAAAATGGTTAACCGAACAGGGAGTGGCTAAGGCTAGACTAATTCCATTTGCTTGGTTTGTTTCACCTTTGAAAGCGGTCGATCCAGCCGTGGTCGCCATAATAATTAATAAGCAAGTCCATGTTTCCCATCACTATTTAGGTATCGACGATGCCAGAGTTTTGGACATTAAAGATTTACCCAGGTATTTAGAGGTGAGGCAGCAAGAAAGAAAAGATACTCATCTGCTTTATTTACTGGCCGATGATAAAACCCAAGCGAAACTAGAAAAATTATTAGCGGACCAAAACATAACTGTTCAATCACTTTTGGAAATCAACGAAGGTAACAAAGATTGGCTTGGTCAAGTAGTTCAGTCAATTATGAGTGATCACTTACCTGATGTAATTAAGTTGCTACATTTTGAATTAAGTTTAGTTGAGGAAGAAAAGGAACCTGCTGAGAAGGGAAAGGGTGGTAAGGGTGGCGCGGCGGCGCCAGCCGCCGCGCCCCTCTCACTATCAAAAAAAATTAGCGACTCGGTTGACTCGACAGACAACGAGGCAGCCGTCAATCAGCTGCCTCCGCCTAAACCACCAGCCAGCTTACAAGAAGGCAACCCAACCGAGTTAATAGCTGAGTCAGCAGCTGATTCTAAAGAAGTTAGTCAAGATGTAGCAACTGAGGAGACTGATGAGCCAGCTTCAGCGGATGTCAAGCAGTCACCAACGGATAAATCAGATTCTGATGCCAGCATTGGTGAAAAAGTAACAAGTCCCGCTCCACCTGTCCAGTCAACTAACCAACCGGTTGCTAAATCAGAATCATCATCGGTAAGTGATATTGATGACACTAAATCAGCCAGCGGTTTAAGTAGCGCAGGCGAACCATCAAAATCTCAAAATAATAAGTCAAGTGACTCGGAAAAAAAGTCGGCCGAACCGGTAATCAGTCAGGATGAAACACAGGCTCAGTCAGAACCAGAATTAGAATCAGAACAAACAGATAAACTAGACAGCATTTTTTCTGAGTTAAGGCAGGAGAAACCTCGCCAGTCAGAAATCGAAAGTCGCTACACCCAGGCCCAAACCACCAAATCGACTTGGAAGTTGCCACTAGTAGTTTTTCTGTTGGTAACATTGGTGACAAGTGGTTTAATGGGCGGTCTTGTTTGGTCAGGTACTCTAGATCTAGATAAGTTAGCTAACTATGCCAACCCAGCAAATTGGTCACAGATTTGGCAGCGTTCAGATTCTAATGAATCTGAGTTGCCCCAACCAACAACCCCTCTTCTAGAGGAAAATCAGGCTACTGATTCCGCCTCACCAAGTGCAACTGACGAGGCCGAGTTAACTGATGAAACTGGTTCAGAGAGCCAATCAGGCATCGACAAATCGGAACCCTCTATTTTAATTCTTAATGCCACTGGTATTAATGGTTTAGCTGGCAGAGTTAGGCAAGAACTAGTTGCTGAAGGTTGGGAAGGTAATATTGAAGTGGGGAATGCTACCGGCACCTATGATGACGCCACTTTTGTTCTTGTTAAAGATGAGACTTACTTAAGTGAATTAGCCGCTGATTTGGAGAATGAATTGACCACGGTTGAGTCATTATCGGAAGTTAGAGCCGATCAGTTCGATATTGTGCTAATATTGGCGGAAGATTAGAGATTGCCGGCTAAGCAAAACATTTAAATCAATTATCAAGTCAATGCTGTTTGATTTTTATTTTACCTTGCATAAGTAATTTATAGATAAACCAATTTTTAACTTGTTTGTCTTATTAAGTTTGATTGATTGGTTGTAGACCTTCAATTGAACAGCAGGTATGCTAAAAGCACGCCAAGCGTGGGTAAATTCAGCTACCTAAATTTATGGATAAACCAGTTTTTATGATCGGTTGGGAGTTTCCACCACACAACAGTGGTGGCTTGGGAGTAGCTTGCCAGGGTATCGCTCGTGGTTTGCAGCAAATAGGTCAGCCTTTGGTTTTTGCATTACCCCAACAACTTCCAAGTGGAGGTAGTTATCGAAAAGTAAGAACAAATGCTGATTTTGTCAGCAGCTCGGTAAAAAAGGATAAATCGGCCGCTAGTCGATCGGTCGACCGGCTTACAACGGCTGAACAAGCGGGCGAATTAAGTGAGCTGGAGATGATTTTAGTAAACTCCAATTTGGAACCATATTGGCGACAATCAAAATTCACCGGTTTTAGTTCTGGCGATATTGTGGCCGAGTCGCATCGATATGGCCGAGTTGTGGCTGAGGTGGCAGCCAGTGATTATCCGGAAGCCAAGTTATTTCACGCCCATGACTGGATGAGTGTGCCGGCTGGGCTGGCCGCCCGCCAAAAAATGAAAAAACCGTTAGTACTCCATATTCATAGCACCGAGTTTGATCGGGCTGGCGGCGGCCAGCCCAACCAAGAAATTGCTGAAGTAGAGTGGCAAGGCCTAACTAAAGCCGACAAAATCGTTACAGTTAGTCACTACACCAAGCAGCTAATTGTTAATAAATATAGTATTCCGGCAGATAAGATCGAGGTTATATACAATGGCATCGATCCCAATCCTGACTACCACAACCAGCCGCTGGCTAAGTTTTTAGCAGATCGACCGGTGATAGTTTTTGTTGGTCGATTAACTATTCAAAAAGGACCGGAATACTTTTTGGCCGTAGCTAAAAAAGTTATCGAACAAAATAAAAAGGCAATTTTTGTTTTAGCGGGGCAAGGCGATATGTATCAAAGTTTGCTGGTTAGTTCAGCCTATCAAGGATTATCTGGATCGGTATTATTCGCTGGATTTTTACGCGGTAAGGAAAAGCAAATGCTCTACCAGAGGGCCGATGTGTTTGTAATGCCTTCTGTTTCGGAGCCGTTTGGTATCGCCGCTTTAGAAGCTGCCCTAGAAAAAACACCGGTTATTGTATCCAAAAATTCTGGCGTTTCTGAGGTTTTACCCAAAGCTTACGCCGTTGATTTTTGGGATATTAATAAAATGAGTTCTCAAATTTTAGAACTAATTGAAAAACCTCAGAAACGCCATCAAGCTGGAGAAGATGTTTATCGTCAAGCATCGGCCTTAAGCTGGCGAGCGGTTGCACAGCAACTTAAACATCTGTACGAAGAAATTTTATAGTTTTATGATTGGCTGGTAGTTATGCCTCGAGTCTGCTGGTACTTCCAGATACATCAACCTTGGCGTTTACGACCATACTCGATATTCGATGTTGGTAATCGCCATGATTATTTTGCTACCGATAGTAGTTTGGATTTTGATAATGAAACCGTTTTGAAAAAAGTAGCCGACAAATCATATCGGCCGATGTTTGCTTTGTTAGAGGAATTATTGACTGAGTATCAGGATTTTGTTTTCGCTTTGTCATTTTCCGGTGTGGTACTGGAACAATTTCAGGAATTTGCACCAGACTTAATTAGTAGTCTGCAACGAATGGTTAAAACTCAGCGAGTTGAGTTACTGGGCGAAACTTATTATCACTCGCTAGCTAGCTTATATGATCCGCCCGAATTTGCCGATCAAGTGGCTTTACACACTCAAACAATCAAATCTTTATTCGGTGAAAAACCAAACATTTTTCGCAATACCGAGTTGATTTATACCGATCAAGTGGCCAAACAAGTTGGGCAGCTAGGTTTTAAAGGTATGTTGGCCGAAGGTGCCGATCAAGTTTTGCAGGGCAGATCTCCCACCAAACTTTATCAGTCGCCAAATGGCGAGCTTCCACTACTTTTAAAGCACTACCAACTTTCCGATGATATTGCCTTTCGTTTCTCGCAGCGAAGTTGGGCCAGTTGGCCGCTGACCGCCGATAAATTTGAGTACTGGCTGACCCAGCCGTTTCAGAATGATGACATTATCAACCTTTTTATGGATTTTGAAACCTTTGGTGAACATCAGTGGGAGTCGGAGGGAATCTTCCCCTTTTTCCGCGAATTAATTAAACTTTTGAATTCAAATCAAGCGGTTGAAATGGTGACGCCCACCCAAGCAGTGACCGATTTGCAGCCAGTGGATATTTTTTCATCAGATACCCCAATTTCTTGGGCAGATATTGATAGAGACATCACTGCTTGGGTGGGCAACCCGCTTCAGCACGATGCTATCAATCGTTTATATAGTTTGGGAGATAAGTTGCAGCACTTGCCAAAGGAAGGCGCCGCCAGTCTGCTGGCAGACTGGCGGCGCCTCCAAACCAGTGACCATTTTTACTACATGTGTACCAAATGGGCCAATGATGGCGATGTGCACGCCTACTTTAGTCCCTACCAAACACCCTATGAAGCCTATAACAACTACAACAACGTTTTAGCTGATTTATTAACCAGAATAGAGTAGAGTTTTTCATTAATTTTTGATTAAATCAGGTTGTTTAATCAACAAAATTTTTACCAGTCGAGTCTAGATACCAATTGCCGAGTTTTGATACCAATTAATGAAATGAAAATAATTGACCGCAAAAACTAATTAAACTCAATTCTCATCTCATTACCATTTTTTGTTATGATGATGTTATGGCCCGCCCGCTATATTTGAGCAATTCCTATTTGTCTGTTTGTGTTGATGAAGACGGTTTTGTGCGGGACATTTATTATCCACATGTTGGTTTGGAAAACCACGTGGGCGGATTCAAACATCGTATTGGCATCCAAATTGACGGTCAATTTTCGTGGCTAGATGAACCAACTTGGCAAATTAAGGTCAATTATCAGCCTCGCACCCTGGTTGGTGAAACCATTTTTAAGCGTGAAGATTGGCAGGTAGAGATTCATATTCAAGATTGCGTTTACAATGAGTTGCCAATTTTTCTTCGTCACATAAAAATCGTCAACTGCCAAAAACAACATCAAGAAATTAAGATTTTCTTTGGTCAGGAATTTGCTATCAGCGAAAGTAAGTTTCGCAATACGGCCTTTTTTGATCCTACCAAGAATGCCGTGGTGCACTACAAAGGCAAGCGGGTTTTTCTGATCAACGGCCAGTGCGAAACCGGTGGCATCGATGATTACACCGTGGGTATGTTTGCCTATCAAAATAAAGAAGGCTCTTGGCGAGATGCTGAAGATGGTCACCTTAGTCGCAATGCGGTTGAACACGGTCCAGCCGACTCAGTCATTAGGTTTTCTCTAAGCTGCCAGGATCAAGAAGAGGTAGAACTAGACTATTGGCTTTGTGCTGCCGAAAATATCGATGATGCTTATCGGTTGAATGACATCGTATTAAATAAAACGCCCAGGGCCTTGCTACACTCTACGCAAAGCTACTGGTCAGCTTGGGCACACACTCACTCGCCCGATTTTGCTGATTTACCTAAATCAGCAATTGAGTTGTTTTATACTTCGCTGTTGATTTTGCGTTCACACGTGGATCACGAGGGTGGCATTATCGCTTCGCCAGATTCGGATATGCTTTTTTACGGTAAGGATTCTTACGCTTATGTTTGGCCACGAGATGCTGCTTATACCGCTATGGTTTTAGATAAGGTAGGCTATGGCAACGTCACGCGTCAGTTTTTCCGTTTTACTAAAGAAGTTCTTCACCCAGACGGTTATTTACACCATAAATTTCAGGCTGATAAAAGCTTGGGTTCCACTTGGCACTCCAGCATTACCCAACAAGACTGGCTTAAAGACAGAATCTTACAACTGCCGATTCAAGAAGACGAAACCGCCACGGTTATTTTTGCACTCTGGAATCATTATGAGCAGACCAGAGATGTGGAGTTCATTGAGTATTTATATAAACCTTTAATCGAGAAGGCCGCTAATTTTATGGTGGCTTTTCGCAACAAAGAAACCGGTTTGCCGATTCACTCTTACGATTTGTGGGAAGAGGTGACCGGCGTTACCACCTACACTTGTGCCGCGGTTTACGGGGCTTTACAGGCCGCCGCTCGTTTTTCCGAACTACTTGGTAAAAATAATCACGCTACCACTTATAAAGCAGTAGCTAATGATATTCGTCGAGTAATGAAGAAATACTTATTTGATCCTGACCTAAATAGTTTTGTCAGAGTGGCTTTTATTGAAGGCAACCAAGTTAAACGACTTCCGATTATTGATATTAGTTCTCTTTACGGTTTGTGGTATTACGACTGTCTTGGTTCGGATGATCCGCAGTTTCAGGGCACCCAAAAAGCTGTGGAGGAAAAATTGCGAGTCAAAGGAGGTGTCGGCGGCTTCATCCGTTATGAGGGTGACGCTTATTTCAAATCTACGCACCAGACTCAATCCAACCCTTGGGTAATTACCACTTTGTGGGACTTGCAGCGTCGATTAAAGTTCGCTAGCTCAACGGCCGAGCTAAAGCAGCATATTAAAGATCTGCAGTGGGTGATTGATCGATTAGGCAAGTATCCATTGCTTGCTGAGCAATATCACCCAGATACAGGTGAGCCGCTTTCGGTTTTACCGCTCGCTTGGAGTCATGGTGTTTATATCGAAACTGTTTTGTTATACCTGCAGCGTCGGCAAGAACTATCTGTCCCAAAAGGGCAGGGAAAGTGAGATATGAATAATTTAGGTTACAGCGGTCAAGTTCACCTTGGCAGTAACAATGGTTTGACGGTCAACGACACTGCCAGCCAACACACCAACCAAGCAAGCACCTATGATTTACCTTATATTTTAGGTATCGATGCTGGTGGAACTAAAACTCAAGCTGCTCTCTGGAAAACCGAGGTTGTTAAATCGCTGATTCAATACCAACCAGCCGAGCAAGAAGTGATGGGCGCGGCGCAGTGGCAGGAATCATTTCCTGGCATCAATTTGGATGCCATTGACGCCATCACCGCCAACCAACGGATCGCCAGCCTACTGGAACGAGCCGGCGATGTTAACCATTTAAGTCTGGCAAGGTTTTTACAATCGACCAAGGTAATAATGGGGATGGCTGGCCTGGACACCGATCAAGACTTGCGCCGCGCCGAACTTTGGTTGCGCACTGCTTTTTTGCATTTAGGTGTTAAGCCGCAGCAATTCACACTAGTGGCGGATATCGAGTTAGCTCTTTGGAGTGCCAATTTGCAGGGGGTGGGCATTGTACTCATTGCTGGCACCGGCTCAAATTGTTTTGGGCGCAACCACGCTGGTCAATCGGCCAAGACAGGCGGAATGTCACAATATTTTTCAGACGAAGGCGGTGGTTTTATGTTGGGTTGGGAAGCTCTCCACCAAATTACCAAAATGTATGATGGTCGACTTTCTTCATCAGCGCTACTGGGGCAAGTGCTGGCTGCCTACAATGTACCTGATTTTCCATCGCTAAAAAATAAAATCGTTAATGCGCCAGACCCCAAAAAAGCGGTTGCTCAGGCGGCACCGGTTGTGCAAGCCTTAGCTAAACAAGGCGAATCGTGGGCCAAAGTGATTGTTGATAAAGCAGTGCTTGAAATGAAACTAATGATCAAAACAGTTTGGGAAAAACTGCAAACATCGCCTCAAGATAATCAACTACCGGTATTTTTGGTTGGCGGCTTATTTAAAGACCAGTTTTATCAGCAGTTACTAATCAACGAGCTGCAAGCCGAAGGCATTAGCGCTCAGTTTCGGTGGATCGAGCACCCAGTGGTGGGGGCGGTGTTTTTTAATTAAGTTTGGTTGTTGGGTAGCCGGATTGTTTTTATTTAAAAACCACCTCCAACACCACCATAAACGATTCATTATCGATGAGCGTCTTGTAGTGTTTTGTTAAATCCAGCAACCAGCCGGTGTTAAGTTCAGGGTAAGAATTTGGGTTGATTTTTCCTTCATATTTGTCGATAGCAAAAAATAATTCCGACACAAGATCGCCCATTAAATCCGGATGAGGACTGCTAGCAAAAATAAAAACACTGTTTTTATTTGTGGTTTTAGGGCTTATTGCTGTTTGATTTTGCCATTCAACCATTTTTTGATACCGATATTCAGCTGAAATTACACCTAGTTTTTGCAGTTCTTCCAACCAGCGATCTTGATTGACCTCGTTTAATAAAATTAAAATCGGCGGAGCGTCCTCATCGTAAAGGTGTTGAGAAAAAAAATACTTAATTCTAATTCTCATCGCTAAATTTTGTAGAGCAATCATAAACATCTCTGCCCTTAATTCAGGTGAAGAAGGTGTTTCGTTGCCCAGACTCTCAGTATAAGACACAAAAGCTAAGTTATATTCTAACTTGGTTGGTTGGATTTTGTCTTATCGGTTGGTAGTTGATGTTTTACTGCCCGATCTAGGGGCAATTATTTTGGGTTCATAAGAAAATCTATGATTTAACCTGGATAATAACAGTTGTGCAGCTGCAATTTCTTCCTCGTTAGCCGGGCGACTATAATTTCCACCGAGATCACCAAAAGCCAGCCTGGCTCTCAAAATGAATTGTTCAAAATCATTATCTGAATAAAGGGGAAACTTACTTTTCACTCCTATATAAACAAGATTTTTTCTAAAAGCAAACTCGTCTTCCGCGTCTGTTGCAGATATTTGTCTGCCTTCACTGGCGGCTCTAATCCCCTTAATAACTGTGTCACACAATTGAACCCAATGCTGGGCTATGGCTTTTACTAATTCAGTAGAAAATTCATCAGTGTCAAATTTACCCCAGGTCCACATATGATTAAATAGCTCAACCGTGGCTTTCAAAGGTACTTCTAAGCTGTAATCAACAGGTTTGAGTTTTTCCGACAAATTGCTCATATCATCTCTAAGCATATACAAATAACTATTTATATTTTTGCTAATTATATTATTTGCTAGCTATTCTGGTAATAGGCGGTTAGAAAAAATAAAATAATTTTAATGCTTCAATATCAATATTAGTGACTCAATACACAAACTACTTTTTTCTGTAAATAACTAAGCACTCTTGAGGAGTTAGGATTGGTAATTGAGAAGAGGAAAAATCCTTTTTATTTCTGGTTATAAAATAGTCAACTTTTTGCGATAGAGCGGTGTAGTATTGCACCGCGTCTTCAAAGTCAGCAAAACTTGATGCTAAAGCAAGGTCAATAACTTTTTCGGTAGTTTTGGAAACATTAAATAACAATCTTAATTTTTGTAGTGCATTCCAGGCCGATTTAGTGTCCTTTAATTTAGAAATAATGTAAAAGCAATTAGTAAAAATCACAGACGAGGTATAGGCCTTAATTTCTTTCTGCTCGATTTTAGACAAAAGATTTTTAGAAAATTTAAAGCCATCGCGTTCAAGCAAAACATCCAATATTACATCTGTATCAACAAAGATTTTCATAGATATTTTTGTAGCAAATACTCGGTAATTAGTGATTTTTCGCTAACTTTCTTTTTGGATTTAGCAAAGCCTGATAACTCCTCAACAAGAGGAGTACTAATGGCTGGTTTATTTTTTATCACCAGTAGCGATCGAAAATAATCTTCAACTAAAGAAGATAAACTAGTGTTTTTGGTGAGTAAGTTTTTTTTGGCGCTGTTAATTACAGCGCTATTTAAACTTAAGGTTAGTTTGGAGTTCATACGTATAAGAATATATAAATTATACGTATTTGTCAAGCTTCTGTTACCTTGGTCAAATCAAGTGCCACTTGATGAATAAAGCCGTACATTTGACCGTAATCACGCCAACAGTGGCGATAAATATCTCCGGCAATAAACCAATCGTTAGCCGATAAATTTTGGTAGTTTTCAATTTGTTGCTGCAATTCATCAATGGTCATTTTTTGTAAATAAGCAATGTCATCGCTGGGAGTTAGTTGACTTGAATCGGCGACAATGTACTCAAAAAGATGAGTTGAGTTTTTGAAGGTTTTACCCTTAAATTCTCCAGTCGTGATGATTTTAGCTAACGGTTTTATATCATCCACCGAAATTTTAATTTGAAGCTCTTCAGCAGCCTCTCTAATTACGGCTTCTGATGGTGATTCTCCCGCCTCAACACCCCCACCAACTAATCTAAAAATTCCTGGTGGATAAAATTTAGGCTTGGCGCCAAGCCAATAATCACCTTTTTGATTATGCAGTACAATCAGCACGTGCTCGCTGCGATTCATATTGCCAAAAACAGCGCTTAAGTTAATATGATTTTTGAAAACTGGAAATTGCGAATGAGTCATAAACTAGAGATTAGCATTTTGCGCTCTGTAGTTCTGGTGAAATTTATTTTTTCTAAAAAACATTTTGGCATACTGAAGATAAAAATTAACAAAGCCAATTTTTTTATAAATAGCCAATCTTTTGGCGATAATTCGTTTTGTGCCGGAAATTCGGCCATATTTTTCAGTGCTGTACTTAAAGTAGGAATTTGTCCAATCGATAAAGCAAAAACTCAACTTGTTTTCTAGTAGATACTTATTAAAAAGGACTTCAAACTCGTAACCTTCAGGTTGGTATAAGTCTAGAAAATTCACCAAAATGTCTTTAGTTGTACACCTTATACCTGAGAGAATATCGACCTTAAAGAGTCTTTGTAATCTATCCCCAATTAAGGCAATTGCGACATCAAATTTACCATTAATTATTGGTTTGGTCAGGGAATTGATGTTTGCTGCAGTAATGTTGGGAATATCGGCATCTAATAAAAGCACGAACTTGTTTTTTACATGTTTTAGACCAGATTTTATGGCCGCCGATTTGCCCAAGTTGTAATGATGGCTGATTATGTTTAACCGCTTGCTGTTGAAGGACTGCAAAATATTAAGAGTTTGATCTGTTGAGGCATCATTGACCACAACTATTTCCTCAAGTAGCGGATGATTAATAATTGAGTTTAGTGTTGTTTCAAGATTACTTTCTTCATTGTAAGCAGAAATAATGCAGGATATTTTGGGAGAAGGCATATGACTCAGGCTAGTATTTGTTAGAAAAACTGCATTAATTTTCAATCGACTCAATATTTCTAATGTTTATTTGGCCTTCAATATCATACTGGCTATCGCTAACCAGAGAAAAAAGCCCGGAAATTCGGTATTGTTGGCCACTTACCAGGTTGGGAATAAATTGTTGATCTGGATCGACAAGTGAAAAATAAACACCATTAGTATCCATAAGGCCGATGGCGCACTCCAAGGTTATCGGTCCAGAAGTGTCTTTGTGAGGTAAACAAACAATTTCGCCAGTTACCTCAATTGCTTGTCCTGGTGTTTGTTCTGGATTGACAAAGCTTTTCCCATCTGGAGTAAGGCATCTTTCGGGAAAACTTTCCATTACGGGATAGCCGGCAGCTCGACAGTCAGCAAAGGAGTTCATGTTTGTGGTGTTGGGAGAAGTTCCCCCTCCCGATCCGCGATTTAAATTTGTTAGTTGCCAATAAAACATATAAGACAAAACCAGAGCGCCCAAAAAGGCAATTATTTGTAAAAATTTGTTTTTGTGAGGCATATTTTTTTGATGGTTTTGTTAATTTATGGAGCGGGTGACGGTAAACTGCTCGAACCTATTTATCCTGGATGACTATATCAAACCAAATCTTGTTTTGCAGTTGCAGGCTCTTAAAGAGCACTTGCAAATTAAAAGCTTTTCTAGTTTGTAATAACAATACTAGATAAAATCTGGTCAAATTCATCTGAGTAGTCGGGAGAGTTTGGTATGTACCTTAAGTCAAAAGTATAAGCGTACCCGTCTTTGTATGTAGTAACTCTTTTTACCTGGAATTTACTTTCCAACTTAAATGCATCGAGTTCACCTATTTTTACATAGTAATTATTACCATTTATAGTAGTTTGTGTAGCTTCCGAACCATCAACATTCGAAAATTGAGAATCAGGAAAAAACTGTTCAGCTACTTTACATACGTCCACCACAATATTGCCTTGATATTTCTCGTTTAACTCTGCTTCACTTCCTGCTAATATCAATTCTGTTTGGCAAGCTGAATTTGGGTTTTCTCCAAGTTTGTTTTCCTTAACAATAAAGTTTGAAGGGTACTCAAGTTTATACATTTTTGCTGGATGTACGTAACTAATAAAGCTAATGTCTGACGACGTTGGAGAAAGCAGGGGGGAAGAAGGAGAAAGATCTGATTCAGAATCTGTCGTTACAATTGGCTCTATATTCAAGTTTGAGGTTGTATTAACTGAAGAGCCAAAATAATAACCTCCGAAGCCAAAAATAATAGAACTAATCAAAAAGGTAACCAAAACAGGCCACAATAAACTAATTTTTTGCTTAGGGGCTGGACTTGGTTCAATAGGAGAATTGTGTAATTGCTGAGAGTCTTGTGGATTTGGGTGAGTTTGATTTTCCATAACTAAATATTAACAGCTTTTAAAAACATTTCACCATTATGATGAGAATTGATGATTTATGTAAATTACTGTACATTTCTGTCTCGTTTGGAGCGGGAGACGAACTTATGTTTGAACCGCTCCTGCTTGAAACTCTGGCTCATTTTACCAAGTTAATGAAGGTCTATCAATCTGAGGAAGAGGAGGATTTATATGTTTAAATCTGATCTTTTCGATGAGGAAACCTTTTACCAAGCATTTCTAGTTGATCTTGAGAACTCTCAGGGCGAAGTGATTATCGAAAGCCCGTTTATTACTACTGAACGTATGACAACTCTTTGGCCGATGTTTAATAAACTTCTCAAACGCAGGGTCAAGATTTATGTTATGACTCGTGATCCAAAGGAACATATGCCCAAGTATATGAATCAATCCGAACATGTTATTCAAAAGTTTGAAGAAATAGGCATTCAAAGCTTGATCTGTACAGGTAGACATCATCGGAAGCTGGCAATTATTGATCGCGAGATTTTATGGGAAGGGAGCTTAAATATACTGTCACAAAGTAAAAGCAAAGAATTCATGCGCCGCCTTGAAGGCGGCGGCTTCGCCGTAGATTTATTTAATTTTATTGGATACGACAGATTCCTATAGAGCAAATAGGGGTTAGTCAGGTATACTATGCCTGATGAACGATTCTAACAGTCATACCAATAATAATTTAGATCAACTTCCTTGGATTGATCTTTATAAGGTGTTTAGCTCAGAGGCCTATGCTCAAAGAGTAGAATCTATTCCTAACGAAACACTTCAATTTGCAGCTGATCCCGATAATCGAGAATTCTTAATCAATTCAGCTCGAAAGAGTTTAAAACAGAGCAATACTGACGCAATTGATGAGGGGCAGGCAGAGATTTTAGCAGATTTGATGAGTGTTTTGGCTAGAATGTTTTTGCAGGACAGAGCAAAGCTTAAGAAATAGTAACTTTGAGTTTCAATACTTTTGCAATGCTTTTGATCTTTTCAAACGAAGGATTTACTTCCCCACGCTCAATCATGGCGTAGTAGTTAACCGTCATATCAGCCTTTTTAGCAACCTCAGCTTGAGTCAACTCAAGCTTCTCTCGAGCTTTTTTTACTCGGTTACCAAACTCCTCTCGTGCTTTTGTGTCTTTGGAATCACTATTCATATATTTATATTATAACCTATTTTAAAACAGCTAGCACTTTCTAGTTTCATTTGCTACCATTGTGACAATTATCTGAAACACATATGCATAAATATCGAATATACGCACTCATACATGGTCAGGTTCTCAAGGAGGGGAAAATTTTTGATTGTGAAATCAGAAAGATGGACTTTGAAGAACAAAGCAAAAGATCTTTTTCTCCAATCCAAAGTGTTTTTTCTGAAGGAGAAATGACTGATTATCACAAGACCTACGTCACTTCTTTGCGTTATGTAGATCCAATAAAGACTAAGTCTGAGTATGTAATTATATGTGACATTGAAGAAGAACAACCAAGTGCAGCGCTGGGTGGTGCTATAAAAACTATAGAGAGGATTGCCAGATTTTTTTCTCTAGCAAAGCTAGAAGACGTCAAACTTACTCATGGTAGAAATAGAGGAAGTTTTGAACCATATATTTATCAGGTAAACAAAATCTACTTACTAGATGAAAATAACACCGAATCAGAAATTGAATATAAGCTTGAGAGTGGGCACATGTATTTGCCAGATCGACCCGAAAAAAGTGATTGGGAAAACCCTCTTACTAGTGAATTTCTCGAAGATGTTTATAATCTTCATGATGAAATCTTAGAAAGATCTTTAAAATATTTATATAGATCCTCAATTGGACATTTCTTGCTGGACAGTCAAGAAAAAATTGCTCTTGATCATTTCAAATCAATCGAGATAATCATCAACTCTTTATCTAAAATGACCCGCTCCCCTTATAGTTCACACAGATTGTAATAAAATCTAGTGAGAAGAAAGGGCAAGATGGCAGGAATTTCCAAAGAGGTAAAAGCAGAAATAATAGCCAAAGTTAAGGCTGGGCAAAAAGTGGCAGACTTAGCCAAGGCGTACGGGATAAGCACCAAAACCATCTATAACTGGCTTCGAGGTCAGGTAACAGAGCAAGTTTCATGGCGGGAATACAAGCGGGTGATGAAAGAAAATGAGCAACTCAAACAAATACTTGGTGTTCTCACACTTGAGTTAGAGAAAACAAAAAAAAAGAAGAACAGAAATTAGCAGATTATTGCTAGAGTTTTTACCACATCTGGACAGAAGCCTCTTGGCCAGTGTTCTGGGGATTTCCAGAAGGTATCTATACAAAAAAGATTTCATTCAAGCCAATAAAGACAAGCTGTTAAAAGAACAAATTGAGGAAATTTGGAGCTCACACCCAAGTAAAGCCAGTTATGGCTACCGCAGGATGGCAATTGAGCTAGGAATGGGCAAAAAACGGATTCGCAGATGCATGAAGAAGTATGGCTTGAAGCCATATAAAAGAAAAGCCAGATGGCGAAAACGTCAAGATGAGCAAAGAAAACCAGCCGCCTTCCAAAACGAGATTAAAAACCAGTGTCCACTAGTACCAAACCATACTTGGGTGGGAGATTTTACGTACCTGCCCTTTAAAGGAAAGTTTATCTATTTAGCCACATTTTTAGATTTATTCACCAGAGAAATTGTTGGTTGGCAGGTATCCCAGAGGCACGACAAAACATTGATTATGCAAGCATTCCTAGATGGACTAGTTAACCGAGATTTCCAAAAACCAATCTACATTCACTCTGACCAAGGAGCAGAATATACCAGTCAGGATTACACTGATTTAGTAAAGCAATTTGGAATACAGGTTTCCATGAGCACCAAGGCTTCTCCTTGGGAGAACGGCTACCAAGAAAGCTTCTACAACAACTTTAAAACAGATCTAGGTCTTGAGTTTGACCGCTTTGAGGATGAAGGACATTTTCTAGAAACAATTCACCACACACTCTACAGTTACAACCATACTAGAATCCACTCTGCGCTAAAAATGCCACCTGCTAAATTCTACGCCAACTATTTACACTCCGTGTGCACGAAAAGGGACGCTTGACAATCAACAGTAAAAAAACTTTTTCTTCTTTCTGGTTTTGGAATCATGGAACAATTATATCAATTCTATCGCGTGAAATTTTCAATATTTTTCCTGATAGTTTCGATTTCTACATATATTACTAGAAAATGAACCAACAACATCTTTAGTGAATCGAAAAAGCTGATGCAAACACATTTAATCAACTTATTAAGAACAAATAATAGGTTCTGACTTGGTACACACACCTCCGCACAACGAAACAGCTAGTCAAAAAATATAAAGGTAGAAGATCGGAAAGAAAACATATTCAGTTAGTCAAACTGAGCTGGATTTTCAAGTAACCAGACGACCAGAAGAATTTTACAATGGAATGCATTCTCATCTCTGGTTCTGTCCCTCTTGCGTCAAGGAGAGAATGGCCTAATTCATGTTGTATCGCAGCGGCAAGAGCCCAACTTCCTGAATTTTTCAACCAGCGTCAGTAGAGGAGCTCGAGTACTATCAATATTTTGATTCCATAAAGTTGATTCATTTTCTTGTATATTCATATGACTGCTTTTTCCAGGGCGCGCGATTTTTTATCCTGAGCAAACGCTATTATCCTTACTTTTTTTGAGCACGTTGCTCTTTTTGTGCCTTACGAACAATAGTTTGCTTCTCTTGTTGTGTATCTGGTTCTGGTAAAGCAACAGCGGCCTCAAGAGAATCTGGATCAGGAGAGTTAATTCGCAAAAAACTATCAGAGACCTTCTCCTCATCTCCCTGAACTGGAATTTCTTGTTTCTGAGTTAAAGAAGCAATTATGTCCTCTAAAATAGCCAGTATTTGAGTATTGGGTTGTTCATTGTGCTGAGGGACAGAAACATAAGCATCGTCTTCTCTGTTCACTTTGATAGCCACACTTCTTGTGAAGGCGAACGGATTATCCATAAAATCAGATCCATACACTCGCTCTTGAAGCTCTGTATCGAGTGATCGGCACTCATTTAATCTCAGTTGGCCATCATTTATCTGAGTGACCATCAATACGACTTGCGGAAACCGAATCATAATTTGATCAGGAACGGATAGCTCGACTTCAGGATCTCTCTGTCTCAGAGCGACAATTTGGCCAGAAACGTCGTACGTTTTAATAATGAAATTAACTGGATTACCACTAACAATTTCTGTCTTAACTAGTAGATGGGAACCAAGTAACTCAATAATTTGAGCAGCAAGTTTGTCAATCTTTTCTACAATCTCTTTTGACGTTTCTGCTCCAGTTGATAGTTCTTGATTCTCAAAGTTTGTCATTATAATCTCCTTCTTTACAGTTTATCATCTTTATTTTGGGCCAGGAAATACTGAGAAGTCTGGATCGTTGAGGAACCTTAATAGAGAAATAAGTTCCAACATCGTCCCACCACCTCCGCAACAACTCAAAAGTTCTGATAGACCCGTCTAAAATCACAAACTATGTTCTAAATTGATTTCTAACAG
>Ga0334894_1000761_pt1 | contig 33726 bp, 24 predicted proteins | sample GraSluR3_MG_6_FD_207225 | JGI IMG/M metagenome (GOLD analysis project Ga0334894, IMG submission 207225) | Sludge microbial communities from methane-producing bioreactor in Wageningen University, Netherlands - Granular Sludge_12_05 R3 | ecosystem: Engineered > Bioreactor > Anaerobic >...
GGCTACTCTGGCGCTTTGCTTATAACGGGTGCTCGAAATTCAGGTAAATCTACGCTATCGAAATATATTGCTAAAAAGTACCTTCCTAAGCATAAGGTGGTTTCGGTAAAGGCGCCTCTAGGCGGTTCTTCAAGCGTGAGCGAATTCATGCTAAGCTTGCAAAGGGCACTGGGAACCCAAACAAATCCGGAGCTTTACCTTGCCAACAATCCCGAGGCAAGGGTTATTATTATCAACGATTTGGATCTGTGGTGGGAGCGCCACAGCAAGGGGCTTGAGGTTATAAGGAAGATATATGGACTTGTTGAGAGCCTTAGCCGAAACAACTTCTTTATTGTGAACTCTGGAACCACTGCCTATCAGCTAATAAACAGGCTAGAAAAGCTCGATTCGATTTTTATGGGAAGCATCGAATGCCAGCCTTTTGATGCTAAGGATTTGAAGGACCTGATAGTTGCTCGCCATAAAACCGGAGGCCTCGGATTGGTTTTTAATGGTAAGGTTGAGCGCGATTTAACCGAATGGAACTATGCTAGGCTTTTCAATAAGTATTTCAATGTTTCCGATGGAAACCCCGGCTACGCCTTGCAGCTGTGGTTAACAAATATTACTAAGGTAGTGGGTAAAACCATCCATATACGAAAGCCCGAAATGCCAAATCTTTCTTACCTAAGGGGAGTAAGTGATGAGCTGCTGGTGATTATCCTGCAGATAATAATACATCGAAGGTGCAGCTTAGCAAGGCTATCAAGGGTGCTTAGGCAACCCGAGGAGCAAACCCTTGTGCTGATAAAAAACTTACAGCGCTCGGGGATTGTTGAAGAAAGGTTTGTTGGGGTGTGGGCTGTGAATCACCTGCTTGAGCCATTCGTGGTTAGTATTTTAAATGAAAAGGGATTGTGCTAAACTAAAATTTAAGCGTTATGACCCTATACTATCTGGCTTTTGCCATCGGAATTTTTGTGGTGCTACGGTATCTTTCCAGAGTGCTGAGAACGGTATCCTCTGGCCGAGGTGTTTCTAGAGCTCTTGCTAGGGTTTTTCCCTTGATTGAACTTGTGGTATGGTTAGCCTTTGGCCTATGGGTTATCAATAGGCTTTTTAGCGATTTGGTTTTCTATCCCATACTCGTGTCGGCAGTTGCGGTGATCATTGTCCTCATTGTTGGCTGGTATTTTCTTCGCGATTTTATCTCGGGCATAATACTAAAAGCAGAGATTCCATTTGAGAGGAACCAGCAAATTGGAGTGCACTCCATTCAGGGTGTGCTGCGCAGGGTGGGGTATAGGACAATTGAGATTGAAACCCACAATGGTGAACTTGTGAAAATACCATACTCACAGCTTGCATCAGGATCAATTCACCTGCTCAACAAGAACGATAGTTTGCAAAGCTATGAAATGAAGCTACCCGTTAGCACATCCATCCCTATGCAGGAGGCACGCGATATGATTACAAGGTCGTTACTACTACTGCCCTGGGTTGCTGTTAGCAAGGAGCCATCCATAAAGGTGGTTGATAAAACCGCAACGCAAAATGTTTTTTCAATAAGCTACTATACCACCTCGAGCAGCTACGCATCAAATGTGAACGAGCATTTGGTTCGACAGTTTGAGGAGGTTACATCGTAGCATAATTAAATATTTCAGCTGTATGCAGGCATTGCTTTAGTTCAACATTTCGTTGTAATTGGTGTTACTAAACAAAACATTATAAAATCGATAAAAATACAATGGGTAAACTTGAGATAGTGCTCCCCGCAATGGGCGAAGGCATAATTGAAGCCACTATTACCAAATGGTTGGTGGCCATAGGCGATGAGGTAACAGAGGATCAGTCGTTGGTTGAGGTGGCCACCGATAAAGTCGATTCTGAAATCCCGTCGCCAGCAGCCGGTAGGGTTAAGGAACTTCTGTTTAACGAGGGCGATGTACCCCAAGTAGGACAAATAATCGCTGTGCTAGAGGTTGAGCAAGGGGGTGACGAGCCAAAAGCTCAGATGCCTGACCCTAAACCAGAGCCAGCACGAGAAGCGGAGGGCGCTAAAGAGGCACCTATGCAGGGGCAGCTTGAGCCGGTTCAAAAAGCAAAGCCTGGTGTAGTACCCCAAACAAGCCCGTTGGTCCGATCCATTGCCAAGCGCGAGGGAATATCCGCCGAGGAACTGGCAAACGTTAAAGGAACTGGCCTAAATGGCCGCATTACCCGCGATGATATACTGGCTTACACCGACAAGCGCAGCGCAATTATCGAGAAACCCCAAGCGCAAAGTCAGCAAGCATCTACCCAGTCGGAGGGGCATTCAGTTGAGGTAATCCAAATGGATAGGATGCGCAAGCTTATTGCCGACCACATGGTGATGTCGAAGCAAACATCGGCGCATGTTACCTCTTTTATCGAAGCCGATGTAACCAACCTGGTGAGCTGGCGCAACAGCGAGAAGGAAGCCTTCCAGAAGCGCGAGGGGCAGAAGCTAACCCTTACACCCCTATTCGTTGAGGCGGCCATAAAAGCCCTAAAGGATTACCCCTTGGTGAACAGCTCGGTGGATGGTGATAAAATTCTCATGAAACGAGATATTAATGTGGGCTTGGCGGCAGCCCTACCCAATGGCAATTTAATTGTGCCTGTTATTAAGAATGCCGATAAGCTTAACCTGGCCGGGCTAGCCGAAAAGGTGAACGACTTAGCTGCACGTGCTCGCAGCAACAAGCTTCAGCCCGATGAGATTCAGGGTGGAACTTTCACCATCACCAACCTGGGGATGTTCGAAACGTTAACCGGAACGCCCATCATAAATCAGCCACAGGTGGCCATCCTGGCCATTGGCGCAATTACCAAAAAGGTTGTTGTAATCGAAACCGAGCATGGCGACACCATGGCCATTCGCCAAATGGCTATGCTCTCGCTCTCGTACGACCATAGGGTTGTTGATGGTGCACTGGGTGGAATGTTTCTGAAGGCTGTCCGCGACTATATTCAGTCGTACTAGTAGTGGGTTTTAATAATTATTTTTTTCGAGCATCATCCTTTTGGTGCTCTTTTTTTGTTATTGTAACGCGAGTTCGACATGAAATTTGATGTTGCATTTGCTTAATAAATAAGTGAGTAAGGTTTTTGGTTGTGCTAGCATATTAGCATTACTAAGATTATTTGTAACAGAAATAAGGTTTTAAGTCGTTGATAAACCTTATATGATTATCCGCTTTAGTACCTATATCATTTTTGCGTCATTGCGATCCCGACGTTCTTTGTCGGGAGAAGCAATCTTTAGCTCTGATTTACAACCAATTGCTTCTTCGGGAAAAGTACTCCCTGCCTGCCACCTGCCTGAAAAGGCAGGGCAAAAGCAGGGCAAAGGCTGGCTCGCAATATCAAATTCATTATTATTTTGTTGTATCATAAGTTTTTCATCACCTTAGGCATATTTGCGGATAATCATAAAACCTTATTTTGGTTTTGCAAACCTTAGTAAAAAAGTAAATAACTCATAAAATTGAACCTTATTCCCTTATTTTTTTTGGTTTTATTGATTCTCCTTACATCGAACACACATCTTTGTAGGTTTGCTTTATTGCCGAAGCGTACAGTGTTAATGGATAGTTATTTTGGTGGAAATTATCAGTAAAAAAAGAAAATATACAATATTTTAGCTTGCCATTGTTCAAGTTTCAAAGATTGTGGGAATGCAAAAACTTATAGTTCACGGCAAAAGGTTTTGAAGTAAAGCTAAAATTTGTTTTCTTTGACATTGAAATCGTTTTGTAACGAAATTTATATGCAAAAACATTTCTACTCAATTATAGTTTTACTTCTTTTCACGCTATCGGTGCAGGCTCAACGTGCATCGTACTTTCGGCGTATTTTTGTTGATGCCGAGTACTATTTTTTATACGAAGACTATCGTGAAGCTTTACCTCTTTACATGGAGTTGCTCGAGTCATCGCCCGATAATGCTAACCTGCAGTATCGCATAGGCTTGTGTTACCTTAACATACCCAACGAGAAGCATAAGTCCATCCCCTTTTTCGAAAGAGCACAAAAAGCCATCAACCATTCGTACAACGAGGGATACTTTACCGAAACCCAGGCACCACCTGAGGTGTTCCTGTATTATGGTCAAGCCCTAAGAATAACTGGTGAGCTGGAGAAAGCAAGGGAAGCCTTTACCAAGTACTCCAAGTTGATAGAGGGAGATACAGACAGGTTGCAGGTAGTGGCAAAGGAGTTGGAGTCGTTGAATTATGCTGAGCAGCTCATAGCCAATCCCATCAACCTAACGTATCGTTCAATAGGCAGAACAGTTAATACTAGGTTTTCCGAAATTAACCCAGTTGTGTCTGCCGATACAAGCATAATGGTGTACACATCGGTGCAGCAATTTTACCATGCCATACTGCAATCGAATAAACGAGCCGATATATGGTCGTATCCCATAAACATCAATAGCCAGCTATATGCCGATGGTGAAATTTATACCGTTGGGCTGTCGTCCAACGGTAAAACCATTCTCTTTGCACGTAACGATAACGATGTTTTTAACCTTTACACAGCAACCTACGATTCCGGCAAAGAGCAGTGGGGTCCGTTAAGTCGGTTGCCAAAGGAGATAAACTCGCGCAGCTGGGAAACCTACGCAACATTTAGCCCTACAGGCGATACGCTCTACTTCTCGAGCAACCGGCCCGGTGGCTACGGTGGGTTCGATATCTATTACTCCATTCAAACTCCAAACGGATGGTCAGAGGCAATAAACATGGGAAGCAGTGTAAACACATCATTCGATGAGATTGCCCCTAGCATAACCTCCGATGGTAAGCGGCTCTTCTTCTCTTCAAAGGGCTATAAAACTATGGGTGGTTACGATGTGTTTATCTCTGAACGAAAGGGTAGTGGATGGGGAAAACCTATTAATTTGGGCTATCCTTTTAATACAACCGATGATGATATTTTTTACCAGCCCATTAATGATGGATCATCGGGGTACGTTTCGCGCATGCTGCCCCAAAGCTTTGGGGGGTACGATATTTACCTGGTGGAGTTTGATCTCGACAGCATAATAAACCATCAAATAGGGATGTCCGTTGAGTAAAGTCAAGGCAATTCCTATGGTACTTTCCTCTGTTTGTAACCTATGGTTATAATTTCCCAGCTTCTCAATCTGTTGCTACTAACGTTGGGGGCACCTCAAGTAATCCAATTATTTTGGGTGATGCGTTTAGGTGGTGGAATATCAACCCAAAAATATTGCATATATTTGATGTAAATTTTGTATAAAACCCTAAGCTGATGACTAGGATTCGTTTCCTTTCCGTAATAATTTTTGTGTTTATTACAACCCTAGGATTTGCCCAGAGCAGAAGTAATGCCGAGGAAACCTACAGGGATGCTAACGCGTATTTTTATTTCGAAGATTACGAAGAAGCCCTGGCGCTTTACCTGAGCATATACGATGAGTTTCCCGATAATGCTAATCTCGACTACCGCATCGGGGTTTGCTACTTGAACGTAGCTGGGAACAGAGATAGGGCTATTGATTACCTTGAGCGGGCTGTGAAAAATATTACACCTCGGTACAGCGAGAGCTCTATTCGGGAGAAACGCGCACCCACTGATGCTCTGTTCTATTTGGGCAACGCATATTTTATTAACAATAAGCTCGATAAAGCATCGCAGGCATACGAGGAGTTTAAGAGCAATATCCGACGCGAACGCCAGTATGATATGGACTACCTCAATCATCAGGTTGAGGCCATTGAACGATCGAGGGTTATTCAGAAATATCCTGTTAACTTCCTGCGGAGCAATCTGGGCTCCGATATAAATAATAGGTTTTCAAACTACAACCCTGTGATCTCAGCCGATGGTAAAACACTGGCCTATACCACCAACGAGCGATTTTACCAAGCCATCATGGTTTCTAAAAAGGAGGGAGATAGGTGGGGCCGTCCACGTAATATTACCCTCGATTTAGTGATTGATGGGAATTGTTCCACCCTGTCGTTGTCATACGATGGAACAGAGCTGTATCTTTTCAAGGACGATGACCATGTTGGTAATATTTACGTCACCAATTTGGTTGATGGGGCTTGGACTCCTATTCGCAAGCTAAATGAGAATATTAATACCGAGTTTTACGAAACCCATGCTAGCATATCTGCCGATGGCAAAAAGTTATACTTTGCCAGCAATAGGATGGGGGGCTATGGCGATTTAGACCTTTACGTATCCGAGAGGACTAAGAACGGTGATTGGGGCTCTGCAAAAAATTTGGGTGATCAAATAAATACCCGATTCAACGAGAACACCCCCTTTATAACCGCCGATGGCAAAACATTGTTTTTTAGCTCCGATGGGCACCATGGCGTTGGAGGGTACGACATCTTTTTTTCCAATAGGCTAGCCGATGGTTCTTGGTCGCAACCCGTTAACCTTGGATATCCTCTTAATACAGCCGATGATAACCTGTTCTATCAACCCATTGGGGATGGCGCATTGGGGCTTATGGCGGTTTTCGACCCCCATGGATTTGGCGAAAAGGATATTACTCAGATTGAGATATTCTTGCCCAAGTACCAGCGAAGCGTTGTAACCCTTGACGAATTTTATGCTCGTAGATCGGAGTTGCCCCCACGAACCCTGGTGATTGATACTGCGAATGTGGCCGGGGTAGCATTGGTAGACCCCACCAGATCGGAGTTCTTGAATTACCTATCATCTGATGTGGAGTACACCCTGTTTTTCGATGGTAAACCATACGACCTGAAGGATCAGGCCGAAGAGTTAAAAACAAAAGCTACACAGATGCTTGAGCATTTGGTTGCCGATGAGGTAACGCCAATTAAGCCCACTCAAGGGCTGGCGGCTGAGGGGGATGGTGATCATAATCTTCCAAGCCAGGAGGATGAACGGGTTGAGCATTTGCCTCAAACCCTTGAGCCAATTCCTGCAGCGAAGTTGGATGATGGAGATGGCAAGAGGTTACAGTTAGTTTCTGCCGACAAGGCATTGGCAGATACCGCAAAATCTCCCGAGGTAAGGGCCGACAGATTGTCCAGAGGGGATAACCAGCAAAGCGATAGGTTCCGACAAGTGCTTACCCTGTTGGCCGAAAATAGTTTGCAGACCTTCTTGGGTGAACTTTTCTCTGGGAACTGGGATGTGCCTGCTGATATCCAATTTTCTAAGATTAGGAGAATGGCTCATCATGCCGATTCTCTCAATTATACCGAAGGTGTTATCGAGGCCTTAGCTAAGCTAATGGATTTGATGAGCACCAGGGCTGTTGAGGTGAAGTATCGCCAGTCGAGGAGAATATCACAAACATCATACGATGAGGACTTCTTCTTCCGATTGCAAAGGCTTAAGCGGAAAGCTTCACCACAGCTAGCCGCTCTTATTGATGAGGCCATCCTTACGCAGCCTCAAATTGCTTCGTTTGCCTCGCTTTGGAAGTTCTTGGTAGAGGATAGGTATGAGCAGCTAAAGCCATACCTAAATGAGCTGCTAACCCTTATGGCAGAGGCAGCTGCTGGAGGCTTCTTTGCCCTGGGCGAGCAGGAGCAAGGCGAGCTAATTATTGCAGCGCAGGATAGCGGCGCTAAATTCGGGACGCTTTATTTAGCAATTGGATTGGCTGTTTTTGTGGGTTTGCTCATGGTGGTATTTATTCGAAGGAGAAAAAGGTCGGATAAGGTCTAACCCACGATTTTGTTCTCATCTCTAAAGTGTTAACTTTGGATTGAAAGCAAGAAGGTTGTAATTCACGAAAATATTACCTAGCAGAATGGGTGTTCGTACCGTGATAAGGACCTACTCTTCTATGTCTCAATGATATCTCATTGCATAGCTAGGGAAAAGCGTTGGAGTAAACGTGTAGTGCGAGCAGCATATTTATGTATTGCTAAGTATGCTTATGGATTTTCTTATTCAACCCCATTCTATACGTGCCACTATGTAATGGGCTATAGCCATCTAACTTCTAACGCCAATGAAGTGTGTTTGCAGAATCTTACGGGCACCAGTATGTCAACGGCAAGCATACATCATTACAAATTCAGCAGCTATCCTTATCTTTTATGCTTTACAATGCCAACCTGTGTTCTCATAGCATAGGCGTAGTGGAACTTTTCGTGGTTTGTTAATAAAAAGTTGGAATCCTTTGATAAACTGAACGGTGTAAATTTCATTCGTAATGTTGTTATTGTTATTTTTGTTAGCTGGAGGTTAAACAATATTGACTAGCATACCACAAACCATATCTATCCATATAAGCCCCCAAAGCCCTAAAATACCTACAAACAGCTATGTGTAACCTAATACAACAATTTAAAACAGCAGTAGCCGTAACCCTTGTGTGGCTACTCCTTACGCCTTCAATTATTGGGCGCTCGCAGGAGATTGATTACAAAACCACCTTTGCCGATGCTGAGTATTACTTCCTGTTTAATGATGTTAAGGAGGCACTTCCGTTGTACTTAAAGCTACTTGATGGGAACCGTGAGAATGCAAACCTACATTATCGTATTGGCCGATGCTACCTTAACATACCCGGCCTTAAGCACAAGGCCATTGAACCCCTTGCAAAGGCTGTCGAAAACATAAACCCCTCATACCAAGAGGGATCGTATAGAGAGATGGGAGCACCCCCCAATGCACATTTCTATCTTGGGGAGGCATACCGGATAGAAGGCAGATTTGATGAAGCTATTGAGGCCTACAAAGTGTTTAGAGAGAAGCTTGATGCCAAGGATGTGTACAATCTTGATTACGTTGATCAGCAAATACAAGCTTGCTTAAGAGCAGAAAGGATGATTGAGTTTAAAAAGCAGCTGCAAACAACCCTTTTGCCAATTGAGCAAGGACATGCATATGCACATGGAGCAGCACTTTCACATGATACCAACACCTTGCTTTTTACGCTTAAGGATAAATTTTACGATGCAATTTACATTTGTGAGAAGGATGTGGAGGGGAGCTGGGGAACACCTCAAAACATCTCAATTGCCATTGGGCTTGAGGGCGAGGTGTTTACAACCTCAGTAAATAGTGATGGAACAGAAATTTTTATCTTTAAGAATGATAACGGAACGGGTAACATTTATAGCAGTGTTAAAGTTGATGGGCAGTGGCAAAAGGCAAAAAAGCTGAGCAAGCCCGTAAATTCAAGGTACTGGGAAACCTTTGCATCCATTTCGCCCGATGGGCAAACCCTTTACTTCTCATCCAATAGAAGGGGAGGGTATGGTGGCCTCGATATCTACCAGAGCACCCGCTTGCCAAATGGGGAGTGGGGAGAGGCTGTGAATATGGGGCCAAGCATTAATTCACCTCACAACGAGGAGGCTCCATACCTTTCGCCCGATGGATCGAGATTGTATTTCATTTCTCAGGGACATAAGTCGCTTGGCGGGTACGATGTTTTTTTCTCTCAAAAACTCGAAAGCGGCGAGTGGTCATCGCCAATTAATTTGGGCTACCCCATAAGCACCCCCGACGATGATATGTGGTACTTCCCAGTAAGTAATGACGAGGGCATTGTTGCGCTCGTGGAGCGTGGACAGCCCAATGTAAGTAATTTGTTCCAAGTATCGTTGGTAAACGAGGTTACGCCCGATGTGATAACCATAAAAGGCGACCTTAGGCTCGCCAATAACTACGAGGTTCAAGGGCGTTATTTTAGCATTAATCTACTTAGCTCCTCCACTAATGACACCATCACAATGGTTAACCCCAACGATATTACAGGGCAATTTAGTTTCGATGTGGTCCCTGGCGAGTATCTAATTGTGGCAAAGGGTGAGGGGTACGTTGCAGAGACCATTCCCATTGCTATACCAAGCACATTTGCTGAGTCTGACTTTGATGTTAGCATTAGGCTAAAACCTCAAGAGGTGGAAGTTGGAAAAATACTAGCCGTTCGAAGTGTTCTTTTCGATTTCGATAGCGATGCCTTAACTGACGAATCTGTGAGAGAGTTAGAAAAGTTATACCTATTTCTGCATCAAAACCCCTCCGTGGAGCTTGAGGTATGCGGGCATACCGATAGCAAGGGGTCGAGAGAGTACAACAAGGGCTTGTCGCTCCGTCGAGCCAATTCGGTTGTTAACTATCTTGTGGCTAGAGGGATTGAGGCTGAGCGGCTAACCGTAAGGGGAGCTGGCTCCATGGAGAGTATAGCCCAAAACACCTTCCCTGATGGGAAGGATAACCCTGCTGGTAGGCGTTTGAATCGCAGATCATCCATAAGGGTTTTAAACTCCGAAGGGAATGTTGATATTGTAGATGAGCTGGACGTGCCAGAACATCTTAAGATAAGGATTCAGAGCTATACAATACTTTTGGCCCCCGTAAATACAACCATTGATGTGGATAAGCTTCAGGTTGTCAATATTCGGTCGGGATTAGAGAGCTTTAGGCTGACTGGTCGTCGCAATAGCTATGCCTACGCCTTGGGCCATTTCGATAATAAGTCGGATGCTCTGGCAGCGCTAAATCTTGCTATTGACAACGGCTTTGCTCAAGCATCAATTGTTGGCGAGGACGATTTGAAGATGTTGATAGATTAGGTTTTCTTATGCAAGCAACGATCCGTTTTCCCCGGTGCTGGGGCAGATGGTATGCTGGTAGCTGTTAAATGTTTAAATTTCCCCAAAATAATCAGTAACTTTGGGGCAAACATGTGCATATGCCTTTCAATACCCTTGAGAATAGCGTGGTGAAGCTAAGGGCTCCAGAGCCAAGTGATGTGGATATACTGTACGCTTGGGAGAACAATATGGAGATTTGGAAGGCGAGCAACACCGTTACGCCCTTCTCCCGGTTTGTGCTTAAAAAATACATCGATACCTCGCACCTCGATTTGTGGGAAACCAAGCAGCTGAGGCTGGTCATCGAGGCCAAAACCCAAAGCTCGCTCATGATGGTACCCGTTGGGCTTATTGATCTTTTCGACTTTGATCCTTTTCATCTTAGGGCGGGCATAGGAATACTGATAGCCAACAAGGAGTATAGGCAAAAGGGATACGCAACCGAGGCGCTTAACCTTCTAATCCGATACTCCTTCGAAACGTTGCAACTCCATCAGCTGTATTGCAATGTATCTGCCGATAATACGGTGAGCATTCAGCTGTTCACCAATGCAGGGTTTGATGCCATAGGTACTAAAAAGGAGTGGATTAAAGGGGTTGATGGCTGGAAGGATGAGGTGATGCTTCAGCTACTAAATCCCCTGCACAGCATTGCCAAAAGCTAACCTACCCACCCAACTCTACAAACGGAGGGACGTCCTTCAACGGCGAAAACTTTTTCCCTTTCAAGTCAATTTTACTGCAGAAATGGGTAATGCCATTGGTAACCACAAGCAGTGGCGCCTTTAGCACTAGGTTGTAGCGTGCTGCTTGCGTGTATGTAGCATTGGTAAGAGGAACGCTTGGTGCTTTGCACTCCACCACCATGATGGGGTGGGCTTGGCGATTGTACACAACAATATCGGCGCGCTGTTGCATGTTGGTTATTTGTACAGCCACTTCTACCGAGATTAGTCCAGCGGGATAACCCTTGCTTACCACTATGAAGTTAATGAAATGCTGGCGGACCCATTCTTCGGGAGTTAGTGCCACAAACTTTTTTCGGATGGTATCGAAAATCTGTTTCTGCCCATTCAAGGTGCGTGTTTTCACATCAAAAACAGGTAGATTAAGCTCGTGATTCATAGGGGTTAATTTGGTGCAAAGATTGCAAAATATGACAACACCGCAAAAGGAATGTGATCTCGGTTTACGTAAGGGCAAAAAAAATTGTATTTTTGTTCAATCTTGCCAGAAGTGGCACCTAATGACTGACAAATCTAAAATGAGAACCATATGAGAACAAAAGAAGAAATTGTAAAGAACTGGCTACCACGTTACACCGGACAAAAACTTGAGGATTTTGGTAGTTACATCTTGCTGACAAATTTTAGGAGTTACCTCGATTTTTTTGTCGAATACCATAATACTTCTATAGTTGACCCATATGCAAATATGCCTTGTGCTACTGCCGATGGCATTACCATGATTGATTTTGGTATGGGTAGTCCCAATGCAGCTACCGTTATGGACCTGCTAAGTGCCATAACGCCCAAGGCCGTTTTGTTTCTGGGGAAGTGCGGTGGCCTCAAGAAGAAAAGCGAGCTTGGCGATTTTATCCTTCCCATTGCAGCCATACGGCATGAAGGTACATCAAACGACTATTTCCCTCCCGAGGTGCCCGCATTGCCAGCATTTAACCTGCAGCGTGCCGTTTCAACAACCATTCGTAACCATAATCACGACTACTGGACAGGTACTGTAATTACCACCAACCGTAGGGTTTGGGAGTACGACGAAGTTTTTAAGGAGTACCTTCGGACTATTAGGGCTATGGCCATCGACATGGAAACCGCCACAATTTTCTCGGTTGGGTTTGCCAACGAGATCCCCGTGGGAGCATTGTTGTTAGTGTCCGATCAGCCAATGATTTCAGCTGGAGTGAAGACTTCTGAGAGCGATAGGTTAATTACAAACCTTTTTGTTGAGGATCATATCAAGATTGGTATTGAATCGTTACAGGAGCTCAAGAATGAAGGTAAATCAGTAAAACACCTTAGGTTCTAAACAAATTTTTAATGGCCAAGCGAAAAACAATAGCCGATACCTCAGCTGAGATAATCAATGACCTTAAGAAAAAGATTTATAAACCTGTGTACATCCTTTCCGGCGAAGAGCATTACTACATTGATGTAATCTCCGATTTTATTGCTGAGGATGTGCTGAGTGAATCGGAAAAAGCATTCAACCAGACCATTGCTTACGGTAAGGATATTGATGTAAATGCCATTATCGAGATCTCTCGCCGATTCCCAATGATGGCCAATCATCAGGTAGTTATCGTTAGGGAGGCCCAGCAGATTAAGAAGCTTGAAGAGCTGGAGGTATACCTTAAGGCTCCCCAAAAATCGACCATACTTGTTATTTGCCATAAGTTGGCCCCTGGGGCAAAGGTGGGAGCAGGGTTAAAAAAACTTTTTACTCTAGCGGGCAAAGTTGGTGTATACTTCGAGAGCAAAAGGCTATACGATAATCAGGTACCCGCTTGGATAGCCAGCTTTCTTAGCCAAAAGGGTTTAACCCTTTCGCCAGCATCGGCGGAGCTTTTAAAGGATTATCTTGGTAACGATTTAAATAAAATAGCCAACGAGCTCGAGAAACTAATCATTACCCTTGCCGATGGCCAATCGAAGATTACTACCGAACATATTGAGCGTAATATCGGCATTAGCAAAGATTTTAATCGGTTCGAGCTAACCAATGCCCTTGGTGCTCGTGATGTGCTAAAGGCTAACCGAATTGTCGACTATTTTGCAAAAAACCCCGGACCCAATCCAATGGTGCTAAGCACTATGGCTATTTATCAGTATTTCAGCAAGGTGTTCAAGTGCCACTTTATTGCCGATAAGTCGGAGCGTAACCTTGCGGTTGTGCTTGGGGTAAACCCATTCTTTGTGTCCGATTATGTTAAGGCTTCGCGGATTTACAATCCGCGGAAATGTGTTCAGGTCTTCGAACTTCTTAGGGAGTACGACCTACGCTCCAAGGGTGTTAATAACGATAGTGTAGATAATGGTGAGCTGCTTAAGGAGTTGGTTTACAAAATTCTTCACTAGCACAAGTGCATTTTTATATGACCTTCCTAATAATAGCAATAACAGGTATTGTTTCTTTTTTAGCATTTAGCAATAAAGAGCTAATGGGTAAACTCCTGTTAAGCCCTTACCAGGTTAAGCATCGTAAGCAGTGGTACAGGGTTTTAAGCCATGCCCTAGTGCATGCCGATTTTATGCATCTACTTATCAATATGATAGTTTTTCTGTCGTTTGGCCTGGCGGTAGAGTCAATTTTTAAGCAGTTGGAACAGCAAGGCGTTATAGGTAATGCAACTCTCCATTTTTTAACCCTTTACATAGGGGGTGTAGTTATTAGCTGCCTTACTACCCTTGGCAAGCATAAGGACAACTACTACTACCAAGCGGTAGGTGCTTCAGGTGCGGTCTCGGCGGTTGTTTTTACCAGTATCTTCTTTAGGCCACTCGATAATCTTTACATCATGGGGATACTACCTGTTCCAGCCATTATCTTTGGTGTTGCCTACCTAATATACTCGCACTACATGAGCAGGAAAACCATCGACAATATCAATCACGACGCTCATTTTATTGGTGCTGTATTCGGGTTTATTTACCCTCTTTTAATCGACCCAAAGCTAATTAGGGTGTTCTTAAGTCAGCTTGGACTATGATAGATTATCAGTTGCATTTTTACGATATAGATAATACTAAACCTAAGTTCAACTATGTGGTTGTGGTTACCCGGTATAATAATGGCTGGGTTTGGGTTCGAAAGCATAATGCGAGTACATGGGAAGTGCCCGGCGGGCATGTTGAGGATGGCGAATCGCCTGATGAGGCAGCCCAACGTGAGCTATGGGAGGAAACGGGAGCTGTTAGGTATAGCATAAAATCTATATGCGATTTTTCCATTACCAGTAATGGAAAGCATAGCTATAATAGGTTGTTCTTTGCTCAGGTAGAGGAGTTTGGTGCGATTCCCCAGTTCGAAATTCAGGAGATTATGTTTACAGATAAGATTCCGGAGAAATTAACTCATGGTACAATACAACCCATGCTCATGCAGAGGGTTGTTGATTTGCTAAAGATTGATAGATAAATGGATCGAAGGCAGTATGTATGGCATAATGGCGATTTTTTCCGTACCGATGAGCCTATAGTTAGTGCGGAGAACCGGTCGTTTCTTTATGGCGATGGGTTTTTCGAAACGATTCATGCCTTCGGAACCGAGGGAAAGCATCTGCAGCATCATGTAGCTCGTGTAGTAAAGAGCGCGGCCCTGTTGGCGATGCAGCTACCCCCTTTTTTCAGTGTCGACTTCCTAGGCAAGGAGATTACTCGCCTTCTGAATAAGAATCGAATTTTTGGCAGCGCTAGGGTTCGCTTATCTGTATACCGTAATCAGGGTGGGTTGTATGCTCCAAGCGATAACACCGTGGGGTTATTAATGTATGCTGCACCTTTGCCAACCGATTTCTATCCATTAAACTCCAAGGGGCTTGTGGTGGATGTATTCCCTGATATTCGGAAACCCATCAATATGCTATCGCCTCTTAAAAGTTGTAATGCGCAGCTGTTTGTAATGGCAGGACTGCATAAAATGAACCTTGGGGTTGACGATTGCCTTTTGATTAACGACCAGAATAGAGTTGTTGAGGCCATATCGTCGAACCTTTTTGTGGTGCTGGGCAAGAAGATACTTACCCCATCGCTAAGCGAAGGCTGTGTTGCTGGGGTTATGCGCCAGGTGGTTGTTGATTTGGCCAAGCGCCATGGCTTTAGTATTGACTCCAATGCCCTGGTTGAGCCCGAGATGTTGCTCGATGCCGATGAGCTGTTTCTAACCAATGCGGTTAGTGGTATTAAATGGATAGTTGGACTACGCCAAAAGCGATACTTTGGGCTGGTTGGCCGTAAGCTAAGCGACTTGCTTAACGAAGAAACCTTTGGCGTTTAGTTAAGAGATGGGTTTTGCGGATAGATAGTCCAGGGCTTGTACTTTGGCCCCATTTGCATAACGGCCCTATTCCACAGGTCATCCTTACCGGCCATGATTTGTACCCTATCGAGTTGCGAAACTACCCAGCTGTTTTCCTTTAGCTCATTGGCCAGCTGATCCTTTCCCCAACCCGAGTAGCCAATAAAAAACCGTATTTGTCGTGAGGTAAGTTTTCCCTGCTCAATAAGCTTTCTTACTGCGTCAAAATCGCCTCCCCAAAATAGGCCCTCTGATACCTCGTAGGTACTAGGGATTAAGTGACCCACCGTGTGTATAAAATGGATGCTATTTGGATTAACTGGGCCTCCAATAGATGTAATGGCTTTGAAACTTGGGAATTCGGGCATCAACTCCTTCAGGTTGATATCGATAATGTTATTCAGAACATAACCCACAGTGCCCTGGTCGTTGTGCTCAACCAGCAGTATTACCGACCGCATAAAATAGTGATCTGATAACCCCGGATCAGCAATAAGTACCCTGCCCTCCTTGGGGGAGATTAGGTTATGCTTAATGTTGAAGAAATCAATATTCTTTTCCATAATGTTTGGGTTAGCTTTTGTTGCTAGGCCAATGCTAAACGACATTTATGCTCTGGTGTCAATTTGACAGGCCTAGGAAAACTAATCAATCAAGCATTGGGCTACAAATGGTATGCCACTCCCCCAAATGTGAAGTGCTTTAGGTTTGCTTACAGCAGCTCTCCAGCAAACCCCGATTTGGGTATGCGCCGGTATAGAATTGGCACACCCAGGCAGGCCCTATTCTGTCTAAAGTCTCTAAACTTAGCATCCTTGGCCAGTAGGGTCACTTCCACAATTACGATGGTTGTGCTCTCTATGGATACTCCTATCGATTCAACGTAATCATCCATCTCGTTGTCGTACAGAGGTATGCCAGTATCCTTCTCGGTAATCACGAAGTGAATCGGGTAAAATTTACGTTCGGTGCAAAATATAATGCGATAATCCATATTGCCAAAAAGCGTCATCTGAAACTTGTAGGTTTTGCGGGCCTCGAGGTACGAGCTTTTCGATTGGCTCGAGAGGATCATGTCTTTGGCCTCCTGGGAGCTGGGGCGGCAGCTAATGCGGTTGTAATACTCATCGCATTGCGAGTAGCCCGTTAGGCTATACATTAGTGCAATTATTGTGATGATAAAAGGCTTCATATCTTTTATGAATTACTAGAGATGTTAGTACGCTTGGTTTACTATCTTTTCGCGAATGGTATTAACCATTACTTTCATCTTCCTAACATTGTACTCGTTCACCTCGTGAGTTACTTCGCTGGTTAGCACCAGATTGCCGTCCTTGCGAATGGCCTTGGAAACTTGGCTTATTGCCATTGAGTTGAAGATTTTTCGTAGCTCAAGCAAATCTTCCGATAGGGGCGTTATCTCGTCTCCCTTGGGCTGGGTAGTGATGTAGTTTAGGTAGAACGAGTCGAAAATGTAAGCTAGATCAATGATCGTTGTGATTGTATTATCCGTAATCCTCCTCTCATCAACCGCGTTAAGCGCAATGTACATGGTTTCAAGGATCGATCCGGATGATATAAGTATCACCAAGTCCTTGTTCCCAATAGCATCCATTCGGTTAAAAAAAGCGGCCGACTGCTCAATGGAGATTGACCGAATTGTATCGGGTTCGTTTAGGCTTGCCAAAAGCTTGTTAAAGAATTCATCGTCAAAGTAGCTCTCGATGTCAAGCAGCTGTGCCATCTCCTGGATTTGATAAAGATATATTATGGCTTCGCTTTGCTTATCGAATAGCAGGAGGTAGGAAAAATCGGTAAGGTAAACTCCAAAATTTAGCGCTTGGTTACGATAAAGCAGAAAGCTGGTTATGCTTTCGATTGGCCTAATTAGCTGTGAGTTGTATTCAAGCCCAATCTCATCAATAACCGAGAAAAATTCAGCGGGTGAAGGGAGTAGGTACTCCAGCTCCTGAACGTATTGTGTGGAGTCCGCTTCGGACTGCTCCGATTTTTCAGCTTCGCCTCGTGGCGACCTACAACCCCCAAGCAGCACTTGAAACGCTATGATAATAAGTAGTGATCTGTTCATCTTATATTGGTGTTATTTTTTAACAAAGATAAAAATTAAATTATTGAACGTCAGCGATGCGCTTTAGTTACGTGTTTTTGAAAATCCTTGGAAAAATATTTAGGATAAACAGCCAGTAAAGGCTAATTGTCATTATGGTCATTACCATAATGTTGTACCAGTACGTTTCTATGTAGCTGTCACCAATCTTTTTATAGGCGGCTAAAAAATGCGACCGGCCAACGGCCGATGGATACACTTGGTAAATGGGATCGGATTTTTGAATAAACTTGTTATCCTTGCGGATTAGTGCAGCAGGGTAATGTTTGTTCCTCACCAGGTCATCTATAGCCCTGTTAAAATATTTATTCCTGTTGCTATCCATCTGCTCCCTGCCCTCATCGGTGTTTGGATATAAGCTTTGTGTTAGCTTATCGCGCTGACGTCGGGCATTGGTGTATTGTTGCGATATGGTTTGGCGTGCATCGGCAAGGTAGTCGGCAAGCTGAAAGGTCGACATCTCAGTCCAGGGCTTGAATATGTATTCTGGATTGGGGAGCGACTGATCGCGCTGAAGGGTTATTAGCCCATGGGCAATGGCCTCCAAATCATCGGATGTTATATCCTGTGGGTTTTCTCTAAGGTTTAGTGACAATTGGTTTAGCTCTGGTATCAGGTGGAGAAGCCTGAACCGAAGCTCGCTTTCGCGGAATTCGATATTGAAAAATGGCTTTTGGTACGGGTTGGACTTATAGAAGTGAACTATGGCAGCTTCCATAGCCCAACGCGATACCATCGTTTCACCAATCATAGGTACATGCTCTGCTGTGGCCAGCTTGGAGTTCAAGTTATCAAAAGAAACTACCACCCCATTGAATAGGATTTGGGGTATAATTAGGAAGGGAACTAGGATGTAGATGGCAACAACCGATTTTAGGGTTGACGATAAGATTAGCCCCAGCAGGTTGCCCGATAGCGAAAGCATAAATAGCACTAGCCATAGGGCCAAGGTAATGCCCTTAATCTCAAGGATTAAAACACCAGGGATTATGAATGCTATGGTTTGTACAGCGCTAAGAATGCCAAGAAAGGTGAATTTGGAGTTGTAAAAAGTTTTTAGGCTTAGCCCTAGGTTGGTTTCACGAGCAATAATTCTTTTGTTCCTGATGATATCCTCGCAGCTTACGATAAGGCCAAAGAATAGCGAGGCCAAAACACACATCAAGAAGAATGATGGGATGTTAGGGTTTGCAAAAAGGGTGTAGGCTTCGGTTGCGCTGTTCAAATTGCTTGGTATGGAGTAGCGTAAGAAAAGGGAGGCAACAGCCGATAGCGCAGGGGGCAGTAAAATGGCAAAGAACAGGAACTGGGTATCGCGCAGCCTGGTAAGCAGGTTCCGCACAAAGAAGTATGCAAACTGCTTAGGTTGGCTGGGTATGGTGTGCTGATCCTTGGGTAGATCTTCGGTACAAACCTTCGGTAGCGATTGATTTTGTAAGGTATTTAAGTAAAGCTGATGCCATTGCTGGGGTTCAATTTTACGTTTAGTAATTTGCCGCCCTGTTTCATCAACATAATGCTCCTCTAGCAGCTCGAATATGTCTTCTGGCTTAATGTTTCCACAGTACTCACAGCCGCTTTTGTCCTTGTCGATTCTATTGGTAGCTTGTTTAAAATGTAGGATAGCCTCGATGGGGTTTCCGTAAAAAACGGGATACCCACCCTTATCGATAATCAGAATGCTATCGAAAAGCTTGTATACCTCCGATGAGGGCTGGTGAATGTTGACCACTACCACCTTGCCCGAGAGGGCAATATCTTTAAGGATGCGCATGACCATAAGCGAATCGGCAGACGACAGCCCCGAGGTTGGCTCATCGACAAAAAGTATTTTGGGATCGCGAATTATTTCCATGGCAATGGCCAGCCGTTTGCGCTGTCCTCCGCTTAGCATTCTGTTTTCGGGCGAACCAACCCTGTTGTTTTTGCAGTCGAGCAGGTCGAGCTCGTATAGGTGCTTGTTTACTAGCTCTATAAGCTGCTGGTTCGATAGGTTGCCAATGGCCACCCTTGCGCTGTGGTACAAGTTTTCGTAAACGGTAAGCTCCTCAATAAGGCATTCTTCTTGGTGCATAACACCTATTAAGCTCTGGTGTAGCTTATGCTCTTGGTATAGGTTGTGGCCATTTATAAGTACTTTGCCTGAGTGAGGCTGAAGATTCCCGCATAGCAGTTTTATTAGGGTCGATTTGCCTACGCCGCTCCCGCCCATTATGCCTGTGAGCTCACCACTTTCGGCTTTTAGGGTCAGGCTCTTTATTCCTTGAGCTGAGTTGGGATAGGTGTAAGTAATGTTGTCGGCTACTAAGGTAACAAGGCTGCTCGAACTATTTTGAAGCAATTTTTTTACTATCTCGCCATGAAAAATAGGGGCTATGCTATTGCCCTTGATTATGGCTCCACTATGGAGTATGTATGTTTGCTTGCTAAATATTGGCCTTTCGTTAATCTGCAGAACAGACGTGCCATTGTAGCTGAATAACAAAAGGTTCGCCGATGGAATTCGGAGGAATGCTATGTAACCTTTTATTCCATTGCGCTTCATGAACTGGGTATGGCTAATTCCAGGGTCTTTGTCGGCTACAATAAGTATGCTTTCCCTGCTGGGTATGCTATGGAGCTGCCCCGAAATAAAGTGCCTAAGGCTTAGGTAGTCATCGCGCTCAATGTTAAGCCATATGGCTATTTGATTAATATCAATGGCGGGCTCGGTAGCATTGCTTGTAATCTGCGTCGATACAAAATCGAGGGGGGTAAGGGTGAAGAAGTTGAACAAATTAAGGACAAGCTGAAACCGTTGGGTGCTACTAAACTCTCGCTTAATCTCATGGCAAATTGCTTGGAGCGTATTTTGGTTAGCACCTTGGTCTTTGAAATGGGTGTAAATTTTATCGAATTTTGCCAGCTCATTCTGTCCCGATCGCTTATCGATGTTTTGCAGGAGGTAAGTTTCGAGGTGCTTTCGGGTAACCCTAATATTTTTATCTTGTCTAACAACCGCAAGGGCGGCAATAAGTTGGATGAAAGACCTTAACATCGATTCGTTCATGGCTATAATCCTGAGAATTCAATGGTGAACGAATTGCCTTGAGAGGTAGGGGTTGTAATCTGCCCCTTGTGACCTTCAATTATTTGTTTTGCCAACAACAAGTCCCAAGTGGCGGAGCTGGTCTTGTTGCTGTTGCCAGAATCGGTGTTCAGATCGGAGGGGAACGTTGCCGATGGCGAGGTAACGTTGCAAACGATGCGCTGGTTTTGCAGGGTAAGATCTACCTCAATGGTTGAGTCCGATTCGGAAAGCGAAATGGCCAGCTCGAATAGCACCTCGAAAGCCTGGAGCAAGAGGTCGTAGCTGCCACTTATGTTTGCTGGTATATTGTTGTTAGAGATGTTGAATGTGATGTTCTCGAGATCCGAAATGGTTTGCAAATCGAGGATACAGTACTTTACCAAATCGACTAGGTTAATGGTATCGTTCTTTTGTCCTAGCTGGGTTAGGTTTTCTACATTCTGCACAATGCTGGTTCTAAGGGTAAGCCGCTCAAGCCGCGATAGGGTAGAGTCGAGCATTCGAAAAATCTCTACTAACGAGGGGTCGTCAACATTAAACTTGAGCAGCTGAACTGGCCCCACAAATCCGTTGAGCAGGGTACGCAGCTCAAAGCTCAGCCCTTCGAGAAGTTTTGTTGTTAGCAGGTTGGGTGGATATTTTGGGTGTTCTTCCATACATTATGCATCAATTAGTGGTGAAAATTGGCGCTGTTGGAGCCGAGCTATTGCTGTAGATTACCATAACTCATCCAACAGGTTAAGCAGAACATCTTTTTTCACTGGTTTCGACAGGTAGGCATCAAACCCTCCTGCCAGCACTCTTTCCTTGTCTTCTTGGCTGGCGTAGGCTGTTTGGGCAATAATGGGCTTGGTAAAGCCCAACGCCCTAATTGCTAGTGTGGCCTCGTAGCCGTTCATGATGGGCATCTTTAGGTCCATGAGGATAAAGTCGATGGAGTCGCTATCCTCTCGCACCTTATCAACAGCCTCCTTGCCATTTCGGGCAAAGTCCACTTCGATGCTACTTTTTTTCAATATTTCGGCCAGCAGCATTCTGCTGACCACATCGTCTTCAGCCACCAGTGCCTTTAGCGGCGATTTTGTTTTTCCAGCTGTTTCGTCCATATCTCTATTTGTTGTGTAGTAAATGTAGGTTATTTTATTGGGATTCTAAACTTGAAGGTCGATCCCTTGCCCAGCTCACTTTTAACCCAAATTTTTCCGTTTAGCTTTTCCACAAATGCTTTCGAAATCGATAGGCCCAACCCAGAGCCTTCGTACCCGCGCGAAATGGATGTGTCGATTTGTCTAAAGCGTTCAAATATTACCTCTTGGTTTTCTGGGCTTATGCCAATGCCTGTGTCCTTAACGTATACCTCTACCTCGTGATCGTTAGGCTGATGGTAGCCAAACTCAATGAACCCCTCAAGGGTGAATTTTAAAGCGTTATTAATGAGGTTAGAAACAATTTGGTATACTTTGCTTCGGTCCGATTGTATGACAAGCTCATCGCTGGGGGTTGTTCCAATCCTTAGCTCAACCCCTTTCTCCTCGGCCGTTTTTTTGTAAAACATTTGTGCCTCAACCAGTACGGTGTTAAGGTTAAATTCTGATATGTACAAGGCGGTTTGGCCGGTCTCAATTTTCGATATCTCAATCAGATTGTTAATAATATTCATCATGCGCTCACCCGATCGTTCAATCATATCGAGATAAAAACTATTGGTCTCTTCGCTTACGGAGCCATCTTTTAGTAGCTCGGTGAATCCCATAATACCATTCATTGGGGTGCGGATTTCATGGGAGAGGTTCTGTAAAAATGCGGTTTTAAGCCTGTCGTTCTCCTCGGCCTTCTGTTTTGCTGCTTCAAGCTCGGCATTTTGGGCCTCAATCCTCTTGTTATTTTGCAAGATCTCCATCTCGGCATTTTTACGGCTGGTTATATCCATTAGCATACCCGACATAACATTGCCCATAAGCGAGGCGCTAAGCATGATATGCTTAGTATTTCCCTTGGGGGTAATAAACTCAAGCTCAACTTCCTTAAAGCTTTCCCTTGTTTTAAGGTAGTTTATTAAATCCTCTCGCTGCTGGGGATTTTTGTATAGGGTTGAGATGTTAACCTTCATGAGCTCGGGTATTGATTCGAACTCGAGAATAGTAGCCATAGCGTTATTGGCAAACTGAAACTCGCCTGCTACGTTGGTGGTGTATACGCCTACCAATGAGTTTTCCACCAGCGACTTGTATTTTTTCTCCGACTCCCTAATGGCTTTTTGAGCATTATGCCAATCGGTAACATCGCGAATAAAGCCGCCCACGCCTATTTTACCGCTGCTTAGCTTAACGGGAAACTTGCGCGTTTCGTAAATTTTATCGTTATGTAGCTCGGTATCTATTACAACCATTCCCTTTTCAATAGCTTTCTTATCCGATAGGCTGGAGTTATTGGCCACATCATGAGGCAGCAAGTCGAAATCGGTATGCCCAAGCACATCAATTTCTTTTTGCTCAAAGAATTCAAGGCCAGCGCGGTTAACCATAATGTACTTAAACTCCTCATCCTTAAGGAATGTTATATCCTGAGTTGAGTTCATGAAGATGCGGTAGCGCAGCTCGCTTTCCTGCAGCTCAAGCTCAGCAATCTTTTTGGGAGTGATATCGATATGCGAAATCACCAAGCCTTGGCTTAGCCTGTCGTGGCCCATGTAGGGAACCACCCTCACCTGAAACCACTTGTTCGCTTCGGGCATAGTCATCTTGTACTCCATCTCAAACAGATTTGTTTGCCCGCTAAGTACCATTTGCATGCCTTTTATCATATTGTTGGCGTCTTCGGCATCGGCACCAGTTGCTTTTTGGCAAACGGTAAAGTAGTTTGTTCCAACCCCCACCTCATCAATTATTCCATCGTTCTCATTGGCAAAGTCTATCCAGTGCTTGTTTACCGACAGAATGGTTCCCTTGCCATCGAGTAGGCAGATGTTAGCATTTATTGAGTCGAGGGTGGCCTGGGCAATCTGTTTCTGCTCGTAAAGCTTTTGGGTAGCTTCAACCCGGTCGGTTACGTTGTAGGCAACCACAAGACGAGCGGCCCTTCCGTTGTACTCAATGCTATGCGACGTTATCTCGGCAAAAATTCTTTTTCCATTTTTATACTGATGCACCCATGGGCCCGAGTGCTGAATCTCGACCTCCTCATTTTCCAGATTGCTTGTCAGCCGTGGGAGCTGATCTTTGGGTCGGATATCCTTTATGCTCATCGAAAGGAACTCCTGCTTGCTATACCCGTAATTGTTGATAGCGATATTGTTAACGGCTAGGAATTTGTATGTTTCGATATCGTACACCCACATGGGGTTGGGGTTGCCCTCGAACAGCACACGGTATTGAGCCTCGCTTTGGGCTAATGCTTCCTGAGCCTTAATTCTATCGGTAATATCGCGGGCAACGGCTTCAAGGGCAATGGTTCTTTTGTTCGTGCCGTAGGTAAATACATTGATTTGCTCCAGGAAAGCCTCCTCGCCATTCTTTTTGATGATGCGGTAGGTGAGTAACGATTTGCCCTCTTTCCTCAGCTTACGCAGATTTCTGAATTTTTCCCGGTCGTCGGGGTGAATGATGTCAATGCTCAGCCTTGGCATTTTGTAAAATTCCTCGGGAGTATAGCCGGTAATGCGTGTTGCCGATGGGCTTGCGTAGGCAAAGCGAAGCGTTGGTTGATACTCAATTTTAAAAATGAAGTCGTGGGCATTCTCAGCAATCATTCGGAATTTCTCTTCGCTCTCCCTGAGGGATTGTAAAGCCATTTTCCGTTCCAGCTTGTTTTGTGCCTGTTCTATCGCCTCCTTAACTGCAAATGGTAGTCGGGCCATCCGTTCCTTTAGCACGTAGTCGGTGGCGCCGGCTTTCATACACTTTACCGCAGTTTCCTCGTTGATAGATCCCGTAAGGAGAATAAAGGGGATGTCGGGGGCATTAGTTTTGGCCAATTCAAGGGCCTCCATTCCGTTGAAGGTAGGCATGGCGTAATCCGATATAATAATCTGTGGGTTGAACTCTTGTAGCTCCCTGACAAAATCCTCGGGAGTATCCACTCTAATCCCTTCGAAGGGAATGCCGCCCCGCTTAAAGGTTGCCTTGGCAAGCTCAAAATCCTCGGGCAGATCCTCGGCAAATAAAATTTTTATTTTTCCATTCTCAAGGGGCATAATAAGTTGTTTTAAATTTTTTGTAGAGAAGTTCGATTACACAAATATCTATAGGGGAGGCTGGTTAATTGAAAGCCAGTACATTCCCAATTCTCTGACAGAATCGACAAATTTTTCGAAATCAACGGGCTTCACAATGTAGCTATTTGCCCCCAGCCTGTAGCTTTCAATAATATCGGTTTCCTGCTTCGAGGTGGTTAGAACAACCACCGGAATTGCCTGTGTTTTGGGGTTCGATTTAATGGTTCTAAGCACCTCTAGCCCATCAACCTTAGGGAGGTTTAGGTCGAGTAGAACTACTTTGGGCTTGTTGTCGGTATTCCTGCTGCTGAACTCCCCGTGTCCGAAAAGGAAATTGAGCACTACCTCGCCATCCTCGGCAACCTGCACTCTGTTTGCTATGCTGTTTTTTTTAAGTGCCCGGAGCGTAAGCTCAACATCGGCAGGGTTGTCTTCAACTAGCAAGATCTCAACATCGTCCATAGCGTGGTGTTTTATGATATTTAAAGTTAAAGGTTCCGATTTACATTCCGCCAGTATTATCAATGGGGATAGTGAAAATAAAGCGTGTCCCCTTGTTTATTTCCGACTCAGCCCAGATATTGCCGTTGTGCATATTTACAAACTCTTTGCAAATGATTAAACCCAGCCCTGTGCCATGCTCCCCGTTGGTACCATAGGTCGATTTTGACTCGGTGATGGAGAAGATTTTTGCCACCTTTTTGGGTTCAATTCCTACGCCTGTATCCTCAACCGCAATCTCCACCATGCTGTCTTTGGGGGTAGCCCATACTGAAATTGCACCATTGTTGGGTGTGAATTTAATGGCGTTCGATACCAGGTTCCGAATTAGCGTTACCAGCATATTCTCATCGGCCAAAACTTTTATATTGTTATCTATCTGGTTGTTTAGCGCAATGTTTTTTGTTAAGGCGTTGGTATGGAATAGCTGAATGCACTGGTTTGCAATGGCAGCCAAATTCACGGAAGTTGGGTTGTAAGTCATACGGCCTCGTTGCACCAAGGCCCAGTCGAGCAGATTGCTAAGCAGCTTGCTGGTGTTATCGGCTGTTTGTGTTAGGTGGTCAATCACTTCTTCCATTTCATTGCCATCATCCTTGCGGGGTTTGTAACTCTCTTTAAGCAAATGGCTTAGCTGCAGGATATTATTGAGCGGATTTTTTAGGTCATGCGCGATGATGGAGAAGAACTTATCCTTTGTAGCGTTTAGCTCCTTGAGCCGCTCCGCGCTTTGCTTTAGCACAAATGTTTGCTCGTTGAGTTTTTGAGTCATCTGGTAAAGGCTTATATGGGAGTTTACCCTGGCCAATAGTTCCTCCTTTTGGAATGGTTTGGTAATATAGTCTACAGCGCCCATTCGGAATCCTTCAACAATTGCATCCACATCGCTTGTGGCGGTTAGAAAGATTACTGGGATGTTAGCTGTTTGCTGATCTTCTTTAATCCTTTTGCACACCTCAATCCCGTCCATTTGTGGAAGGGTCCGGTCGAGCAATATTAGGTTTGGTGAATATCCCTTCAGAAACTCAAGGGCTAGCTCGCCAGTTTCCACAGAAAATATCCTGTAATTTTCAGCTTCAAGAAAGCTGGTAATTAGGCTAAGTAATGCTTGCGAATCGTCAACTATTAAAATGCTGCCCTTGTGTTGCATTGTATTTTCAATTATTCGCTGATATACGGAAGCGTAAACCAGAATGTTGCACCTTGTCCTACCTCACTTTCGGCCCATGCTGTACCCCCATGGCGATGCACGATGCGTTGAACAACAGACAACCCTATGCCAGTCCCCTCAAACTCGTTGGGGCGATGAAGCCTTTGGAATGTTTCGAATATCTTAGTAGCATACTTAGGGTCGAAACCAATTCCATTGTCCTTTATGTAGTAGTGGCACATATCATCCTTCACCGATCCACCAATTTCGATGGTAATGGTAACATCGGGTTTGCTGTACTTTATGGCATTGCCAATAAGGTTTTGCCAAACCTGCTTAATAAGCGTAGGGTCGGCCTTGGTGGGTGGTAAGGGTTTAACGTTTATCTCCACATTTCCTGAGTTGATGGGTTCGAATATATCTTTGTAAACGTTGCTAATTATGGAGTTCATACTTATATCAACTAGCTTTAGTTGACCTCTAGCAACCCTCGATAGCGCAAGCAGGTCGATAATGAGCTGATCCATCTTTTGGGAGTTCGTACGTACTACATTTAGCAGTCGCTTGCCCTCATCGTCTATCGATTCTGCATAATCCTCCTCTAGTATCTTACTAAAGCCATCAATGGCTCTAAGGGGTGCCCGCAGGTCATGCGATACGGAGTACGAGAACGACTCCAACTCGTGGTTAATAGCCTCCAGCTTTTGCCGCTCGCGTTTTAGTTCCTCGGTCATCTCGTTCAAATCTTCCACCATATACAGCATGGCCTTTTGGCTTTTATGGAGTTTTTCCAGCTGCTCCTCCATAGCCTGTGTGCGCTCGGCAACTCTTGCCTCTAGCTCCTCGTTGAGCTTGCTAAGCCGTTTCTCAAAGTGCTTGCGCTCGGTTAGCTCCTTTTGTAGCTGTTGGTATAGGTTTGCGTTCTGGATGGCTATCCCAATTTGTGCCGACATGGTTTCCAGTATCTTGAGGTCGGTCTCGGTGTAGGCATTGGGTAGCTTCGATTCAATGTTAATGGCTCCAATAATTGTGGAGTCGGAGATAATGGGTACGCAGATCTCCGATATGGTGTCATGGCGAAACTCAACGTATCTTGGGTCTCGGGTTGCATCGTTTATTAGTAGGCTTTGGGCATTCTCAACAACCCAACCAACAATTCCCTTTCCAATTTTTAGCTCTTGCCCCTCGATGTATGTTTTTTCGGTGGTGTTATAAATGTAGCCCAGATCGCAATCGCTAACAGCAAAAGGCTTAAGCGTTACGCCATCAGCATCGACCAGTAGAACCGAGCAATGCTCGTAGTTTAGAATATCCTCCAGTACTTGGATAATTTCATGGGCCAATTTTTCGGGTGTTTTCTGGTACTGTAAGGGTTTGCTGGCTTTAAAAATAGCTGCAATTTCCTGGTTTAGGCGTTGAAATTCCTTTTCAGTTTTTTTTCTAGAGCTAATATCTCTAACAACCGAAATAATTCTTTGCTCATTGTTTAAATTTACCCTACTAAGCGAAACCTCTATCCAAAACTGTTCGCCATTATTTTTCTTGGCAAGCCACTCAAATGTGTGAAAATCTTTACTTAATGCTTGTTTGATGTGAAATTCTGCATGCTCCTGTGTATATGGTGGTTCGTTAGCATTTACAAAGTGGAGGGTTTTCTGCACAATCTCACCCTTAGTTTTAAAACCGTATATCTCGAGTACTCGTTTATTTACATCTAATATGATGCCGTTGGTATCGCTTATGAAAATAGCTTCGTTGGTAGAGTTGAAAATGGTTCTGAAATTCAGCTCACTTGCCCTAATGGCCTCTTCGGCCATTTTGCGTTCGGTAATGTCGAGTATTACCCCAACAAATTTATCCGATAGCCCCTCGGGGTCTTGCTCGAACTCGGCTTTGGTTACCAGGGTTTTTTTTGCAGTTTGGTTGATTGAAGCAACATCGAAAATGTAGCTGAAATCTTCCCTCCGCTCAATAAAGCCAATCAACTCTTTGTAAACCCCTTCACCCAGGATGTTTTTCTTGCTCAGTGCTTCGAGGCTATGAAAATCTGACCTTGATAAGCCAAGTATTCTTTTCGCCTCGTCGGATATCCATAGCTTATTGTTGCTGTAGTTAAACTCCCAGTTCCCCACTTTGCCCATGGCCTGTGCACGCGCGTAGCGCTTATTCTGCTCATCAATTCGTTTGATGTAGGCCGTGCGCTCCGTAACGTCGTGCAGGGTTATGAGGGTCATGGCCTCGTTACTCCATACAATTTCAGAGGTTTGCACCTCGAAGGTGTGGCTAATTCCATTTGTCTCAATAATAACTTCGGAGGGTTTTTGCTCAAGGTAATTTAGCTGAAGCATGCTTCCTTTTAGCTCTTCTGACGATTTGTTGTATAGGCTGCATGCATTGGGGTTGGCAAATTGTATTGTTTTGTTGGAGTCGATAATGAGGAGGGCGTTAGTACTTCGATCAACAATTTTTCTGAACCTATCTTCGCTCTCCTTCAGCTGATCGATGGTGTTTTTATGCTTCATAAAAGCATCAATGCGGGCAATAAGCTCGCGATTCTGTATGGGTTTAACCAGGTATCCATCGGCGCCCAGCTCAAAGCCCTCTGCTTGATGCTTAGTATCAATTTTATGTGCCGACATTAGAACAACGAAGCAGCTGCTTGTGCTAGGGGTTGACTTTAGGGTAGTAAGAATTTGGGTTCCAGCAATATCGGGCAGTACAATATCGCAAAGCACTAGTTGCGGAACTTTTTGCATGGCAATATCAAGGGCTTGTATGCCATTGTGGGCCACTAAAACCTCATAACCCTGCTTTTTTAATAGTCGAGCCATGGCATCGGCCACATACACCTCATCATCAACAACTAGTATTTGTCCCTTGGCATTGCTCATCTGATATCAATGGTATTACTATGCTTTGGGTAGCTCAAAGCTAAACTTTGAGCCTACTCCTAACTTGCTACTCACCATAATGGTTCCGCCATGCCCTTCGATTATCTTTTTCGCTATGCTAAGGCCCAGACCGGTGGTTTTCTCACCAGCTGTGCCCTCGCTCGATGCTTTCTCAAAAGGTGTAAATATTTTATCCACCATATCTTCAGGGATTCCGACACCCTGGTCCTCAAACTCAAATACAACGCTTTGGTCTTTCTCTATGATATTTACCTGCACACTACTGCCTGGGTGTGAAAATTTAACAGCATTGGATGTCAAATTGTTTAGCACTTGCTCTAGCTTAGGTGGATCTACGTTAATACTGATGTTTTTGCTGCTTTGGTTTAGGTAGATTTTTATATTCTTTTTGGCGGCCAGGCTATTGTTAAGGGCGATATTGTTTTGGGCCAGCTCAACAATGTTTATGCGCTGTAGATTTAGCGTTAGCTTACCCGATTCAATTTGAGTTATGTCGAGCAGATCCTCAATTAACGATAGTAGAAACTCAGCAGACGAGAAGATGATCTTCAGAAAGTTTTGGTGCTCCTCCGACAGTGAATTCTTGGTTTCGTCGAGTAGAAAATCTGCGTAGGTCATGATTACACTAAGGGGGTTGCGAATATCATGGGTAGCCATTCCTAAAAACTGATTCTTTAGCTCGTTTAGGCGAGCTAGCTCAGCGTTTTTCTTAGTGAGCTCACGCTGTAAATTTACCAGGTCGTTGTTGAGCTGGCTAAGCTCATCGAATATGAAAGAATCGGAGATTTCTCTTTTTTTCTTCGTTTTATCGGTAAGACTAAGCTTTACCAGCTGTCGAATTTGGTTGGCCTGCTCGTTATTTATTAGCTGCAGTTCATTTATGAATATTTGTGAGGCAGATGCCTTGCTCGCGCCTATAATCCATATCGTTTTTTCGACGAAGAAACCGGTAAAGTTTAGGTTAAGCGTTTTGTTATCGATGGTCAGGGTTAGCGGGTAGTCCATGGCCATTCCCTGTGCTTTGGTTTGCAGAATAAAATCGAGGGTCATGGGCGTTGTGCCCTTAGCCGAGAGCGTGGTGAGGAATTTCCCTTCGAGCAGGGTTGAAGGCACATTGAAATCGTTGCGAGTAAGCCGTGTAATCTGGCCCGTTTCGTCGCACTGTAAAACCAAACCTTTAAGCTGATCCGTGCTCATGGCGTTATGCTGTTAGCTTATTTGCTGCCGTTATGGCTTCCATGGCGTTGGGGGCATAACCATCGGCATCGAACGTTTTCCAACCTTCAGGGTTGGTGTTAATGGCATTCCCCCCAATCATAATCTTTACGTCTTTGCCCACATGGCTTGCACGTATTTTCGATATCGTTTCGCGGAGAAGCTGACGATGAAAGGGCATAGCTATCGATAGTGCAACCAGCTGTGCATCGTTGCTCTCTATGGCATTTAGGATTGTGCTGGCTGGCGAGTTGGCGCCTAGGTAGTAGGTATCCCAGCCCTCCATCTCGAAAAAATCGGCTACCATTCTAATTCCAATCTCGTGCAGCTCGCCACCCACGCATGCGGCCACCATGGTTTTCCCTACCCTGCTGGTTGTAAAGATGTAGGTGTACAGCTGCGACATGATGGACTGCGTGGCAGCGGAGCAAAAGTGCTCAACCGCTATGCTCACCTGATTGCTTAGCCATAGCCTGCCAATTTCGTACTGCGACTTCTGAAAAACTTCCATGTAGATGGTTTTCACTGGTACCCCCTTCTCTACAGCATCCATTATCAGCTTGCTGGCAGTGTGCCTGTCTCCATTAATCAACGAGTTGATGTAGCTGTGTGCAAGCTGCCCAATGCTGGTTGATGTCTCGATGGCGCTTCTCTGCTGATCAACTGTTTCGCCCATTTGTAATATGCCTGCATCGATGATTGGCTCGAAAATGGGATGCAAATTGCTGGGCAGCATCTCCCTTAGCACGGTCTTGGTGCATTCAAGGGTTGTTATCATTACCGAATCGGGGAAATTTAACCCTTTGAAAAGGGTTTTTACCCACGCAACGTAATCTCTGAATATATGGGGATCGTTGGCCACCACCGCCTCGGCAAGGAAGGGAAGATGATACCCCGCATCGCGCACGCTAATTTTTCGCCCCTCCGAACCATAGGGTTTCCAAAAATTTGGTTGTAGTTTGTATTGTTGTTCAACAATCCTTTCGGCAATTGTAGCGCTTTGCTGTTGTAATATGTTTTGGAATTGTTGGGGGAGGTTGCTTTCCATAGCTTTAGGTTATTTATCTGCAAGATAATGAATGATTAGCTAATAACAATCGGAAAATGTAGGTTTGATGCGCTATATCATCGTTTTTAATGAGGCTAGCCAATCAACCAATCCGGTCGCTTCGGCAGGCTCAGCGCCCTTTTCTCTTTAGCAATCGTTCAACCTGCAACCCGTAAACCCTTAATCGCTAGTCAATCATTCGATTAACCAATCACCCCTCGTCAACACGGCAAAAAACGCTCGGTTGCTTCAACCCTCAAAGCACGAGGGTTTGACTTCGTGGAGCACTTTGTGGTTCGCAATGACGCTCAAAGGCTTTAGGTATCATAGCGGACAATCATAGATTAATATTCCGGGTTCCAATTGCCACAGGCTAAAGCCCGTGGCAATTAACAAAGTGCATTCTTTGTAAAACTTAAACAGGTTCTTAAACCTCACCTTTTAACCTTCTGATCTCCTCCTTAAGCTCCTTCATCCTAATCTCGCGGTTGATGGTGGCCTCATGGAATCGCTCCAGGTCGACTATGCGCTCGTTAAGCTCCTTGGTTTTCTCAATAACCTTCTCCTCAAGGCTGTTCTTGAGGTCAAGTAGTTCGTTCTCTGCTGCTTTCTTGTCGGTTATGTCGAGGAAAACCTCCAACCTCGAGATGGTGCCATCAACGTTATTTAGCGGGATATTGTAAACTTCGTACAGCTTGCCATTCTTATCCGATTTCCATATCTGTACGCAGGCTCCCCCTTTTATCACTTCTTTGTGATTGCAATTTTTGCAAGGAGAATTTAAGTGGTAGAGGTACTCGTAGCATGGTTCTCCATTATGTTTGCCAAACTCTTTAACCATTCGGCTGTTAAGAAATTCTATGTTGTAGTCTTTGTCTACAATATGGATGCCCAGTGGGAACTCGTCGAGAATTTGTTTAAATCGTTGACGCTCGTTTCGGAGTTTTTCCTCAGCGGCTTTTCTTTCGCTTATGTCCATTATGCTCCCGTATAATCTAATAGCCTTACCGTTTAATATTTCGGGTTGACCACTGGTCCATATCCATTTCTTATTACCCAACGGAGTGTTAATGCGCAATTCTAGGTCGTAGGGTTGTAGGTGGTTTATCGCCTTGTCGATGACGTGTTTTAGTTTCGTGCTGTTTTCCTTATCAAATAGTGCGAGGCTGTTTTTGAGGATCGAGGCGTCAAAAGTTTCTGGGTTAACATCAAATATCTTGTAAATCTCTTTTGTCCAAACAATTTTGTCTGTTTCAAGATTGTATTCCCATCCTCCAATATGAGCTACATTCTCTACTTTCTCGAATAGCAGTTGTTGATTATTAAGGACTTCCAATGTCCTTTTGTGCCCTTCAATTTCTTGGCTTAGTTCAGCCGTTCTGACTTTAACCTGCTTGCGAAGCAAGCTAATGACAAGAATTATAGTCAGAAAAATTAGTGGAATGAGAATGTATAGAACAATCTTCAAGAGGTCTTGTAGTGTGTAGCCTGTAAGCTTACTCGGGCCAAACCACTTGAGGTGAATCTCGTCGAATTCTTTGTTGGCAAAAACAATGGAAAGCCCCTCGTTAAGCCTTGAGAGGAGCTCCGTGTTGCCCTCCTGCACGGCAAAACAAAAATCCTGACGGAAGTTGGGGAGTTGAATAGGAAGAGGGATGATGCCTTTAATTCCCATCCTTTTAAGGAGTGCTATTCCCATAACTCGTTGTGTAATCACAGCATCGAGCTCATTGTTTTTAAGCATACGGAACGCCTCCTCGTAGGTGTAGGTTGTTATTGGGTGGTCGGCAATATTTTCACGTTTAACGTACTCTTCGGCATTGTCGCCCTTCATTACCCCTATCCTTAGGTGTTTTATATCGCTAA
>Ga0334894_1000762_pt1 | contig 33719 bp, 32 predicted proteins | sample GraSluR3_MG_6_FD_207225 | JGI IMG/M metagenome (GOLD analysis project Ga0334894, IMG submission 207225) | Sludge microbial communities from methane-producing bioreactor in Wageningen University, Netherlands - Granular Sludge_12_05 R3 | ecosystem: Engineered > Bioreactor > Anaerobic >...
AAAAAAATCTCGGGCTCGGTCTTGGGTGTTGCAAACCCAATCACCGACCTGAACTCAGCGTAACGGTCGTGAACATTTTTCATCAGTTTTAAAATACCTTCATTACCCAATGTGCTCTGAACGTAGGACGAATATGTCCCTGGAAACCATTCCAAAGCCTTTATGAACAGTCCTGCATCTTCTACAATGACTGGCTTTCCCAATTTCTTGGCTGCATACTTTGCACCGTAGCAAGCAACATCGGTAAGCTCTCCCTGGATTTCCGGGTAGCCCAAATCCACTTGTTCCAGTCTGATATCAAACTGTTGGAATATTCCTCGAGCTTCTTTTACTTTGTGTTGATTACCAGTTATAAAGGTTACCTTCAAATGACCACCCTCTAAAACATAATTATAAGTTATAACTTATAAGTTATAATATTATAGAATCTAGGAAGTATACCTTCCTCTTCCTTCAATTTCCTCTATTTTGGCTACAATCTGTTTATAATCATCTGCAACTTGATATCCTTTAAGTATGGAATTGAAACATTCCTGGCTTATATCGTGATGTATTCCACTAATTGCCTTTTTAAATACCAATAAATCAACACCCTTATCTTCAACTAGATTGGAGGTTTTACCCAACCCAAAATCAATGAAAACTATTTTTGCCTCTTTGAAGTTTTCTCCATCTTTCAGGATGATGTTGCTGGTTGTAAGATCTCCATGGATTATACCACAGTTATGCAGACGTGCAATGTTTTCACCAATAATTTGGGAAATGATAAGTATTTTCGAAGTCTTTAGTTTGTTTTCTCCACTAAAAAGTTCTTTAACCTCCACACCTTTAACCTTTTCCAGAATAATGGTGCTTTCAGCCTCATCCACATGGTAAACCAGGGGAGTTACCACTCCGCATCGTTTTGATTCTCCTAGAAGTTTAGCTTCTTTACGTGTGCGTTGTTTTCGGAGGTAATGGTCGATCTCCTTTATTCGGTATCCTTTAGGTATTCTTTTTTTGGAAAGAACATCTTCTCCAAGATATTGATCTGGATATATGTTGGCCTCTGCTCCCTTGGCCATTAATTCTGGTGGTAATTGAAGTTTTTGGCTAGATTTTTCCATCCAAGGAACGTCTACTTCATCGGTACGGTAACGTTGAATAACTTTGCTGTTGGCAATGTTTTGTCTGAGTCCGTGCTGATGCATTAACATACCAAGCCAGGCGATCATAGCTCCATTATCACCACAGTACTTCATTTCAGGCATGAAAAAATCAGCATAATGCTCTTGGGCCATGATATCCAACATTTCTCGAAGCCTCTGGTTGGCAGCAACTCCCCCAACCATCAACACTTCTTTTTTCTTCGAATGTGCTAATGCGCGTTCTGTGACTTCTATCAGCATCGAAAACGCTGTTTCTTGTAAACTGTAGCAAACATCGGCTAAATCTTCACCTAATTCGTATTTTCTAATAGCGGCTGTGAGTAAACCGGAAAATGAGAGATCCATACCCTTCACTGTGTAGGGTAATTTTAGATAATTGTCTGATTTTTTAGCATGTTCTTCTATTCTGGGACCTCCTGGGTGTCCCAGTCCAACTGTTCTGGCAAACTGATCTAAGCAGTTTCCTATGGCAATATCCAGGGTTTCTCCAAATATCTGATAGCGGCCATTTTCAAAGGCAATTACTTGCGTGTTACCACCACTAACATAAAGGGTTAATGGGTCCTGACAACCAGTTGTTAATCTCCCGATCTCTATATGTCCTATGCAATGGTTTACTCCTACAATTGGAACATTTAACGAAAGTGCCAAGCTTCGAGCAGCAGTGGCAACAGTCCTTAATGCAGGTCCCAGGCCGGGCCCCCGTGCAAAGGCCACTAAATCCACATCCGTCGTATTTATATGGGATTCTTCTAGGGATTTTTTAATAAGATTAACTAAATTGGCCGCATGATGTTCTGCAGCTTCACGGGGATGTATACCTCCCTTTTTAGGTATAAGGGCTTGACCCTGGGAGGCAAGTATATTTCCTTCAGAATCTACGATACCCACACCAGTTTTTTCTGCGGTGCCTTCTAGTCCTATGCATATCAAATGAATCACTCTCTAAATTAGCTGGAAATCTAAAGATTTACCAAAGAACCATCATTTAATCATCCAATACTATATTTTTTATAACTTCATATCCAGTAAAATTATTGTGTTCAACCGGTTTATTTTTATATATCACATCACCCTATCCTTTAATAATAAGGGTACAGTTTACATCGTACCCTGGAGATGGATTGATATCATGGATCAAGCTATAAAAAGTTACGGATCACAAGAAGTACTCTCTAAATTGCAGAATAAGGACACATTATTTTTATGCGTAATAGCTTCAACTTTAACATCAAGAATTCCTGGAATAACTGGTGCAGGGGCGTCTCCTGAGCTCACTGATTACACACCTGCTGCTGACGTAGAGCTGATTATACGTGGTGAACCCCAATGTCTGCCAGAGATACCCCAAACATTAGTGGAAGGTCAGGCAGCCCCTACTCCCGCAGTCATTACTAAAGCAGCTCTTGGAATGGCAAAAATTCCATTTTTGGTTGCAAATGCGGGTTCAGCCATCAAACCAAATATTCCTTACGTGGAAATTAATGATAAACCAGGACAAAATATCATATCTGGGTTGGCAGTTGAAAATCCTGAAGAAATCTTTAATAAAGGCAAAATATTAGGTGAAACTCTTTCAAAACTTACAAATCACCTTATAATTGGCGAAAGCACCCCTGCAGGTACTACTACTGCCTTGGGTGTTTTGGCAGCCATGGGTTATGATGCTTGGGGCAAAGTAAGTGGTAGTACTCCTGAAAATCCTCACGATCTTAAACGCCAAACTGTTGAGAAAGGACTTCGAGCAGCCGATTTGATGGATGAAGTTCCTCTCAATCCCTTTAAGGCAGTTGAAGCTGTGGGCGATCCTATGATCCCCGCAGTAGCAGGAATAACCGCTGGTAGTAATGTCCGGGTGACTTTGGCTGGTGGTACTCAGATGACTGCAGTATGTGCATTCCTGAAGGAAGCCATAACAGATTTTTCTTTTGATAATGTTTCGATAGCCACCACTATATTCGTGGCTAGAGATGAAAATTCGGATATTCACTACATTAGCAAACAAATTGCACCAATTAACATATTTGCTGTTGACCCGGGATTTGAAAAATCAGAAAATTCAGGGCTTAAAAATTATGTCAAAGGTGTAGTTAAGGAAGGTGTTGGAGCTGGCGGGGCAATGTTAGCTGCCAATCTTAAGGGAGTTTCTATTGATGAAATAAGAATCAGGACAGAGGATTTATGTAAGGAAATTTTCTAATAACTAAAATAAATTGGACGCCGATATCATTAATTCAGGAATGAGAAATAATGGGTCAAAGAAAGAATACCTCCAACAGGAGTAAATACATTCGAATTTCTTACACTCTAACTTCGAATACCCCTCTTCATCCCGATCTTAAGAAGCTCAGGATATATCCTAAAAATCAGATTTTAACGGGAGATTTTTATAATACTTCAATAATAGAGGTAGAAAATCACTCCGGAACCCATGTTGACGCACCAGCTCATTTTTTAAATGATGGAAGGATAATATCCGACTATGATCCTAATGAATTAGTTTTTTCCCATCCCCTTATTTTGGGCTGTCCTAAAAAACCGGATGAATTGATAAATGAGCAGGATGTTTCATGTTTATTAAGTAAAAATGAAAAGTTAATCGAAAATGTTGACTGTTTAATCATCCGAACTGGCTTTTGGGCACATCATGACGAGAATGCTGAAATCTATGCAACACAAAATCCTGGTATTTCTCCAGATACAATAATTTATCTTCGTTGCCAACTTCCCAACCTGGCTTGCCTGGCTATTGACACAATATCTATGTCTCGTTATGGGAGAAAAAAAGAGGCCATTGAAGTTCATCAAAACGCCTTTAAGATGTTGCCCAGTTTAGGAAAACCCCTGGTTTTAGTGGAAGATTTAGACTTGCGTCTTGTTGGGGAAAAATCAGAACTAGAAGAAGTGTTGGTTATACCATGGCAAGTAGGAAACATCGACAGCGCCCCCTGTACAGTCTTGGCTAAAATAAATAACACTAAAAAGGAAAAATAAATATTAAAGGGTTTATTTCCATAAAAATGGAATTAAGAGGGTTAATCCTCCCACTATCCAGCAGTAATATGAGAAAATTACGAGGCTGTGCTTTTGGATGTACCCCATCATGAATTTAACTGCCAAGTAACTGAATATCATCGCTGATAGAAAACCACTAATTAAAACACCAATGTTTGAGTCAAAACTAACAATATCTTTGGTTTGAATGAGTGCTGCACCTAATATTGCGGGTATTGATAATATAAAACTATAACGTGCTGCTAACTTTCTTTCAAGCCCAGAAAACAGGCTAGCTGCAATTGTGGATCCTGAACGTGATATTCCTGGTGCAATTGCAAATCCCTGGAATAGTCCAATAACAAGTGAATTGGTGAAAGAAACTTCTTTAATCTGTTTACCTTTCTTATCACTTGTTTTCCGGGAAATAAATTCAGCTGCCCAAAGGATGACTCCGGTTATGAGGAGGAAAAATCCAACTGCTGTTATGGAGTTGAAAAGACTTTCGAATTGGTCTTTTAACAAAACACCCATAAGGCCTGCGGGGATTGTACCTACTAACACCAGCCACGTCATTCTTTTAAACGGGTCTTCTTTCACACCTTCTTTGAATTTCCCACGAAACAGGTCTTTTAGGCTAGATAAAAAGGCTTTAATCATTGCTAATATGTCTTTCCAAAAATATCCTATTACTGCTACTAAAGTGCCGACATGTAACAGGGTGTCGAATGCCAAACTGGATTTGGCTCCCAGTAACTCAGGCACGATAACCAAGTGTGCTGAACTGCTCACTGGCAGAAATTCGGTTAAACCTTGGACCATGCCTAATATTATTGCTTGAATGATATCCATAAAGAATTTCTCCTAATTTACTTAAAATCACTATTTTATATTGTTTTAATTAATAAATCTCATAAGAATGATTGTTAGGGTAATCTGTACGTTTTATCGTTATTTAAAACATTGGGTTATAAGTTCTAATTTATAACTTATAAGTTATAATTCATTCATCATAATAATTATCTCTGCGAGTTTTCATTTGAATGATTCCGTTTTTTCAGATCAGTCAGAGTTATCATCACCTCTTTTAGAGTGTAAGGTCTGGTCTAATACTTATCTAACTATTAAATAAGTATTGTCCAAGATTTGATCTCAATTTTTTGCAAATTCCACATTAATAACACCCAAATTCAGCAAAAATTAAACCATTAGTTCAAGAACCAATTATTAAAACAAATAAAAGTGGAAGGATAGTTTAATAGTTAAAATAATTAAAATGTCTTTAAAAACAGTCGATAAAGTCATTGTTTAAATAAAAGTTAGCCAATTATGGCCGTCGTGTTTTTTTCCCTCTAGTATAGCAAAAAAGGCTTCTTGTATTTTTCGGGTGATTTCACCTCGAACTCCACTACCAACTATGATCCGATCTACAGATCGTATAGGAGTTATCTCGGCGGCGGTTCCAGTTAAAAATATTTCATCAGCAATGTATAACATTTCCCTGGGTACTTCTTCCTCTTTCACAGTCAAATCCATTTGGTTGGCCAAAGTGATTACGGAATCCCTGGTGATCCCTGGTAAAAGTGAAGAAGCCCGGGGAGGAGTGTATAAATCACCGTCATTAACTAGGAATATGTTTTCACCACTTCCTTCACTGACCATTCCCTGGTAATCCAGCATGATTGCTTCATCATATCCATTGGAAACAGCCTCCATTTTAGCCAGTTGGCTGTTCATATAGTTGGAACCAGCTTTGGCCATGTTAGGCATGGTGTCAGGGGCCATACGGCGCCAGGTAGACACACCCACATCCACTCCTTGTTCAATTGCCTCTGCCCCTAGGTAGGTTCCCCATGCCCAGACAGCAATCAGACACTCTACTGGACAGTTTAGGGGGTAAACACCCAGTTCTTCGTATCCACGGAATATTGCGGGGCGAATATAGCACTCTGAGAGATTGTTGATCTTAATGGTGTCCATTATGGCCTCTGAAAACTCTTCTTGGGTGTAGGGAATTCCCATACGATATATCTTTGCAGAATTGTACAGACGCTGCACATGTTCTTCTAACCTAAACACAGCAGAACCCTTTTTAGTTTCATAGCACCTTATCCCTTCAAAAACGCTAGATCCGTAGTGTACTACATGTGATAAGGCATGCACGCTTGCTTCTTTCCAATCCACAAACTCTCCGTTGAACCATATTTTTCCTGACTCGTCAAAGGCCATGATATCCCTCAATAAATAAATGAGTTTAAGGACTTTCTATAATTAGTCCCGATTCTAATTGGTTAAACTACTATTAAATTGTATTTCCAAATAATGTATGATGCATGTCTATCTTGGAAAACTTTATATAATCTACCAGTCAAACCATGGAAGTGCTAACCATGGGCCGGTGGTCTAGGGGTATGATACCTCGCTTACAACGAGGTGATCAGGAGTTCGAATCTCCTCCGGCCCACTTATATTATCTATATTTAGCCTCTATTTATTATTTAAAAATATTAAATCTTTTTAAAACTTCATTAAATCTATTAGGGCCGGTGGTCTAGGGGTATGATACCTCGCTCACACCGAGGTGATCAGGAGTTCGAATCTCCTCCGGCCCATTTAAATTTTTTGTAACTAATTCTCAAAGTCAACGTACGAAATAACTAGTTGCAATAATAAAATAGTATCCAAGTTGTCCAGTGTTAAGAATAGTAAAAGATAGCTTCACGTATTTAGCATGTGCGTATAGGTTCTTGTATAGTTAGTCAAACTAAGCTATAAAAAATGAAAATTTTTTTATTTTAAAGGAATACAATCACCAGAACGTAAATCACCAGAACCACGAAGAACACGATGGTGCCTTTGGTCAAAATAGTGTTTAAATCCCGATCTGAAGCTAGCACCAATCCATAGGATAGCGCAGCTGCTACTAATATCTTGTAAATTCCGGACGTGGCAGCATTTGTTCCCAGGAAATATGTTATCAATGAGGAGAGCAGATAGACGATAATAATTAAGGATACAGTATTGGTTAATATCGGCTTTAAACCAAGGCTTTTTGGTAATGAAAGGGATTTAGACAACGTTCCACTACTTTTAGCCCGATTTAAGGTACCTCTCCCCCGGCTAAAAAAACCAGAGGAAGTAGAAGAAGTTTTGGGAAATGAAGAAGAAGTTTTTGACGATGGCTTGTATATTTCTGTTACTCCACTTGTATCAGACTCATCACTCTCTTCGTATACTTCAACACCACCATATTCGCTCTTCTGAGCTGAGAATTTCTTGGCTAAAACCATTAAACCATCCTTATCTATGGTTTTAATGTTCCTACGGCTTGCATAGTTAATGGCACTGTTGGTAAAGTAGGAGGTTGATACCACCACTATTTTAGAAGCCTTTAGGGTTTTTGCTACCATTTCCATTTCTTTTAAAACATCTAATCCAACTTCCCATCGATCATCATAGTTTTTACAAGCTACTACAACGCCTATGTCGCCAAGAACGGTGGGCAGAACTCCATATATGTCTATGATGTGTCGGGAAGTCTGAAAGTTTCGGTAAACCTTGAAGCCAGATTCCTCCATTACCCTTGCCATGAAATTTATTAATCTGTTTTTATCCAATTACCCCACCTTCTAAAGGGATGATTTAACATCAAATGACAATTTCAATATCTATTTCATTATACTATTTGTTTTCTACTTCTTTATACTTAAAACTGTTCCCATACGTAACCCAAAGGAATCACGCAAACTATTTAGAGGTGAAGGTATAAATTTCCCTCTATGACCATTCTTCTTACTAATGATGACGGAGTTAACTCGTCCGGGATAATGGCTGCAAAAAAAGCCGCTGAAAGTCTTGGTAAAACTATCATAGTAGCACCAGCAACCCAACAAAGTGGAATCGGCCATGCATTAACTCTTTTTGAGCCGGTTAGAGTTACCAATACCAATATGGCTGATGGAACAGAAGCCCATATGGTTTCTGGAACCCCTACTGATGCAGTGATCATAGGCATCTATCAAATTGCTAAAAAAAAGCCTGATCTTGTTATTTCTGGGATTAATATCGGTGAAAATCTGGGTAAGTCAGAACTCACGACTTCAGGAACTATAGGTGCAGCTATGGAAGCCGCAGTTCATGGAGTCCCTGCTCTTTCAGTGTCCATTCAAGTAACGCGTGGTGATATCAAGTTCCACGATGGTCACGTGGACATTGATTTTTCACATGCTGAAAAACTGACTGAACGAGTGGCAAGGATGATACTGGAAAAGGGTTTACCTAACGGTGTTGATTTTTTAAACCTTAACATTCCATCCAAACCCCAGAGTGATAAGATCAAACTCACACGTTTAGGTGAGAGAATGTACAGAATACATATTAAGGAACGCCTGGATCCCCGGGGAAGGCCATATTACTGGATTGACGGAGATTCTGTGGAGGATGATCAAAGGGGCACTGATGTGCACACTCTCAAACGTGAAAGATGTGCTACCTTAACTCCTATTTCTCTGGACGCTACTTCCTCCTTAAATTTGATGGATGGATGGCTAGAATACTAGATTTACTCATTTACTCAAATACATCTTTTAAGGTCATTAAGTCTTCCAAAGACTGGAGTTCTCCTATGAAAGTAGCAGGGCCCGTACCAACTCATAATTGGAGTTTAGTAAATTCAGAGATATTTCTCCTAAACATGGTTCTTTGCATAATAAACATTGGCTTGCTAGTAATTCTAATATATATATTCTTTAGTGGCCACATTAGAGAAAAATCCAAATACAAAAGCATATTATTAGTTTTTGCAGTGGTACTAATCACCCAGAATAGTATAATTGTATTTTTTATTTTAACATCTAGTTTTCTATCTCCAGCTATGGGAATGCCAATTTTTGCCATAAATTTATTAGAAGCAACATATATTATTTCTATTCTTATTATGGGTTGGCAAGAACGTTAAAATCATCATTAAATTAGTTTTACATGTTAATTTATAGGTTTATTTAAATTGAATCTTTAGGTGTTATCTAAACATAATTAGTCTAATCCCAAATTATATTTTACAGATTTTCAATAATATTAACAATTAAAAACAAATCTAACAAAAAAGTAAGAAAGAATGCATTACTAAGAGTGATTTGATGATTGCTCGGGACTATAGAAATCGCATAATAGAACACGGGGCTTTTGTACAATACGTTGGAACCAGAACAAGAGGGGTAGTTGATAAAATATCAACAAAGAATAGCAAAACATGGATTCGTATTGATTCCACAGGGCTTTTTTACCGTTCTGATTATTTGGTTTTGCTGGATCCAGAGGAGCAACCCCTGAAAAAAACTGAGACAACGAGCATTAGAGAGAAGGTTATGCACTCTAAAAAAATTCGAAAAATTGCTCCTACTGAGATATCTGACCATAATGATGGTCCGGGATATGGTGGGGGATAATTTCTATTTCTTTATCTAAATGGGCCAATATTTGAGTTATAATCTACGATCTTTACAATTGTGCCCACAAATATTTCTACTGTAGAACTAATTAATTCTTAAGGGCTGAAGAATCAAATCGTAAATTCTAAAAAATGTTCTACCGTAGAATAATTTTTTTGGGGTTTTCAAGAAGAATAAATACAATCCCTTCTACTGTAGAATCAGATTTAAATAATATTCTCCCTTTAACATTTAATCAGTTAAAAAAGGATTATAATACTTTAATTCCGATAATGTCTTCGGCACCCTCAAAAACAGCCTTTGCAATCTGTGCGCTTCCAACCGAACCTGAAGTAGCAGGAGTCATCACCACTTCGCCAATATTCTCAACTTTATCTTTAAGTGAACCGAAAAAATCAAAGGGTTCTTGCATGGATCCCACAGAACCTGTGAGCACCACACCCTCAATTTCATTATTGGCAATCCCTGCTAATCCATAAATTTCCATGGTGATGGTCATAAGCATGCTTTCTAGGGCCAGTTCAGCCTTGGGATCTCCTTTCAAGTATTTTTCCAGAAGAACATCCTTTGCTTTTACCACTTTTTCATCTATCCCTGCTACTTTAACAGCTCCCGCACGTGAGAAGCATTGATTCGCAGTTCTCAGACCTTCGTCTACGTCACGAATCATTTTCAAATCTAAAGGCCCGTGTACTATACCCATAGCACCCAGACAAGCATCAATTGCGCCCCTGATTATCCCATTTTCCAGTAGAATGCTAACTGTATTAGAGCTAATATCTGAAACTATAAAATTTTCATATCCAGTTTCTAAATGGGCATTGTAACATATACTTACCTTTTCAGCACTGGCGTGGTGCGAATAAGCCTCACGAAAGAGAGGATCCATAGAAGGAGTATTCTGGTGAAGGCCGGGAATTAATACTGTGGGGATACCTGATTTTTCTATTTCCTCATAAACAGAGGTACCTCCTCCCGTAACCTTCCCTGCACCCTCAATGGAGAGAATACCTCTATCTTTAACCTTTTCTAAGGGTGTTATTTTAGTTATTCCATCTCCCATTGCGTAGGTGATAGCCATTAATTGGATGGATTCGGTATCAATCCTCTTTGATAGTTCTGCCAGAGCAGAAACATGTCCTGATGAAAGTTCATCTCTTCCAATCTTAAAATGAGTTCTATTATCATCCAAAATTGTAAAAGACACACCAGTTGTGCCATGATCCATCCCTACAAATACCATTATATTCACCAATTGTCAGGAATTATTTGTAAACCACGTAATTTGAAAGATATGGAAATTGAAGGAATAAAATTATTTTTCAAGGCCACAAAGCTTACGAAGCTTTTTGCCCTGTTTTTCAATTTCTAACTCGCTTTCAATGTCACGCATACGGTTGAGTTGTGGTCGACCGGCCTGATTCTCAAGAGCCCATTCTTTGGCGAATTTACCTGTTTGGATCTCTTTCAGTATCTGTTTCATTTCTTTTCGAGATTCTTCGGTGATAATCCTGTCTCTACGGGTAAGGCCCCCGAATTCGGCTGTGTTACTCACATCATTCCACATGCCAGCGAAGCCTTTCTGGTAGATCAGGTCAACAATAAGTTTAAGTTCATGGCAGGTTTCAAAGTAGGCCAGTTCGGGCTGGTAACCGCCTTCAACAAGGGTTTGAAATCCTGCTTTTATAAGTTCGGTGGCCCCTCCACACAGAACAGCTTGTTCACCGAAGAGATCGGTTTCAGTTTCTTCTTTAAAAGTTGTTTCCAGGACACCGGCCCGAGTGAGACCACTTCCCTGTCCCATGGCCAGGGCTACTTGCAGAGCGTTGCCGGTGTAATCCTGTTCCACTGCCACCAGGCCAGGAACACCAAATCCATCCAAGTACTGTTGCCGGACGGTGGAACCAGGCCCTTTAGGCGCAATCATGATTATGTCCACGTTTTTTGGTGGTTTAATGTATTGGAAATGGATATTGTATCCGTGGGAGAAACTTATAGCGTTTCCCTGTTTGATTCCAGGTTTTATTGATTTTTCGTAAACTTGGGCTTGAATTTCATCAGGAATTAATATATGAATAACATCTGCTTCTTTTGAAGCTTCTTCCACAGTCATAACCGGCATGTCATGTTCAATGGCAGTTTCCCAAGAATCACCACCTTTACGGAGTCCAACAATAACATCTAATCCACTTTCTGCCATGTTTCGGGATTGTGCCATTCCCTGACTTCCGTATCCAATAACTGCAACGGTTTTATCCTTAAGTACGTCCATATTCACGTCTTTTTCGTAGTAAATCTTCATATAATGTCACCTCTTTTAAAATTGAAAGAATAACACTAGGGGTAATAAAAATTTGTCTATACCCAAAATTTCTAGTTAATAGTTGATGGAGTTTCATTAATAAAGTTTGCCCTGATTTAAATTGTCAAATAAGGCCCAAAAACATTTAAAAAAATAAAAAAAGGGGCAATGATTAAAGAATTCAGAATATATGGCCATAGATTTCTTTTTAATGATAATAAGAACCTAATTAAATAAAGATTAGGGGGGTAATTAGTTAAACCCCTAAATAGTTTTTGATCCTCTTGATATGGCTGTTGGACCTGTTCTGGCAACTTCTTTAATACCAAAACCCTTTAATAGGTCTATTAGGGCGTCTATCTTATCAGGAGTGCCGGTAATTTCCAAAGTTAGATTTTCGGGCCCCACATCAACAATTCTTCCCCTGAAGATGTTTGCATACTGAATTATCTCCGAACGGGCTCTCTCCGATGTTGCATGGGTTTTGATCAGGCATAATTCCCTGGTAACTGTTCCATCTGCATTAAGATCCCGTACTTTAATGACCTCAATGATCTTGTTGAGTTGTTTGATGATCTGTTCTAGAACCTTATCGTCACCTGTTGAGATAATGGTCATACGCGCCAGACCTTCCTGTTCTGATGGCCCTACGGTGATGCTATCAATGTTGAAACCCCTGCGAGTAAATAGACCAGCAACACGTTGGAGTACACCTGGTCGGTGCATCACTATGGCGCTAATAATGTGGCTTCGCAGTTCGTCCATCTAATCACCCCCAGTTTCCTTAGCAGAAGGTCTGTAGGGTATTTCATCAGGATTTTCCCTTTCAACCTTGTATTCTCCAACAATCTCGGTTAAACCGCACCCTGGAGGTACCATTGGCAATATTTCATTGGGATCTATCATCACGTCGATGAGACTAGGTTCTCCAGACTTTAAAGCATCTTGGAGTGTTTCCTTCATATCGCCTGGCCTTTCCACACGGTAAGCGTTTACCCCAAATGCTTCAGCAAGTTTAACAAAGTCGGGCATAGCTTTGAGTTTAGTATGGGAGATTCTCTCTTCGTAGAAGAGTTTCTGCCACTGGAATACCATTCCCAAGTAGCGGTTGTCCATAACGCAAACCACCACTGGTATGTCATACTCTTTAACTGTGGCTAGATCCTGGCATACCATTAAAAAGCCTCCGTCTCCACACACTGCAACTACATCATTTTCAGGCATGGCTACTTTAGCTCCCATTGCTGCTGGGAAGCCGAACCCCATAGTTCCCAGCCCACCTGATGATAGGAATCTCCGAGGATTCATGGAAGTGAAATAATGGGCCATCCACATCTGGTTCTGGCCAACATCTGTTGTTACAATAGTTTCGTCTGTCACTGCTTCCGATATTTCTTTAATAACTTGTTGAGGCTTTAGGGGCATCTCTTCAAATGAAAGACGAGGCATACATTTCGCACGAAAACTGCTTACATAATCTACCCAGTCATGGGTTTTATGGCTTTTACTCTGGGAAATCACCCTTATAAGGTGGGAAAGGATAATTTTGGCGTCTCCAACAATTGGTAGATCGACTGCTACATTTTTTCCAATCTCTGCTGGATCCACATCGATGTGAATTATCTTTGCGTTAGGGGCGAATTTAGTCACATCTCCCGTGGTACGATCTGAAAACCTACAACCCACAGCAATAAGGCAGTCACATTCATCAACGATCATGTTTGACACTTTTCGTCCATGCATTCCCAGCATTCCCAGTGATAATGGATGATCCTCCGGAAAACAGCTTTTGCCCATTAGGGTGGTAGTAACTGGAGCTCCAATCAATTCTGATATATGTTTGAGTTCTTCAGATGAGTCAGAATGGATCACCCCACCTCCAGCGAGTATAACTGGTTTTTTAGAGTTGAGTATCAGATCGGAGGCCTTTTTCACCTGGAGGGGATGTCCTTTTTTAGTTGGTTTATAACCTGGAAGGTCGATTGTTATGTTTTCCGGATAGTCCAGTTCTCCTTCTTGAACATCCTTAGGTAAATCAACAACTACTGGCCCAGGTCGCCCTGTTCGGGCAATGTAAAATGATGATCGTATCATTTGGGGTATTTCAGATGGTTCCATGGCCTGATAACTGTGTTTACTAATGGGCATGGTTATGCCAATGGTGTCGACTTCCTGAAAGGCGTCATTACCAATCATAGAGGTGCCTACCTGGCCTGCAAGGGCCACAATGGGGGCTGAATCCATGTAGGCAGTGGCGATGCCTGTTACCAGGTTGGTGGCACCAGGACCAGAGGTGCCTATACACACACCCACTTTGCCGGAAGCCCTAGCATATCCATCTGCTGCGTGGGCTGCGCATTGTTCGTGCCTTACCAATATGTGTTTAAGGTCAGAATCGTAGATTACATCGTATAGGGGGAGCAAGACTCCTCCAGGATATCCGAAGACTACATCCACTCCCTCATCAGTTAGTGACTTAATTATGGCTTGACTGCCCTTCATATTTAACACCTGATTGTGTTTAGTTTTTAAAATAATCATGATTCTTTAGAATAAAATCATGACCTGATTTATCATATGCCGATTTTACTTTTCATGGTATATGTATTTTGTAGTATGATAGTTTCGTGTAATATTGAACTTTTTTTATTGAATTGATCTCTTACTAGACAAGAAAAAGACAGGAATTATATGTGTGTGAAATTAAAGATGTTTACTCAAGATACATGGAGGATTTAATATGAAGATTCTAGTGGTAGGAACTGGAGCAAGGGAACATGCCATTTGTCAGGCGTTGCATGAGGAAGCTGACCTTTATTCATTAATGAGCAATCAAAACCCTGGCATCGCTCGCATATCCCAATTCAAAATTGGTAGTGAGATGGATATTCAGGGAGTGAAAAAACATGCTTTAAATTTAGGGGTTGACATGGTTGTAATAGGGCCTGAAGCTCCTTTAGAACACGGTATTGTGGACACTCTCAATGAAGCGGGGATACCTTGTGTTGGTCCAACGCAGGAAGCTGCCAGGATTGAGACTGACAAGGCCTTCATGAGAGATCTTTTTGCTAAATATAAAGTTCCAGGTTCCATTGCTTACGGTGTTTTTGACGGTGTAGATGATGCTGCAGAGTTCATTGATGACTTTGGAGAGGACGTTGTGGTCAAACCTGTTGGATTGACTGGAGGTAAGGGCGTAAAAATAGTGGGAGAACACTTAAAACATTCTGAAGACGCCAAATCTTATGTTAAAGAGATTATAGATAAAAAAATAGGGGGACATGCCAGTGTGGTTATTGAAGAACGGTTGGTTGGAGAAGAATTCACAGTACAGGCTTTAGTAGATGGGGACAATCTGGTGCCAATGCCTGCAGTTCAAGACCATCCACACGCATATGAGGGAGATCAGGGGCCTATAACTGGTGGAATGGGTTCATATTCTGATAAAAACGGTCTTTTACCTTTCCTTGATCAGAAGAATTATGATGCATCAGTAAAAGTTATGGAAGAAACTGTAAAGGCTGTCAAAAAAGAAGTTGGTCCTTATAAGGGCGTGCTATACGGTCAGTTCATGCTTTGCCGTGATGGGCCCCGTCTGGTGGAGTACAATGCACGATTTGGTGACCCTGAAGCCATGAATGTTCTACCCCTCTTGGAAACTAGTATGTTGGAACTTTGCCAGGGGGTAATTGACGGTAATATTAAAAAAGCCCAATTCAAAAGACAGGCAACCGTATGTAAATATTTGGTACCTAATGGATATCCTGATAGTGGGAAACCAGGCCAACCTATCCATGTGGATGAGGAAAAGATACATGCTGAAGGTGGTATGGTATTCTATGCTGCAGTTAACCAGAAAAACAACGAAGTTCTAACCACAGGTTCCAGGGCCCTGGCTGTGGTAACTACTGCAGATGACTTGCAAGATGCGGAAGAACGATGTGAAAGAGCCACAAAATTTGTGGAAGGAGATCTGTATCATCGTAGCGATGTAGGAACCAGACAACTTATTGAGAAACGTATTCAACATATGCAGGAGATAAGGGGATAATTGAAGATTTCTTAGAAAAACCAGCTATTACTTCACATGGGGAGGCGTCATGACCCGATCTCGAAAATATCTCTATAACTTACCCAACGCTCAAAAAATAAAGAAACTTGCCAGAGAGATCCTGGATTATGAGTTGAAGATGGATACTGCAAAATCTGAGAATAAAAATATAAAAGAAGAGATTTTAACATTGGAAGCTCAGTTGATATCTCTTGAAGTAACTGAAAATCAACATAAAATGAAGAAAATCAATGATCGGCTGGATGAATTATCAAAGAATCTTCTTCAAAATGAAAAGGAAATAACAGACCTTAAAAGGCATGTTTCAAGTTTGAAATCCTTGGCTGATGCAGAGATTAGGGAAGGCCTATCCACACTATACAATCAGGCCAAATCATGCCTTGAAGAAGCTCAAATAAGCATTCTTCGCCATCAAAAACAGGCTAAAGATGCACAAAACAGGCTTAACAACAGTTCTGGAGGGGTTGCCCAACAGTATCGTGATGAGTGGATTCGCAACGTTGAGAAAATCATTAAAGATGAAGAAAAACTAAAAAAATGTGAAAGGCAACTTGAAGCAATCAAAAGAATATACAAACTTGAATTCGTTGAGAATTAGTATGTGGTTTCATAAAATTTAAATAAAAGTATTCTCAGATAGTTTAATTTCAATGAAACCCATCGAATTCATATTAATCAATTCCATGAAATGATAATTTAGTAGGGATGAACCTATGACGCACCTTTTATCCGCATTAGACGCTCAAAACAATGTATGGGACATACTGGAAGAGGCTAAGGAATTCAAACAAGGTAATGTCTCAAAAAAGCCTTTAAAAAATAAATCGCTGGCTATGGTTTTTGAAAAAGCTTCTACTCGGACAAGAATGTCCTTTGAGGTGGGTATGTATCAGCTAGGCGGTCAACCTCTCTATTTATCTGCTTCTGACCTGCAATTAGGTCGGGGAGAAATTATTGAGGATACTGCCCGGGCAATGAGCCGCTATGTTGATGGAGTTATGATAAGGGCACGGGAACATGATGATGTTCTTCAATTTGCCAGATACTCTGATGTGCCGGTAATCAATGGTTTAACCAATCTAGAACATCCTTGCCAGGCTTTCACTGATATATTCACTATTAATGAGTGGAAAAACACATTTGACCTTCAAATGACATATATGGGTGATGGTAACAATGTTTGTAATTCCTTATTATTGGCCACGGCCATGGTGGGCATGGATTTCACTGTGGCATGTCCTAGTAACTACGAACCAGATCCAATAATTTTAAAGGAAGCTCATAAAGTGGCCAGAAAAACCGGCTCGGTTCTAAAGATCACCAGTGATGTTCAAGAGGCAGTAAAAGGGACTGATGTGATATATACTGATGTGTGGGTTAGTATGGGTGATGAATCCGAAGAATCGCAGCGATTAAGGGATTTAAGGGATTACCAAGTCAACAAGGAGATTTTAGAAATGGCGCATCCCGATGCAATAATTCTACACTGCCTACCCGCCATCCGTGACCAGGAAATAACTGAAGAAGTATTAAATGGGCCCCAGTCTGCAGTGTGGGATCAGGCGGAAAATCGCTTGCACGTTCAGAAGGCTATTATGAGCTGGCTCCTAGGTTAATCATTTTATATTTATTTTTTTAAATTAGCAAATAAAAAACGTTAATACTTATTGAATATTTTTCTCAATTCCAGGGCTATTGCAAGCAATTGGAATGATATTGTATGAACTCTTCTACCGCCATATCTAAATCGAAAAATGCGTTTTCCCTGTTTTTATTAAAATTAACAAAGTAAATAAAACTAAAAATCGTAAAAGACAGCACAATGCTGTCTACTTTAAGTTTAGGGAATATTTCATCCAAAAATTTTCCAAGACTTAAAATAAACGGCTTAGCAACTGAATTTGAGATTCTATCTCTTTCGTTGATTAATATTTTTACATATTCAAAGTTGTTATCCACTATTTCCACTAGATTCTGTATTAAATTGGAAAAATTCCTTTCAGGCCCCGCAGTGTCGTCTAAAACTAACAAAGAATTGAAATCTTCCATTATCCTTTCTTGATTTGTTATTAAAACTTGATTAAAAAGGTTTTCTTTGGTTTCAAATTTTCTGAATAATGTCATCTCAGTATATCCAGATTTTTTGGCAATCATCCTGGTTCTTGCACCTACGTAGCCTTGTTTGGAAAAAACATGCAAGGCAGCATCTAATATTGTTTGTTCAGTTTCAGCAGACATTATTGGTACGTTTCCTTAAACATTAATCATAATGGAATAAACGATTTGATAAGTATTATTTTCCCTAAGATGGATTTATTAGAATTACATTGAAACTGGGGCGTCTATTCCCAATAAATTAAGGCAATTTTTGATTGTTATTCTGGACTTTTCCACCAATAGTAATCTAAAAAGTTCTTTTTCAGATCCAATAACCGGGACTGATTTATAGAATTTGTTGAATGCTCCGGCCATTTCCATGGCGTACTGGGCTATTGGATGGACTCTAAGATCTCTTGCTGAAACTTCTACAATGCTACTGAATTTGGCAATGGTTTTAACCAACTCAATTTCCAATGTTTCCATATTAGAAACGTCCAGAGTATCAATTTGGACAGATAAAAAGTCTGATGTCTCTGCTTTTTCCAATAATTTACAGGCCCGGGCATGTGCATACTGTATTGATGCGCATCCTCTCTCAAAACTCAATGCTTCATCCCATTTAAAAACCAAATGTTTTTCAGGAGATAAACGGGCTATAAAGTAACGGATGGCCCCAATACCGATCATTTCTGCGATTTCTTTAGAGAGAGATTCATCTAATTCTGGCCTTCTATCTTTCAATTCACTTTGTGCCCTACTGAAAGCCTCATCCATTAACTGATCGACACTGATGAATACCCCTTTCCTGGTGGACATTGATCCCTCAGGGAGGGTAATGAACTCATAAAAGATAACTTCTGGTTTTTTTCCTCCCAAAAGATCCAGGGCAATTTTCAGCTGATCAATGGCCAGTTTATGGTCTGAACCTAGAACATCTACCACACAATCAGACTGTTCAGATTTTTGGAGATGATAAGCAAGATCTCGGGTAGTGTAGAGAGAAGTTCCATCCGAACGGGTGAGGATTAGTTCTTTTTCAATACCATAATCTGTAAGATCCAGATAAAGCACGTCATTCTGGTTTGTATGGTCTTTCAGAGTTTCCAGAATTCTTTCTATGGATCCATCCCGGATAAACTGACTTTCCCAAACGAAACGGTCGTGAATGATGTGCAAACGTTGGGATGTTTCTTCTACTCCTTCCAAACACATTTTAACAACACTTTTAAACATGGATTCCAATTCTTCCGGATTTTCTTCTTCGTAGGTTTTTAAAATCGCGCTCACTTGATTTTTAATATCTGAATTTTCATTCAATGCCTGGTTAACCTTGAAATAAAGTTTACCTATTTCTACATCTGGTTTTTCATTTGAATCTAGATGATAGTTCAGGTTTTGCAATCCCCAAACAATCATTGCAATCTGTCGCCCCATATCATTAACATAGTACTGTGTTTCCACTTGGAAACCAGCTGATTTGAGGATTCGGGCCAGAGAATCACCAATTATTGCGTTACGAATATGTCCAATATGTAAAGGCCCATTAGGATTGGCGGAGGTATGTTCCAGAATCACCTTCCTTTTTTTATCCTCAAGTGAACCGTAATTTTCGTGCACAGATTTTAAAACCATCTTTGAAAAGGTTTCATAGTCTAAAAAGAAGTTTATGTAAGGGCCCATTGATTTTACCTTATTAAACGGAGATTCTACATTTAATGTTTTCTCAATTTTTTGTGCAATGTCAACCGGAGATTTTTTTAGCTGGGCTGCTAATTGGAATGCCACTGAAGTGGCCAGATCGCCCATATCTGGACTTGGCGGTTGTTCAAACGTAATTTTTCCCTTTTCTCCCCATCCTAGGGATTCCAAAGCTTTTTCAACTGAATTAGAGGCATTTTTTTCCAGTATTCTGTACATGACTTCACCTTTATGAGTTTAAACTGATGTAATATTTTTGATAGTCTTTAGAATAAATTATGAATGAATGAAGTATCTGTAGATTAAAGTCCACGAATCCAAAGGGTGATGTAACCAATTTTAGGGATCACCAGAGGTTGATTCCCAACAGTAACTACTTTTGCTTTAATTTGATCAACCGAAACCAGAGCAGGGTCTGCATTAGGGTTGTTATCTCCTTTGGTAACGTAATATGTTTTTCCATCTGAACCTTGCTTTATGCTAATAACACGATGAATAACAGGCTCTCTAAACCAAGTGGCATCGTATATAACAATTTCTCCTATTTTAAGATCTTCAGCGTCCATTTCATGGAAACCAAGGAAGTTTGCTTGTTCAATTACCACCACATCGCCACGATAGAAGGTGGGTTCCATGCTCCCAGACACCACTACGTTAAGGTGTTGGGCCAGTAGTACTCCCACTAATATGATAAGAAAGTAGCTAAGTATTTCGCGTCCCACGCTGGTTGTTTCTTCTTCAGGGGAGTTTGAAGTTTTTTCGACCTTTTTTTGGTTTCCTGCACGCCTTTTTGCCATTAAACCACCTATTTCAAAACAGCTCCTTTATCTGCTGAGCTTGCTAGTTTACTGTAACGTGCTAACCAACCTTTTAGTTGTTTTTTGGGATGTTTTACTTTTAGAAGCCTTTTTTGAATCTCTTCTTCGTCTAATAGAAGCTCCAGTTTCCTGTTTGGTATATCAATCTTGATGGTGTCACCATCTTCTACAACAGCGATGGGGCCGTTTGCAATAGCTTCTGGAGAAACATGACCTATACATGGTCCTCTAGTACCTCCAGAGAATCTACCATCGGTAACCAGGGCAACTGAGTCTAATCCCATTCCTGATATTGCTGAAGTGGGATTTAACATTTCTCTCATCCCGGGACCTCCTCGGGGTCCTTCGTAACGGATGATAACCACATCTCCGTCGGAGATCTTGTTTTTGAAGATGGCTTGCACACATTCTTCTTCACTATTATAGACTTTTGCTGGCCCTTCATGGGTTAGCATATCATCAATAACAGCGGCTTGCTTCACAACAGAACCATCAGGCGCTAAAGTGCCTTTAAGAACTGCAATTCCCCCTTCTTGGTGTACGGGATCGTTAAATGAATGGATAACCTCACTATCCCGAACTTTGGCTTTCTTAATATTGTTTTCAAGGGATTGCCCGGTACAGGTAAGAGTTTCTCCTTTGATATTGTCCCCTAGGACCTTTAAGACAGCCGGTATGCCTCCTGCTTTGTCCAAATCCAGCATGGTGTGATTTCCTGAGGGGCTTATAGCGGCCAAATGGGGTATTTTACGACTGAGATCGTCGAAAAGGTCTAAATTAACTTCAACCCCCTTATCAGACAATTCATAGGCGATGGCGGGTAAGTGGAGGGTAGTGTTACTGGAACCTCCCAGTGCCAGATCAACCACCACAGCATTGTAAAAGGCATCCTGGGTCATGATCATGGAGGGGGTGATGTTTTTTTCCACAAGATCCATGATCTTTTCCCCGGATTCTCTGGCCATTTGGATCTTCTTAGAATCCACGGCATGGGTAGTTGCGCAGTAGGGTAGGCTCATTCCCATTGCTTCAGTAAGGCATGCCATGCTATTGGCTGTGAAAAGACCAGCGCAAGATCCTGCTCCAGGACAGGCGCAGCGTTCCAACTCATCTAACTCATCTTCACTCATATTCCCAGCGGAAACTTTTCCCACAGCTTCAAAAACGTTAATAAGATCCACGGCTTCTCCCTGGTATTCTCCAGGAAGCATAGGGCCACCAGTGACCACAATAGAGGGGATATCTAGTCTTGCTGCAGCCATTAGCATGCCTGGCACTATCTTATCACAGGTGGGTAAAAGGACCAGGGCATCAAGACTATGTGCCTGGGCCATACTTTCAACAGTGTCCGCAACAATTTCACGACTGGCCAGGGAATATCTCATTCCATCATGGTTCATGGCGATACCATCGCAAATAGCCATGGTGCTGAACTCGAAAGGCACGCCTCCAGCTTGGCTGATTCCAAGTTTAACTGCATCAGCAATCTGTTTCAAATGAACATGTCCTGGAACTATGTCTGTAAAGCTGTTAGCCACCCCAATAAATGGCCTGTTCATCTCAGCATCAGTTACTCCGCAAGCCCTTAAAAGGGAACGGTGAGGGGCCCTTTGCATTCCCTTTTTAATTTTATCACTTCTCATCCAATCACCTGTGAGTTTAGAATAAATGGTTAACTTATAATATTATAAATATGTCTCCTTATCTTTTAAATGCTATCTCTCTACACTCATCTAATCCTATGGTATCAATTCTGGATATCTTATTATACCAGTTGAACAAATCCTATTCACTTGATTTCTGGATTAATTTCTTATAGGACTTTGCATCTATTAAATAACATGGACAGTCTTTTCATCCTGAAATTTTTGATCTCACTGGCATTAGGGGCTTTAATTGGAATTGAAAGGGAGCGAAAACGTGAAGGAGCAGAGTTTGCCGGTGTTCGCACTTTTATTTTAATTGCTATACTGGGAACTATTTCTGCATATCTTTCCCAGATATTCTCATTCTTCTGGATATTGGCTTTCATCGGACTGATGGTTCTTGTAAGTCTTAGTTATTTAGTAACAACCCGTGAAAATGGTGATGTGGGCATAACCACTGAGATTGCTGCTTTCCTAACCTTTGGATTAGGAGTTCTATGCTTTACTGATGACGGCCTACAAATGGCCCCTATTTTGGCAATAATAATAACCACACTCCTGGCAATCAAACCACAAATTCATAAATTTGCTCACCGTATAAGTGAGAAAGAACTTTTAAACACACTCAAATTTTTAATAGTAGCTTTTGTTATATTGCCTCTTCTTCCTAACCAGATAATGGGTCCAGGGGAAGTTTTTAATCCCTATCAGATCTGGTTGATGGTGGTTTTCATCTCTGCTATCAGCTTCACTGGTTACATCCTTATGAAGTTCATTGGTCCTGAGAAAGGGTTGGGTGTAACTGGAATTATTGGTGGTTTGGTTTCCAGCACAGCTGTAGTCACTTCCATGGCATCCAGAGTAAAGGAATCCGAATTTCTGATGAAGGCAGGAGTTTTCGCCACAGTGGTGGCCAGTTCTATGATGTTTCTTCGAGTTTTATTCGAGGTTTCTGTCATTAACCCAACTTTAACGCCATATTTATTGGTTCCAATGTTGGTAATGGGTGTCTTGGGTGTAATATTGAGTATAATAATATGGAGGCGTACAGAAATCAGAAAGATGGATGCTGAACTTGAATTAGCCAATCCATTTTCATTAAAACCAGCAATTATATTCGGAGCTCTTTTCTTGGCCATTTTATTCTTTTCAAAAATTGCTAACACTTATTTAGGTAGTGGTGGGGTGTATTTGGCCAGTATAATCTCGGGAGTGGCTGATGTGGACGCAATTACGATCAGCATGGCTTTACTGGCTCCCAAAACTATTTCCAACACCACGGCAGTCACCGCCATAACTTTGGCATCCATGTCAAACACGGGGTTTAAATTTCTCATTGCCCTATTTCTAGGGACCACAAAATTCGCTAGGAATGTAGGATTGGTCTTTCTAGTTATTATTATGTCAGGCTTCGTGGCGATATTATTTATTTAATTTAATAGTGGTTTATGGTGAGATGATGGATGATATTCTAATTAAGAAATGTAAAAAAGAAGACATTCCCCAATTAAAGGATATTTACACAGAGTGCATTGAATATCATATCAAAACAGGGTATCATTTGGATAAAGTGTTTAATGCACCAGAATTATTCTCAGACCACGCTAAAGAATTAATAAAACGTGATGATGGGCTTTTGATCGTAGCAAAATCTGATAATCAAATTGTCGGCTACTGTGCTTCAAAAATAAGTGAAAAACCACCGGTATATGCAGAACTAAGATATGGGGAGATAGAAAATCTGGCAGTGAGCAGAGATTTTCAAAGACAGGGTGTGGGTGAGAAACTATTCCAGGAAACTGTTAAATGGTTACAAAAGAGGAATATTAAAAGAATTGAAATAATGGTAACCATTAGAAACCCGAAATCCAATAATTTTTGGCAAAAGATGGGCTTTAAAACATTTATGAAGACAATGGACAAGGAAATTTGAATTATATATAGAAGATAGTTATGATATATTTTTCCCAGTGAGAGGTAGCTTATAAATAAGATCATGACAGAACTTTATTTTTAAGTAAATCAGTCTTGACTAGAATAATACTAACTGAGTTTATTAATTTATTAGGTGGTAGTATGCGCATACTTTTGATTCATTCTGATCATTTAAAGTACCAAACCAAATCCAAAACACGAATCGCAGAGAAAATAAGCGAAGAAAAGAAAAAAGGCGAGTTTGAAAACGCCCTGGTTGTTTTCACCGCTGTTGAGAAAGAAGACGAGGAAAAACCAGAAGAAGTTGTTTTGAACGCAGTAAAAGAAATAAATGATGTTTTTGGTAACGTCAAAGCTGAAAATATTGTAATATATCCCTATGCTCATTTAAGTTCCTCTTTAGGATCACCAGAAGCTGCCAAAAATATTCTCGCCAATTTAGAATCAAAACTGGTACAAAAGAATTTACCTGTTAGTAGAGTTCCATTTGGATGGTATAAATCATTCGAAGTTTCATGCAAAGGACATCCTTTATCCGAACTTTCAAGAAGCATAACTCCTGAATTGTCCCAAGTGGAAGAAAAAACCGACGAAGAAAAAGGTGAAAAATCAAAGTTTTTTATTTTAAATGAAGGAAAACTCATTGATCCTAACAAATTCAGTTACAACAACCAGGATCTTAAGAAACTGGTCGACTATGAGTTGGGTAGGGGGGAATCAAGTGGTAAAGAGCCACCTCATGTGAAAATCATGCGAGAAAAGAAATTAGCAGATTATGAACCTTCTGCTGACGTTGGACATCTTCGGTGGTATCCTAAAGGCCGTTTAATTAGAGATCTTCTTTCTGATTATGTTTACACTCTGGTGACTGACAGGGGAGCAATGCCGGTTGAAACTCCTATCATGTACGACCTGGCTGATGATGCAATCCGAGTGCATGCTGAGAAATTTGGAGAACGCCAGTATCGTATGGGTGGGGGTAAAAAAGATCTCATGCTGCGATACGCTTGTTGTTTTGGAGCTTTCAGGGTTCTGTCTGATTCATTCTTAACCTGGAAAAACCTCCCAGTTGGCATATATGAACTTTCAACTTACAGCTTCCGACTGGAGAAGAAGGGAGAAGTTGTAGGTTTAAAACGACTCCGAGGATTTACCATGCCTGATCTGCACACAGTATGTGCTGATTTATCCCAATCTCTGGAAGAGTTCCAAGACCAGATAGAAATGTGTAAAAAGACAGGTGAAGACCTGGATGTTAATTATGAGGTTATTCTTCGGGCAACCGCTGACTTCATGCAGGAGAACAAGGACTGGATTAACCACGCAGCTGCGATGATCGGTAAACCTGTCCTCTTGGAAATCCTACCTGAGAGAAAGCATTACTGGATATGTAAAATGGACTTTGCAGCTATAGATTACCTTGGAAGGCCAATTGAGAATCCTACAATCCAGATAGATGTAGAAAGCGGAGAAAGATTTGGCATTACATATATCGACCCGGAAGAGAATGAACATCATCCCATAATATTGCACTGTAGCCCCACTGGGAGTATAGAGAGAGTTATATGCAGTTTACTTGAAAAATCTGCGCTGGATATGAAAGAAAAAGCCCCAATGCTGCCTTTATGGCTTACACCAACTCAAGTTCGTATTATACCCATAGCTGAAAGACACTTAGGCTTCGCTACCAAACTTGCAGAAGAACTCCGCGACGCCCATATAAGGGTGGATGTGGATGATCGGCCTGAGACTGTAGGTAAGAAAATCAGAAACGCTGGAGGGGAGTGGGCGCCATTTGTGGTAGTTATCGGAGATCGTGAACTGGACGGTGCGGAATTAACAGTAAATGTAAGGGAAACTGGTCAAAAAGTCTCCATGGGTCTCCAGGAACTAATTGATATCATCAGGTTGGAAACAAAAGGCATGCCCTATAGACCTTTGCCCCTTCCCCTGAATATTTCCAGAAGAGTTAATTTCTGATAATATTCCTCCTAATCCTTGGAGGGTAAAAAAATAATCAATGATTTATGGGGTTAATACCATGAAAAAGACGCCCGTATCTGAATTGGATAACAGGATGAGGAGATTTAATGAGATTATGTCTAAATCTGATCCTGAATGGGATATGGCAGTAATTTTTAGTAATATTAATCTTTTTTATTTCACTGGGACCATGCAGGATGGAATGTTGATCATCCCTAGAGATGAAGAACCAACACTCTGGGTGAGGCGTAGTTACCAAAGAGCACTGGATGAATCATTATTCAGCGATATAAAGCCAATGAACAGCTATCGTGATGCTGCCAGAGATGTGAATAAACTTCCAGACACCCTACATTTGGAAACAGAAGTTGTGCCCCTAGCGCTATACCAGAGATTCCATAAACACTTCCCTTTTAACAATTTTAAACCATTAGATTCCAGTATAGCTGCAGTTAGGGCAGTTAAAAGTGAATATGAGCTTTCATTAATGAGAAAGTCTGGCAGGATACATCAACATGTCTTGGAAGAAATAGTGCCACATATCTTGTGTGAAGGAATGAGTGAAGCAAATCTCGCAGCAAAACTCTTTACTGTTTTAGTAGACGAAGGACACCATGGGTTAACTCGTTTTGGAATGTTTGACACAGAAATTGTTGTGGGTCATGTTGGTTTTGGTGAAAGCTCACTTTATCCCACATATTTTGACGGTGCCAGTGGAACTTATGGACTCAGTCCGGCAGCACCAGTTCTAGGAAGCCGTGATCGAAAATTAAGGGAGGGAGACTTGGTTTTTGTTGATGTTGGCTGTGGTGTTGATGGTTATAACACCGATAAGACTATGACCTATATGTTTGGCGGTCCATTACCTCAGCATGCCATTGAAGCCCATCAGAAGTGTGTTGAAATACAAAATGAGATAGCAACCATGCTTAAACCAGGAGCAGTCCCTTCCCAGATTTATGGGAAGATAATGGATAATCTGGATGATGAATTCCTTGAAAACTTCATGGGTTTTGGAAAACGCAAAGTAAAATTTCTTGGACATGGAATAGGTTTATTAATCGATGAAACTCCGGTTATTGCTGAAAGATTTGATGAACCTCTTCAAGAGGGAATGGTATTTGCTGTGGAGCCTAAAAAAGGTATTAAAAACATTGGAATGGTGGGAATTGAAAACACTTTTATTGTTACTTCTGGTGGAGGGGAATGCATTACTGGGAATAATCCTGGGTTGATTCCAGTTTTTTAGATATTTTTATTCTTTTTTAATTTTTTGTTGAATTTTATCCTGAATTCACACATTAATTCTTGATATCCATGGGAATTATGAAAACTTTAAATATTATAACTTATAACTTATACTTATAACTTATAAGAAACGTGGAGACCAATCATGGCTGAAGTTATAGCAATTTTGAATCAGAAAGGAGGTTGTGGCAAAACTACCACTGCAGTGAACCTTTCTACTTCCTTAGCACTATATGGAAAGAATATTTTGGTTATAGACATGGATCCTCAGGCTAATGCCACTACTGCATTTGGTTTGGAGAAAAATGAAGATAATTCAATATATCGGGTTTTAACTGGACAACAAACTCTGGATGAGGCCATCGTGGCCACAGAAATCTCAGGTTTAGATCTGCTTCCCAGCCACATTTCACTAAGCGGTGCAGAAATCGAACTCAGCAAGGATATTGGATTTCCATTCATTCTAAAAGAGGCCATGGATGATGTTCTAGAGAATTACGATTATATTTTTGTAGATGTTCCTCCATCTTTAGGTATATTGACAATTAATTCTTTGGTGGCGGCTGACAGGGTAATAATTCCTATCCAGGCCGAATTCTATGCATTAGAAGGAATGGCTGATCTTCTGGATGCCATGAACTTGGTAGAAACCCGTTTGAACAGTCCCTCACCTATCAAAGGGATTTTGATCACACTTTATGATTCTCGAACCAGGCTGGGTAGGGATGTTTACAAGAATGTTAAACAATACTTCGGTGAAACTGAGTATATCTTTAAAACCACCATTCCTCGTAATGTGAAACTTGCTGAAGCACCAAGCCATGGTAAACCTTGTGTCATCTACGATGAGGAATGTATAGGAACTGAGGCGTATAATGCCCTGGCTCAGGAATTTTTAATTATGAGTGGGGAAGAAGTGGAGGAGAATAAATGACTCCATCTAAAAAGGGTGAAAGTGCGTTAGGTAAGGGATTGGATGCCCTGATTCGGAAAGAAAAACCTGATGAACCTGTAAAAAGCAAGAAAAAAGCCGTAAAGAGGAAAGTATCCAATAAAGATTCTAGCAAAGAAAAACCTAAGGCTAAAAAAGTCAAAAAAACCCAAGAAGATCCAAATAAAATCATCATTGAGGGCGTAGTCCTCGAAGTTCGCAAAAATCCTCGCATATCTCTCTGGTCAGCAAAATCAGCAGCAGTTTTGAGGTTTTTGAAAAATACTAAACCAGCATTCAGCATTAGTAAAGAGGCTTCAGTGCTCATCGAAGAAGCCGTGCAGCAGAAGTATCCTGAAATCTGGGAAATGTTTGAAGATGAGAATTTTTAGGAAAAGAGTCCTAATCGGAGGCCTTAAGTTATAAGTTATACCTTTTAAAGTATAACTTATAACTATTTTTCACTGAATAATGTTATTAGAAATACTAAAATTTCAGGGTAGTTTGCTGTGAGTGGTTAATTAGTATGAATGGTTCTGCTCTACTGACAACCACCCCTATTTTTTTAAGTTCATCAAGTTCTCTGAATTTAATTCCCTTTTTCCGTGCTTCAATTATTTTCCTGGCTGAAATTTTACCTATTCCTGGAACCCTGAGCAATTCCTTAAAACTCGCTTCATTTACTTCCATAGGAAACATATCTTGATTTAAATTGGCCCAGAGTAATTTGGGGTCATCATTCAGGAAAAGAAATCCATCATCATCCATTACCAGCTCATCCGAAGAAAAACCATAAGAATTCAATAGAAATTGGGCCTGATAAAGGCGAGGTGTCCGATTAGTAGCAGGTTTAGAATGATTCTCTAAAGGAGTGTCTTTAAGTGGTTGGAAGGTACTTAAATAACTTAAATTTATATTAAGATGTTTATGGAGCCATTCAGTTCGTTTAAGTATGTCTTGATCTGTTTCATCATTGGCTCCAACAATTAACTGAGTGCATTGACCAGAGGGTGTAAGTTCTGGGTGGCGTTTTTTCAAACGACCAATCCATTTCATCCTACGGAGGATATCATTATGATAATCTTTGGTACTGGTGAGTTCTTCAAAACCAGAGGAAGTAGCTGATTCGAGGTTTACACTCACTCGGTCAGCAAGGCTCATTGCCCTTTTAATCATGTCGTAGGAAGCCCCTGGAATTATTTTAAGGTGTATGTATCCCTGATATTCATATTCTAATCGTAGTTTTCTTGCCACTTCAATCATTTTTTCCATAGCTTGATCGGCATCTCCTGGCATTCCAGAACTTAAGAAGAGTCCTTCAGCATAATGATTCTGATAATATAGTAGGAAAAGTGATATCAATTCCTCAGCTGAGAATTCAATTCTTTCGAAACGGTTATGGCAATGATTTATACAATAATTACAGTCATTGGTGCAATGATTACTCATCAAGACCTTGAATAATGGGATCTGACAACCGCTCTGTGAACGGGCATGATAAATTCCAGGAAGATTTTTGGAGGTGAAATTTTCCTGGTTTAAACTCACATAGTTACAAAGATCGTATTGTGAGGCCTCCCCCAGAATTCGTAGTTTTTCTATTTCCATTATTTTCATTTATGATAATTGTAGTTAATATAAATTTCAAGAGAGCCATTGAGAAGTATTTGGCCTTTTTTGTCTGGAATAAACATTTTTCTATAATCCATTCATCCATTAACCCCCTATGTTTTTAAAGCATTGATTACAATTCATAGAATATGCGTGTTGTTTTAGCCGGTACTGGAAGTGCAGTGGGGAAGACCACCATATCCACAGGAATAATGAAAGCCCTTTCCAAGGAGCTGAAAGTCCAACCCTTCAAGGTAGGTCCGGATTATATTGATCCCACTTACCATACTCTCGCAACGGGCAATATTAGCCGAAATTTAGACTCATTTTTCATGAATGATTTGCAGATTAGGGAGGCATTTGAAAGGGGTTTGAAGATATCAAATTCAAATATGGGGATTATCGAAGGTGTAAGAGGTCTTTATGAAGGTATTAGTCCTATTGAAGATGTTGGAAACACGGCTTCCATAGCAAAAGCATTGAATGCACCAGTTATTCTAATTTTAAACTCTCGAAGCCTAGTCAAAAGTGCGGCGGCAGTGGTTATTGGGTTTAAAACTCTGGATCCCACTGTTAAGATTGAGGGGGTTATTTTGAACTTGGTTAAAAACAGGAAACATTACCTTAAAACCAAGGAAGCTGTGGAAAAATTAGCAAATACTCCCGTTATTGGGGGAATACCCCGTGACGAGACCATTAGTGTGGAGCAACGACATTTGGGTTTGGTCCCTGCTGTTGAACGTGATAGTATTTTACGCAACATTGAAGATTGGGGTAAAGTCATGGAGGAGAATATTGATCTTGACGCCCTTATTGCCATAATGAAAGAAGCAGGCAACCTGCCAGAAGGTCGTGAACCCCTATTTCATAAGGAAAGCAAGGGAAACCTTAAAATAGGTGTAGCCAAGGACGAAGTTTTCACCTTTTATTATCAAGACAATCTGGAATCTCTAGAAGCTAACAATGCTGATCTGATATATTTCAGTCCTTTACATGATGATGAGGTGCCAGATGTGGATGCTGTCTACATTGGTGGAGGGTACCCTGAGATCTTTGCTAAAGAACTTGCAGCTAACTATTCAATGCGCACTTCACTGAAAAAATTTCATAACGACATCCGCCCCATTTATGCGGAGTGTGGAGGGCTCATGTATTTGACCCGTTCAATTAACAATCATGAAATGTGTGATGTTTTCCCATACCAGTCCCACATGACCAAAAAACCCCAGGCATTAAGTTACGTTATTGCCCGGGCAGCTCATGATAACATTATCATTCCAGAAGGGGAGACTTTCCATGGTCATGAATTCCACTACTCCCAACTGGAACTGGAAGGTTCAAAACCTAAATTTGCATTTAATATTTTGAGGGGAAGAGGAGTTGTAGATTCTAAGGATGGATTAATGAGTAAAAACACTCTGGCCAGTTACGTTCACACCCATGTGGCAGCATGTCCAACCTTCGCCTCTCAAATGGTGAGAAGTGCATTGGGAGATTATTAATAGTTTAAAAAAGCCCGGAATTTTTAAGAACTTATAAAGCCTTGAATTTGGAAAAAAAGCCCGGATGATAAGATTAAGTTTCTTCTACTGTAGACTATTGGTTGGTGAATTTTTTCCATTAATCATGGGATTTGTAGGTTTTTGTCATATGGATATCAGATTTTTTTCTACTGTAGACTTAATATTAATTCATATATGGATTGAAATGTCATGTATTTCTTCTACTGTAGAATTCGATATTGTAATTAATCAGCCCATAATACGTTCAAATCTCACAAATTACTCTGCAAACTAAAAAAGTATATAAACAAAAGGAATAAAGGAATTAGACAGAATACTTATGAAGAAGGAATCATCAAAATAAATTCTAATTAACCGACATTATAAAGAAATAAAATAATTCTAACAAGAGGAAGAATATGGATTGTAATTTTATTTTGCCCTCAAATAATAATCTTATCTTCATTTCAATAAAGTTATAAAAATATTAACCGGAGAATAATATGAAATTTAAAAGCGTTGATCTTTTTTCACCATATATTTTAGTGATCATTATTGCTTTATATGTATCACTTGCAGCCATTGCATATCAGGAGCACCTGAGGAACCTCCAGTGGGTTTCTACCACAACATTCCTGTACATTTTTATGGGAACTCTATTTTTCATTGTTGGCGTAATTGCTCCTAAACTAATCTATAACAGCAGTGATAAATTTAAATCTTTTTTTGGGGGTCCCAATGTTACTGAAAAAAATTCGGAACCCTGGTACAACAAATTCCACATCCTGCTGGATGAGAGAGTATTACTGGCAGCAGTTTGCATTTCCATATTTCTCCAGGCACTTAACCTCTATCTTTTAGGTGGTATACCAATTTTAAGTGGATATCTAAAATTTAAGGCCACAACAGACTTATGGCGAATTGCATATCCCATATTTTTACCTGCAATTACTATTCTCCTGGCCAAATATCCCCGTAAATGGTACTATCTACTTTTCATAATAGGTCTTGGAGCATTCGCTATTAATGGATACCGCACCACTACCATGGCCATACTCATCAGTGCTTTTATAACTTTATATTACACTCGTAAAATGAAAACCATCCACGTATTAATCTCAATACTTATAATAGCCTTAATTGGCATAGCTGCAGGATATATTGCCGTTATGTCCATTCAATGGCAACAATGGAGTTTAAATCCATTACAACTGGTAGCTTACCGGGCAGGATTCACCATGATGGTATTCGATAAGATCGTGCACATGGCCGGAGCCACCGGGGGCGACCTATTCCACCAAGCTCTTACCACCGGACACCCGCGAGTAACAGTGGGACAGGTAGTTTTGGGCTATCCAGTAGGTGGGAGCACACCCACCACCAGTATTACATCCACCATCTTCGGACCAGCTGTTCTCGACTTTGGATTCTATGCCATGGTCATCCAGATGTTTATAATTGGAGTGGTTTTGAGGATAATCTATGCCACTCACCAGAAAGCAAATGGTGCCTTAACGGCTTTGTATGCAATTGTACTGACTCACACCATGATATGGGTTGAAACAGGTCCTACCGATAGTGTGGTTTACCTATTTTATCTCCTGGCCTTCATTGCAGTAGTTATTTATGCAATCCAACTTTCTAGGATATCTGGAAAAACAGTGTCAATTTAAAGGTTTTTAATTTTTTCAATTTTATCTTCTATTTTTTTTAATTTTTCTCAAATTTTTTGGATAAAGTTACACTTGAAACCCATGTCTAATTTAGTATATTGGTATTACTCGACACAGTCAAATTCCTCAGACAACCCTAAAATAAAAACCTAAAAAGAATTAAAAATCATTCGATTTTTAAACTGTTTAGAATCATCGCAAAATAGGGTTTCTCATTATCAAAGTCTTTATCTGGGGCTTGTAGAGAAATAAAATATGTTGTGTTATTTTTAACCAAGTATATATGGACAATTCGCGATTCACGGAAGTTACTGTCATTAACAAAATAAACATCTTCGTAAGCTTTTTCACTATCAATGCTAATCCAATAACTTGATTTTTTGGTCCACCCGGGGATTATGGAATTTTGAAATCCTCTGATTGTACTTTCTTCTGTCATTCCCTCATTTGGGATTTGTTCCAGCGAAAACTGCGCACCACCTAATGACACACCTTTAAAAACAGATATGATATTGGGCCCTGTTTGATTGTCAGAATTGACAAACCAGCTACTTGGATATTTAAAGCTAACTCCATATCCAGAAAAGGTTTTAACAGGTGTTTCAATA
>Ga0334894_1000770_pt1 | contig 33414 bp, 36 predicted proteins | sample GraSluR3_MG_6_FD_207225 | JGI IMG/M metagenome (GOLD analysis project Ga0334894, IMG submission 207225) | Sludge microbial communities from methane-producing bioreactor in Wageningen University, Netherlands - Granular Sludge_12_05 R3 | ecosystem: Engineered > Bioreactor > Anaerobic >...
GGCCTTAAGCATTACACTCACTTATGCTGTTATGGTATTTAAAGATTCATGGCTTAAGGCGGGGTACGATTCATCCCCGGCCTAAAGACCGGGGTTTTCTCTACCCCTGCACCCCGCCTCTATAAAGTTTCCGCAAGTTCCGCCATTATCTTAAATATCAGCCCCACTCAACGAACCCTGCTGATTATGAGGGGAATTCTGATCACCTTCGAGGGGATAGACGGGTCCGGCAAGTCGACGGCCCTCACCGACCTCGCCCGGTGGATCTCCGCGGAGGAGGAAGAGGAAGAAGAGGGGGGGCCGTTCAGAGGCAGGGAGTTTCTCTTCACCGCCGAGCCTACCGACGGCGAGGAGGGGCGGCTCCTGAGAGAGAGGCTGAAGGGCCCCAGGACGGCGGAAGGCCGGGAGCCGGGTCCGAGAGGGTCGGAAGGGCTGGAGGAGCTCTTCCTCTTCTTGGCAGACCACGCCCGCCACCTGAGGGAGGTGGTGGTCCCGGCTCTCAACCGGGGGATGGTGGTGATCTCGGACCGGTACTCCGACTCCAGGATCGCCTACCAGGGGGCCGCCCTCCGGGGAATCGTCCCCGGCCCCATGGAGTGGGTGGGGGCGCTCCACCGCCCCTGGTCCGTCGTCCCCGATAAGACGATCCTCTTCAGGATAGATCCCGCCCAGGCGGTGGAGAGGTGCCTTTCCCGCAAGGGAGATGGCCCTACATCGAGAGATCCCGAGAAGTTCGAGAGGGAGTCGTTTCTCAGAGAGGTGGCGGCGAACTTCGAGGTTTTGGCCAGAAGCGAGCCGAAGAGGTTCGTCGTCATCGACGCCGGCCGCCGAAGGGACGAGGTCCTGGAGGATGCCATGAGGGCCCTGGCGGAGGCGCTGGCGCAGACGGAGTCGCAGTCCGCGGTATAGAAGAGACCTCCCGCGGATAGATCTACTCTGATGAAGCCTCTTCCAATGCCACCGCCACGAGCCTCCTCGCCCAGGCGAGCTTCTTCTTCTTCTTTGCAGTGACGGCAGGATCGTCATAATCGAAGCCTATCAACCTGATCTCTTCTGCCCCGAAGCGCCGGGCGAGGAAGACCGCGCGGTCGCCGTCGGTGAACCCCCCGAAGTTGTAGACCCCCTCCAGGGGGGCTGCCTGGGTGGTGGCGAGGACCTTTCTGAGCCGGGGGACGTACTCCAACAGGGCAGCCACGTTGTCGCCGTGGGCGTGGACCACCACCGCCGACCCCCTCTCGCTCGCGGCGACGATGTCGGGGAGGAGGCCGTCGAGGTCGGTGACGATGACGTCGGGGACGACCCCCGCCGCGAGGAGGGACGTCGTCGCCCCGTCGGCGGCTATGACCACGAGACCCTCATCCTTCGAAGCTCCGGGCCGGATCATAGGGCCCTCAGCCTCCAGGACCGCCTCCAACTCCGGAGCAAGCCCAGGCCCGTTGCCGCATACCAGGACCCTCCGCCCCCGGATCAGAGAGTCGAGGTCTTCGAGGGAGAGATCTTCTACCCTCCCCGAGAGGAGGCCCTTGAGGAGGAGGGCCGCTGCCTCGTCCTCGTCGCGGGAGAAGCCGAACTCCTCCAGGATCTCCCGGTATATCGGGTCCCATTCCTCAAACCGCATGATACGCCCTAGCCGAGAGGAAGGTTAAGCCTTTCCTCTCCGATTCGGGGGCGGAAGATCGTGGACGCAAAAGAGGAGCAGATCAAGGGCAAATAAAAGAATAGAAGAAATCGGGGAGGTTATCCCCGATCAATAGATCCCATCGGAGGACATGTTGGGGTTGTAGTCAAACACGCTCTCGGGGGAAATGGCAGCCTTGGACTCTGCGCCGGGGAATATGCACGGCTCACAGGGATTGTAGGGGCCGCAAGGCTCCATCGTATCGCATCCGCCGATGCAACAGCTCAGCCAGTCGGACCATTCCTCGACTTTTTTGTAGGGAACCTCGAGGGTCATGTTCTTCTCGATGGTGAAGGTCCCGACGTAGTGCTCGTCGATCTCGATCATCGGCCTCCTCCAGGCAGAGTAACGGCCAACATCGTAACCGGTACTGTCCATCGAGTTCGGCTCTCCCTGGAGGACCCCAATGTCCACCATACCGTCGGTGACGTCCTCGCTGATCTTCATCCAGGTGTAGCCTACGCCCTGGTAGATCGGATCATCGTATGTATAGTTCTTATCCTTGACCAGGATTTCGATCTCCTTGTCGACGGCCTTGGCGTACTCCACCTGGTGGTGCATCATGGTGGCAGGCCTGTAGTTCTTTATCACCGTCTTCTCCTTGAGCAGGGAGTCGTAGAGGATGGGATTTCTTGCGTAGTAGCCGTTGCCGAAGGCCATCCTCATCGGGGAGTAGACCATGGAGTTGTCCTCCCTCGCCGATATGCAGGAGTAAGCCTCCCACTCCTGGTAGCAACCGTCGGACTTGACGTAGTTGATGATATCAGCGTTGATGATCATCTCGTTGTCGATGGTGCCGCTCCCGTGGGCGTAGTCCTTGTACATCGGCCCCTTCTGGCCGGGGCTGCCGGTGTCGGGGGTGGGCAGCTGGATGTACCTGTACGTCATGAAGTAGCCGCTACCCTGGACGCTCTGCTCGAAGTCAAAGGTCATGTTGTAACCAGAAGTGCCTATGTCGCTAACTATAGGCCTAACATTGTATTGCGACGCCGCCATCCCCATCAGGAACGACAGGGCGAGTATCGCGAGCATAACTTTTCTCAAATCAACTCCCTCCGTCTAAACTAAGTTCAGTAGAGCCTTGCATAAATCTAATGCCACCCCCCTATTTTAATCTGTTGATCGCATGATATATTGTCAGGATATTATCAGGGCGACCGGTGCCGCAGATGCCTCAGGATGAACCGGCTTATTCCGGAAATTTTCGATTATAAAGGGAGCCATTCGGGATAAAATTATGGCATAAAAGGATTTCGGCGATTTAAAGTCCAAAAAAGGAGATAATTATGGTTATAAGGTCAGAAAAAGTCCCAAGGGGACGATCAGGCCTTTTCGGCCTCGGATGAGAAGACTTTTACCTTGAAGTCCTCGAATCCCACCGATTTTATGAACTCCCGCAGCCTCATTCCGGGCTTGGCTCCGGCCCTATAAACCTCCAGGATCCGGCCGATGAGGGGGATGACCTCCTCCCTCGCCACGAAGTCGCGGAGCATCCAGCCCTCATGAGGAGGCCAGCTCCCCCGCCCGCCGACGAAGATCATGTACCCGTCCTCGGCGGTGTACCTCGCCCCCACAGGACAGTTGACGACGCAGCGGCCGCACATGACGCACTTATCGTAGTCGATGACCGCCTTTCCGTCGACGATGGTGGCCGCCCCCACCTTGCAGACAGCGACGCACTTCTCGCACCCTGTGCACTTCTCGACGTCCAGCTCGGGCCTGACCCTCCCCATGACGCCGATCTCGTTGAACTGGGGCCTGGTGCAGGGAAAGGGGCACCCGCCTATCCCCACCTTAAGAGGACCCGGCGTCTTCTCCCCCGTGAACCTCTCCCCGATCTCTCTTGCAAGGCCGGTCGTCTCCGCCGCGGCTTTGAAGCAGTACACCTCGCCGAGGCAGGATACTACATTCCGGAAGGTCATCCCTGCAGACCCGGGGGCGAGCCCCGCACCTTTCAGTTCGGCGAGGGCCGCCTCCAGCTTCTCCTCGGGGACCCCGAGGATCGAGATCTCCTGCCTCACGGTGAGATGGACCTCGCCGCCATACTTCTCCGCCACCTCTCCTATCCGCTTCACCTGGGCAGGGTCGAGCATCCCCCCCGTCACCAGGACCTTTATCTCAAACTTCCCGTCTCTCCTCTTGAATACGGCGGGCATCCCCTTGTACATCTCCGGCTTCAACACGATTCCTCCAAGAATATATGTCATCGTAATCTCCGACTAACTTGTAAATTGTGGTCGAAAAACGGATTACTGCGAATAGAGTGGAGGTTTCGCGCAGGATAGCTTATAGAGGCGGGGTGCAGGGGTAGAGAAAACCCCGGTCTTCGGGCCGGGGATGAATCGTACCCCACCTTAAGCTATGAATCTTTAAATACTATAGCAGCATAAGTGAGTATAATGCTTAAAGCCTTCAAATATAGGATCTATCCGACAAAAGCACAGCGGTCTAAGATGGAAGAGACCTTGGAGCTGTGCAGATGGACCTATAACGAGACTTTGGCATATCGAAAAAACTCTTTCGAACAAGAAGGCAAATCCATATCTAAGTATGAGACTCACTACTTGCTGCCAGAGTGGAAGAAAAACAAACCCGAACTGAAGGAGGTATTCTCTCAGACCCTCCAGAACGTCCAAGAACGGGTAGATCTGGCCTTTAAAGCGTTCTTCCGAAGAGTCAAAGCAGGAGAGGCCCCGGGGTATCCCAGGTTCAAGGGGAAGGGATGGTATGATTCGTTCACCTATCCACAGCTGGGATTCAAACTGTCTTCCGGGAAGCTGCGCCTCTCCAAGATCGGAGATGTCAAGATCAAGCTCCACCGACCCATCGAAGGCGAGATCAAGAGGTTGACCGTTCGGAGATCTTCGACCGGAAAATGGTTTGCCTGCTTCTCAGTGGAGATCGATGATCCTCCGAAGCCTCCCTGGAAAGACGGGTTGATGGCGGGCATCGATGTGGGGCTGGAGAGTTTCGCTACGCTCTCCAATGGAGAGAAGATCGATAACCCCCGGTTCTTTCGATCTGAGGAGAAGGCGTTGGCCAAAGCTCAAAGACGACTATCCAATTATGAGAAGGGAACTCCTGAAAGGAGGAAAGCTCTCAAAGTCGTCCAGCGGACTCATGAGCGGATAGCCAACCGCAGATACGATTTTGCTCATCAGGTCAGTCACAACCTGGTCGAAAGGTTCGGGCTGATCGCTTTCGAGGATCTGAGCATCACGAACATGCTCCAAAACCACTGCCTGGCTAAGAGCATATCAGACGCTGCCTGGAGGATGCTGGTGATAACCACATCGTACAAGGCTGAGAGCGCCGGTTCGATGGTGGTTCTAGTAGATCCCAGGAACACAAGTCAGCTATGTTCCAGGTGCGGCCTTAAAGTGCCGAAGTCCCTATCGGATCGGGTCCATGAATGTCCTCAATGCGGGCTGGTCATGGACCGTGACGAGAATGCGGCGATAAACATTCTGAGACTGGGGCTACAGTCTCTGCCAAAAGCTAGAAGCCCCGCCCTTCAGGGCGGGGAGTAGTCACCAAAACATCCAAGGGACGCGCAGGGAGATGTGGAGGAGTTGCGGGAGATGAAGGGAGTTGTGGGAGATGGAGAGGGGTGAGGGAGAAAGGGGAAGAGAGGTGAGGGAGAAAGGGGAAGAGGGGGAGATGATCGTCCCGGGTCGCCGGGAGGATAGATCATCCCATGCAACCAGAGTCGGTTCTAACCAAAAGGTTAATACGTGAGGGATAAACTAGGAAATTGGCACATGCCCGTCGACGTCGATCTTGGGAAAGAACAACATTTTGGTTCCAGGGCGATTGGAAGAGCGCGATCCTTCGATCAGACGCTTGAAAGCCCCGCTGAAATGGTCCACAGATGTCAACGAAATCGAGATTTTATTGAGATCTCCCCCGAAACAGGTCGATGAAAGGAGCATGTGACATCGATGATGCCCCACGAAGTATAGTGCCGTAGGGAAGGGATGAAAACCAGCCAAGTTGGCTGGAAAAGGAGGACAAAAGGGGGATGCTGGCAGAACTGGAAGAAAAGAAGGCCCGGCTGAAGCAACAGGCCATCGATTTTAAGGATAGTCGAAGCCAATTGAACGCTGAAGCCAGCAAGTGGGCCGCGGAGCGCAACGAACTGAACAAGAAGACCAAAGAGCTCATCGACAAAGCCCAAGAGCTCAAGACGCTCCGTGACGAGTACAACAAGAACGTGGCTGAGGCCAAACTGAAACGGGACGAGTTCAACGATAAGACGAACGACTTCTACGCTCAGATAGACGAGATCAGAAAGAAGCACAACCTCACGGGCGACCGATCCATCCGGGGTCTGCGAAGAGAGATAGACCACATGGAGTTCAAGCAGCAGACCGAGGTCTTAAGCCCCGACAAAGAAAAGCAGCTCGTCGAGAAGATATCAGCCCTCCGGGCCGAGTTCAAGATGAGGAAGGAGCAGATGGAGAAGAACGACGTCTTGAAAGACCTTCTGGACGAGGCGCAGAAGCTCCGCGACCAGGCGTCTGAATACCACGATCTCGTCACAAAGTCTGCAGAACTCGCCCAGGAATACCACGACAAGATGATCGCCACCTTCAAAGAGGCGGACCAGGTGAGGGCCCAGGCCGACGGAGCCCACCGGGAGTTCGTCAAGGCCCAGGAGGCGGCGGACAAGCAGCACCGGGAGTTCATACGAACTCAGCGAGAGATCCGCGATTTCGACAAGATCATCACCGGTCTACGGAGAAAGAACCGGGAGAAGAGGGAGGACAAGGTGAAGGCCGAGGTCAGGAAGGAGGCCGAGGAGATCCTCACCCAGTTCAGACAGGGCGAAAAGCTGGACACCTCCGACCTCCTGAGACTTCAGCGTTCAGGACTGGTCTGAAACCGAGATCGGTTTTAATCCCGGAGCGGCCCCCCGGCCGCTCCCGGACCTTTAAAACCCGCCCGCATCGCTGCCTCTCGCTACGCCGCCTACTTCGATCCCTGAGGCTGGACGGATCGTCCGGACGAGGGAGATGAACGGAGAGATGAAGATGGCAGCAGAGGAGGGGCGCAGCGGACCCCAGGTGGATGGATATGAAGATAACCTGGCTGTCTCATTCTTGTTTTGAGCTTGCAGAGTCGATGAACGTCCTGGTGGACCCCTACATCCGGGATAACCCCATGGCTCCAAAAGCCGTCGAAGAGCTCAACCCGGATATCATCGCCGTCACCCACGGCCACGCCGATCACCTCGGCGACGCCGAGGATATAGCCCGACAGACGGGCTCTCCGGTCCTGGCGGTCGCCGAGGTGGCGAGATTTTTGGACCGCCGGTCCGTCAGATCCGAGGGGATGAACATAGGCGGCTCCTTGCGGATGGCAGACGTCCTCTTCACCATGACCCCCGCGGTCCACTCCTCCGAGATAAACCTCACCGACCCTCCGACACCCGGCGGGGAGGCCGCGGGCTTTGTAATCGACGACGGGATAAGAATCTACCACGCCGGCGACACCGCCCTTTTTAGCGACATGAGGCTTATTGGAGATCTCTACCGACCGGACGTCGCCCTGCTGCCCATCGGAGGCAGGTACACCATGGGGCCGCGAGAGGCGGCGATCGCCACCAGCTGGATCCGGCCCCACCTGGCGATACCGATGCACTACAACACCTGGCCCAGGATAAGGAAGGACCCCGCCGAGTTCAGGGATCTGGTGGAGACCCTCTGTGACTCCGAGGTGGTGATCATGGGGGCGGGAGACGCCGTCGAATGCTGAGATCCGGGGGACCCTCACGATAGATCCAGTTTATTTTTATATTTCATCCATATCGGCGCGGCTCCACCGATCATCGTCCCGTAGGCGGCGGATGAAACGACCGCAAACTTTTAAACTCCGTCGCCGAACCAACCGTCAATGAACGATCTTTGTCTGATCTTCGGAAGGCCGAAGGTGAGGGGTAAAGAGGCCTTTCTGGCGGCGTTGAGGAAGGCCCAAGTCGAGAGCGGCTGCGTCATCCAGGCGATGGACGCATCCCTGATCGTCGGCGAGAGCCACGCCACCTTCGCCGCCGAGAAGGCGATCCGGGCCTTCTCCGAAGAGAAGAACGTCGCCAAAGATCTGGGGCTTGAGATCTTGCGCTACGCCTCGGGCAAAAGACAGATCAGTCGGGCGCTCACCATGGGGGTATCGGAGGAGACCGAGAGGATAGCCCTGATAGTCGTGGAGAACGGGACGCCTCCAAAGATCTCCGATATCATCGAGGTCGACGGCGAAGGGCCCTGCTGGAGCAGGGCTGCCGTCAGGGAGGCCTTCGAGATCGGGGAGGCGGAGATCGAGGCGGCGGGAGAAGAGAGGATCCCCGACCTCGTGCTGGAACGGGTAGCGCTGATGGATGCTTACCGATGAGATGATCTTATGAAAGAAGAGTTCTACACCCGGGGCCGCTGGCAGAACTGGATCAACAAGATAAAGGAGAGCGGGTTCACCCTCCAGGAGTCGGACGAGGATCCGGCGGCTGCGGTCTTCGTCTACGCCATGGACGACGTGGTCCTGGCCTGCCTAAAGGTCATAGCGAGATGTGAACACACCACCATCACCAAAGAGGAGGCGATATCCGCCATCGACGAGATCAGGGATATAGTCTCTGAGAGGGACGACTCCCTGGGAGAGGATGCGAATCTGATGCTGGAGTCGCTGAACGCCGCCCTCACCGCCGTATTCATCTCAAGCCAGAGGTACATCGACGGCGGCTACGACAGAAAGACGAAGCTGGGGGATCTGGTGAAAAAGGCGATCCTCGCCGAGGAGGCAGACCGGATGGAGGAGGCCCTGGGGGTTCTGAGCGATATCGGGGCGAGGGTGATCGGGGGAGAGGCCCTCCCCGAAGAGGTCTTCGAGGACCTCCCCTACTCCCTGACGGCGGAGCTCCTCGACGGAATCGACGCCATCTCCGCCGCCCAGATCGGAGACGACAGCTACAAGGAAGACGACGGGTCCGAAGACGACGGCGACGACTCCTGACCTTCCGACCGACAACTCGAAGGCGGCCTTCAGTCCCGCAGGTCACCTCGGTCGGGTCGTCACCTCGCACCCGTCCTCCGTAACGACGATGGTATCCTCAGCCTGGGATACGAGGGCGCTCTCCGCCTCCCAGAGGAGGGGGTACCGGTGGAGGATCCCCGCCCTGAGGAGCTGACCTATGGCGTAATCTATCCGGTCTCCCGAGAGCCACCTCCGGGCGAAGGGGAGGGTAGAGTAATTTTCCAGTACCTCCTTCAACAGGGCCCTCGCCGGGGGAGACCTGATGGGCCTTTTGGCGACGAAGGAGAAGATCTCCGCCTGGGGCGCCTCGGTGATCCTCCCGACGCCGTCGGTGGCGAAGGGCTCGATGGCGATGACCTCTCCCGGCGAGAGGACCACCCCCTTCTCGATCCGCCGATTCGGCACCGACGGCTCGCCGTGGGCCCGGTAGCGACCGAGGCCGTGGCCCGTCAGGTTCGCGACGGAGCTGTAGCCGTATCCCCGGATCGCCTCCTCGATGGCCGCCCCCAGCTCCGCCGTGGACACCCCCGGCCCCACCAGCTCTATCGCCGCGGCGAGCCCCGCTGCCGAGGCCTCCACGAGGTCTGGGTGGCCGCCGAGGTCCACCGTCACGGCGGCGTCGGCGATGTAGCCGTCGACGTGGACGCCGATGTCCAGCTTCACCATCTCCTCGCCGAAGACGTCCCCGTCCTCGGAGCGGGGGGTGTCGTGGGCGGCGACCCGGTCCCGAGATATGTTGCAGGGGAAGGCGACCTCGCCGCCGAGGGCGCGGGTCGTCTCCTCGACGAACTCTGCCACCTCCAGGATGGAGACCCCTACATCGATCATCGAGCTCGCATCGTCCCGGACCCGTGCCAGGATCTCCCCCGCCTTCCTGTACTTCTCAAGAACTTCAGCGTCCATGAAAGATCATACTCCTCTCGTCAAAGTACCCTCATCGGACTCTCCTCAGAGGATGAGCCCCTTTTCAAATTCTGTGAGGTTTTCACACCCTTCATCCTTCACCACCACCAGATCCTCCAGCCGGACGCCGCCGATATCCGGATAGTAGAGGCCGGGCTCCACGGTGACGACGTTCCCCGCCACCAGGGCGTCCCCCACCTCGCTCAGGGAGGGGCTCTCATGGACCGCGAGCCCCACCCCATGGCCGGTGGAGTGGATGTAGCCGCGACCCTCCCGCTCGGGGTAGCCCTGCTCCTCGAAGACCGCGCAGACTTCAGCGTGGACCTCCCTCCCCGGGACCCCCGCCCTGACGGCCGCGATCCCCGCAGCCTGGGCTGCTCGGACCGCCCCATAGATCTCTACTACCTCGGGGTCTGCCTCCCCCCGGAGGACCGTCCTCGTCATGTCCGCAAAGTACCGCGTCCGTTTGGACCGGGGGAATATGTCGATGACTATCGGCGAGTCTGCGGGGAGGGGCCCCGACCCGCCGAAGTGGGGGTCTGCTCCGTCTTTGCCCCCGGCCACGATCGTCTCCTGAGCCTCATAACCCCCTCTAAGAAGGGAGACGTCGATGGCGGACTTCACCATCTCGGAGGTGAGGAGCGACCCTTCGAAGATCAGACTCCCCCCAGCGGGGCGGGACCTTCTTATCATCCCGACGGCGACCTTCATCGCCTCCTCGCAGCCCCTCTGGACAGACCTGATCGCCTCGATCTCCTGGGAGGTCTTCACCTCCCGCCACTTCGATGCGGGGCTCTCCAGGACCGATACCTCGAAGTCGGCGGCGAGGTCGGAATAGACCCTCACCGGAAAGTCAAAAGGGACCCCCAGCTTCCTGACGCCGCGGTCCCGGAGGAACTCCTTTAGGACCGCCGCGTAGGCGTCCTCGGGCCGGTCGAAGTTAGCCAGCTTCTCTTTTATCCCGTAATCGGAGGTGGTGGCCACCTCGTCGGCGACAGACTCCCTCTTTGCCCGCCCCCCCTCCATCCCCGATACCAGGATGGATAGAGATGATGCCGCCAGGAGGGCGAACCGGTCCGGGGCGAGGAAGCAGGAGAGATAATAGATGTCGGGGTTGCAGAGGCTGTCTCCAAGGAAGAGGAAGCCGTCGAGCCCATGGTCGCTGAGAAACTCTCCGGTCCTCTGAGATGGGGGAAGCATGATAAGAGATCTGAATACGAACTATAAAAAGATGGGTCGAAGAAGACCGTTTAAAGATGGATCGAAGAAGACCTATCAAAGGATGGATCGGGGGGGGGCAGACCTATTGGGATCCCTTTATGGCCGTCGTTATATCGCGGACGAAGGCAGCGACGTCCTCGGACCTCTCCACCCCGGTCCCGGTGACGATGATATCGGCCCCAGCGTCCACACGTTCCCGGGCCGCCTCCCCGGACCTTATCCCTCCGCCGACGATGAGGAGTGGATCGGCTATCGCCCTCTTCACCGCCGCAACCATCTTCGCCGGCACCGGCTCCTTGGCCCCCGACCCCGCCTCCAGGTAGACGAACCTCATCCCGAAGTACTTACCGGCGAGGGCATAGGCGGCGGCTATCTCCGGCTTATTTCGGGGGATCAGCTTTGCGTCGCCGACCCATCCTACGGTGCCGCCTGGCTCCACGACGACGTAGGCCATGGGGATCGGCTCGATCCGGTACCTGCGGACGAGGGGCGCGCCGAGAGCCTGGTTTTCTATCAGGTAGCTCGCGCTCCGGGAGTTGAGGAGGCTCATGAAGAAAACGGCGTCGGCGTTGGAGCAGAGCCCCGAGACGCCGCTGGGGAAGAGGATCACCGGAAGGCCTGACCCTTCCTTGATCGCCTCCACCGTATCCTCGAGGGCGCGGCCCGCCGCGCCGACGGACCCGCCCACCATGATGGCGTCGGTGCCTCCTATCGCCGCCGCCTCGGCCATCCCCCCGGCCTCCGCGGAGCTCTGGGAGTCGGGGTCTATGAGGGTGAGATGGGCGGCGCCATCGGCCTTCGCGACCCGCGCCAGCATCTCCTCGACGGGACCGATCATGAGAACGTCAGCCCCAGACCCGTCTATCCTCTGCTCTCCTTGGACTTGACCCGGAGCCCCTTGTAGCCGCACTTGCGGCATCGGGTTGAGCGGACGGCGTTTCGGGCGTTGCAGCGCATGCAGATCTTCATGTTGAGAAGTCGGTTTTCAGCCTCTGGAAATCGAGCCATGAAATTTGCCTCTTTATTATCATCGGGTATGCGATTACCGCCGACGCAAGGCGGCGATATGAACCTTTTGGATGGTTTTTGGCGCCGGGGTTGGGATTTTCCTGAGAGGGCTATTTCGCCCTCCCATTTTGAACCCAAGAGTCCCGGAAGGGACAACAGGTCTCGAGCCTGCCGCGTTTGGACTCTCCAGACCCCAGAGGGTGAGAAGATTAGTCCGCTCTGCCACCCCGGCTCCGGAGGATCTAGTTCAAGCTTCTGGTTTATATCTCTTGGCCCCCGGCGGGGAGATCGACAGGATAGGCTTATGTGGACGGGAGGCGAACTTGCGGCTGGAGATTTTGATGACGCTTCGAGAGGATGCGCTGGAGTTCCACAGGAAGTCAAGGGGTAAGATCGCCATAATAAGCAAGGTCCCCTGCAGCACGAGAGAGGACCTGAGCCTCGCCTACACCCCGGGGGTCGCCGAGCCCTGCCGCGAGATAGAGAGAGATCCGGGGCTCGTCTACGATTACACCTCCAAAGGGAACCTGGTGGCAGTGGTCACCGACGGGACCGCGGTCCTGGGGCTTGGCGACATAGGTCCGGCGGCATCGATGCCTGTGATGGAGGGCAAAGCGATCCTCTTCAAGGAGTTCGCCGACGTCGACGCCTTCCCCATCTGCATAGACTCAAAGGACCCCTCGGAGATCGTAGAGGTGACCAAGAGGATATCGGTCGTCTTCGGCGGCATAAACCTGGAGGACATCAGCGCACCGCGCTGCTTCGAGATCGAGGACCGGCTGAAGCGGGAGCTGGATATCCCCGTATTCCACGACGACCAGCACGGGACAGCCGTGGTGACGGGAGCCGCCCTCATCAACGGGCTTAAGGTGGTGGGAAAAAGCTTCGAAGAGGTCCGGGTCGTCACCAGCGGCGCCGGAGCTGCCGGGGTCGCCGTCTCCAAGTTTCTCATGAGCTTCGGCATCGAAGACCTCATCCTCTGCGACAGCCGGGGAATCGTCCACCCTGGGAGAAGCGACCTCAATGCCTCGAAGATGGAGATGGCGAAGATCACAAACCCGGAGGGAAAGACCGGATCTCTCGCCGACGGCCTGAAGGGGGCCGACGTCTTCGTCGGGGTCTCTGCCCCCAGGATCGTCACCGAGGAGATGGTCAGGTCGATGGCCGAGGACCCGATAGTCTTCGCCATGGCAAACCCCGTCCCAGAGATCATGCCCGAGATCGCAAAAGGGGCCGGGGCGCGGGTCGTCGCCACCGGAAGGTCGGACTTTCCAAACCAGGTGAACAACGTCCTGGGATTCCCCGGGATCTTTCGGGGGGCCCTCGACGTCCGGGCGAGGGAGATCAACGAGGAGATGAAGATGGCGGCGGCTAGGGCGATCGCAACGCTTGCGGAGCCGATCTCAGAGGACCGGATAATCCCCACCCCCTTCGACCGGCGGGTGGTGCCAAAAGTAGCCGAGGCGGTGGCGAGGGCGGCCCTCGAGTCGGGGGTCGCGAGAGTGGAGGTCGATCCCGCAGAGGTGGGGCGAAGGGCGGCCGAGAGGATGGGCCTCCACGATCGGCAGTAAAGACCGACGCTGTGAAGAACGGAAGACGAGCAGTTCGCAGGACTGGAGAGTAGGAAAAAGATAGACCAGAGGAAAAGATATATCAGAGGTCCTTCTGGACCTCGCCTCTTATGTCCTCGAAGTCGACGAAGTGCATCCCTGCGACCTCGCGAAGCTCCCGGGCTATGAACCTTTTAGTGGACATGACCATGAACCTCTTTCCCCTTGCCCGGAGGAGCTTGAGGGGGCGCTCGAAGTCGCCGTCTCCGGATACCAGAACCGCCATATCGTAATTATCTACGGTGTTGAACATGTCCAGGACGATCTCGATGTCCAGGTTCGCCTTCCTGATCTCCCTCCCGTCGTTCAGGACGATGATCTTCAGCTCTTTTGTGATGATGGAGTACCCGATGTCGGCGAGGGCGGTCAAAAACCCCTGCTGCCTCGTGTCGGGAGGGTTCTCCTCCCCGACGTAGTAGTAGGCGTCGATGATCTCTCCGCCGGTCTTGTTCTCGATCCACCTTAAGAGCTTCTCGAAGTTGATCCACCACTTAAGCTCGTCTTTCTGCATGTAAAAGATGTTCGCACCATCTATGAATACCGATATTTTCAATTAGAGTTCCCCTTTATTTCAAATATAATAAACACGCCAGCCAGTCTCTGGCCGTGCGTTATCATTCTGGAGATGGGAGTAGATCTAAGGATACATATAGTTTCCTGAAAACCCCCTCCGTTCCACAGGCGAGGGTCGGTCTACCTCGTATCTCCGAGATCATTCGTCGGCTGCGGCCTTTGATCCCACGCTCGCGCCCTTTTTTTCGCAGCTATAGCAGACCCCCTTCAAATCCAAACTCGATCCCATCACAGTGAAATCGGCTTGGTCAGAAACCTTGGCCATCAATTCGTACATGATAGGGTCCGACCAATCCCTGATGCTGCCGCACCGCAGACATAGCAGGTGGGCGTGAGCCTCGGTATTCGGATCGTATCTCGTCTGGCCCTGAGGCAGGTTCAACTCCGCGAGCAGACCGATTCCCTTTAAAATTTTAATTGTACTATAAATAGTAGCAAGGCTGACCGTCGGGTGCGTCTTCTTGATCTCTTGATAAGCCTTTTGGGCCGTTGGATGTTCGTGATTGAGGAGGATATACCTGCTGATGGCTATCCTCTGGGGCGTAGCCCTATAACCACTGTTTCTTAAATTCTTGATTATCGTCGGCTCCAGATCTTCTGAATCGATCATAGTGATTACTAAGTAATAATAGATCTTAAATAAACCTATGCCAGATAAAGGATCGAAGGGCTTTCAACCGGCGCTTGTGCCGTCAACGCCGAAGATATGCGCATAAAAGACGAAATGGGAGCCCAGCTGATGGAAGAGAAGATAGGAGATGCCGAAATGACCCATCATATGGAGTACGAAACGAGGCAGGGTATCCCCCTCCTGGGGGAGAAGGTCCCGGAGATGGAAGTTCAGACGACCCACGGAAGGATGAAGATCCCAAACGACCTCTCTGGAAAGTGGTTCATCCTCTTCAGCCACCCCGGAGACTTCACGCCGGTCTGCACCACGGAGTTCATAGCCTTCGAGAAGATGAGAAAGGACTTCGATGACCTCAACTGCTCCCTCGTGGGCCTCTCCATGGACCAGGTCCACTCCCACATGAAGTGGACCGAGTGGATCAAGGAGAAGATGAATGTAGAGATAACCTTTCCCATCATCGCCGACAACGGGACCGTCGCCGGAAAGCTTGGGATGGTCCATCCCGGAAAGGGGACGAACACCGTCAGAGCCGTCTTCGTGGTGGACCCCAAAGGGGTCATAAGGCTGATGCTCTACTACCCCCAGGAGATCGGAAGGAACATGGACGAGATCCTCAGAGCCGTCAAGGCCCTCCAGATCTCAGACAAGAACAAGGTGGCAATGCCCGCCAACTGGCCGAATAACGACCTCTTCGGCGATGAGGTGATAATACCTCCGCCCTCAGACGAGAAGACCGCGGCCACCAGAAAGACGGGCGGAGGCGTCGTCTGCGAAGACTGGTGGTTCTGCCACAAGAAGCTGTGAGCCGCCGGAAAAGTAGTTAAGATGGCGGACCGTCTATAACGGTTGATGGTGATGATATGGCCAAGATAGGTGTTGTGAGACACCGGGTGGAGGACTTCCCCGGATGGAGAAAGAAGTTCGACGATAGGATGGAGGTGCGGAAGAGCAACGGATGGTCGGGCCACGAGCTCTACTACGACGAGGGGAGAAAAGAGGCTTATGTCGTCCATACCGTCTTCGACGAGAAGCTGGATCTGGCCAGGGAGCATATGGAGAAGTTCAAAGCCATGGGGAAGCGGACCGAGATGAAGCCCTCCGGCAACCCGGACCATTCGATAATGCCGAGAGGCGAGAAGATCGAAGCCGTAAAATATTGACCCTGGATAACGAGAGGGGGGTTTTCCCTTCCCCATGAGCAAGGCCCCTCCTCCGGCTTGCCGAAGCCCTTTTACAGGCCGCGATCCCCGGGGGCGCCCGTACCCCACCCCTCTTGTCGGGCCCCCCCTCATATTCCCGAAAAAAATTTAAAGAAATACGACTGAGAGATTGGCATGGCTGACAAGAAATTCTACACCCTCCCCGAACTGCCCTACGCCTACAACGCCCTGGAGCCTCATATCTCCGAGGCTCAGCTCAGAATCCACCACGATAAACATCATACCGCCTACGTAAACGGCGCCAACTCCATCCTGGAGAGGCTGGAGAAGGCCCGGGAGGCAGGAGATGATCTGGATATGAAGGCCACCCTGAAGGAGCTATCCTTCCAGACGGGGGGACACGTCCTCCACAGTCTCTTCTGGTCGAACCTCGCTGCTGCCGCGAAGGCGGCAGAGGAGCCCGGCGGCGCCCTCGCCGACGCCCTGAAGAGAGAGTTCGGCTCCTTCGCCAGGTTCAAGAAGGAGTTCTCCCTCGCCGCGGCGACCGCCGAGGGCTCCGGCTGGGCGGCCCTAGCCTGGTGCGCCATGACAAAGCGGCCCCTCATCATGCAGATCGAGAAGCATAACGTCAACGTATACCCGATGTTTCGGATCCTCATGGTCCTGGATGTATGGGAGCACGCCTACTACCTCGACTACAAGAACGAGCGGCCGAAGTTCGTCGAGGCCTTCTGGAAGATCGTCGACTGGGACGAGGTTAACCGCAGGCTCGAGGCGGCGACAAAATAAGCAGATGGCCGCAATGGGCCACAATAGACAATTTTTTACAGAGGAGGAATGGGCATGAAATTCTTGAAGATGCCGTTTCTGATCCTGACTTTAGCTGCCCTCGTCATCACCGCGGGCTGCGCCGATCGGATCGATGACCACCCAGAAGCTCTCGGAGAGGCCGATGGCCCACTCCGGGCCGAGAGCTCGACGGCGATGATCGAGAGCGATAACCTCACCTACCCCGCCTACGTAGCGACCCCAGCTCCGAGCCGGGTAGGAGGCGAGGGAGGAGGAGACGATCCGATCTATCCGGGTGTCGTGATGATACACTCCTTCAACGGCCTGGAGCCCGGCTATAGGGACCTAGCCGACCGGCTCGCAGCATCCGGGTACGTCGTCATCGTCCCGGAGTGGCAGAACTTCGATGAGACGCCCCTGGACGAAGCCGTCGACCGGCTCGTAGTGGCCTGCGCCGCCTACCTTATCGATAGGGAGGACGTGAACGGCGACCGCCTCGGCCTCACCGGCTTCTGCGCTGGCGGCAGGTACACGATGCTATTTCTCCCCCAGATGGAGGAGTTTTGCTCCGGCGTAGCCTGGTACGGATTTCCCTACTCAGGCGGCTTCAACGACGAGACGAAGCCCGCCGACCTCATCGACGGCCTCGATGCGCCGATGCTGATCATCCACGGAACACGGGACGTACCAAGCCCCATCTCCGGGATATACGAGTACGCAGCAGCCCTCGACGCCGCTGGCAAGTACTTCGAGCTGAAGGTCTACCAGGGGGAGGGCCACGGCTTCATGATCAATGAGGGCGAGAGGTCGGAGAGCTTCGCCGCCCTGGACGCCGAAGGAGAGATGGCGAGGTTCTTCGATAGGACGCTTAAAGGATGATGATGAAGTCGTTCGAAGGGGCGCGGGGTTGAAAGAGACCGCGCCGCGCCCCCTGTCTCTTTTTTTTTCGCGTCAAAACTCCGACCGGCCTCCGATCATCTCGGCCACCCAGTCCCAGTCGTGGTCGTAGATGTGAGCCGAGCAGCTGACCGTTGTGATCGAGCCCGGCTCCGACCCCACCCTACCGGCGACGTATTCGAGGAGCCTGGTGAGGCCGTATAAGTTCGCCGGATAAGCGCCTGCGAAGTCGTGGCTCCGGAATAGGGCCGCGAGGTGGAGGCGGCCCCCCCGGATCTTGAAGTCGTCGACCATCATGCAGGGGACCTCCTCCTTCTCCGTATCGACGGGCGGAATCCACGTCACCGCCGAGGCCCTCCGGGAGTTGGGGCTCGCCCTGAGGCGGCGGATGACGTGCTCGATCTGGTCGACGGGACCGTCGGAACCTCCGACCTTCCCAAGATCGTCTCCGCCCTCGTCGCCCCCACCCCTCCTGGAGGCGGGCAGAGCCCAGGCCCGGAGCCGCTCGCCGTAGGTGTACTCAAAGCCGGGGTTATCGCCGCTGATGAGCTGCCTTGCGTACTCTTCCAGACGGTACTGGTTCCAGGAGAAGTATTCCAACGGGATCATATCCCTCCTGGGGTCCTCCACCACCACCTCCAGGGCCAGGATCTCCCGGGTCCTCGTCCCCCGCTCGTCGGTGATCTCCTCGCCGTCGCGCCAGATGAGGCCGAGCCCCCGCCGCCACGCCTCGGGGATCGTATCCGCCCTGATGAACCTTCCGACCCTCACAAAACCACCGTTCACCGTCATTGCCCACTCGGCTAAAATAGGTTGGCTCTCAACCCTTCAGATAGAGGTATGTGTTTAGCTCCTACCTCGATTCATGCGAATTGACCTAGAATTCACCTCGACCAGAAAAATTATATAATTCTTTCACGATACCTGCCATTTGGGAGTATGCACGAAGAAGATATAATCAAGCAACTTAAGGATGAGAATGAGCGATTAAGGCGTGAGAATGAGTTTCTCAAAGAACAGATAGCGAAGCTTGAAGCTCGACTAGCCAAATATGAGAATGCCCATACTCCGCCGAGCTTGAGACGAGGTCGCAAACGCAAAAGAGAGTATGACGACGGGGTTAGAGGGAAACCAGGCCAAAAAGAGGGTCATAAAGGGGTATCAAGACCTCTTGCCAATCCTGATAGACAAGTCGAAGTCGCCATGGATCGATGCCCAGACTGCGGAGCCAAGCTTGGCGATCCCATCAGAAAAGAGTCAAAGATCATAGAGGAAATCCCTGAACCTCAGCCGATCATCGTCACCGAATACAAGATTGCGCATTACAGATGTCCCTCTTGCCACAAGGAGGTTGTAGCCAGCGATCAAGATCTTCCTGTAGAAGGCAGATTCGGAAACAACGTAATTGCGCAGACGACGTTACTGAAATACGAGGACAGGCTCCCCCACAGGAAGATCCAAAAAGCACTGAGGCGACTGCATGGACTGATCATATGTCCAGCTACGATCCTCGATCTGACTCGCAGAGCTGCTGATGCGGTTCAATCTCGATATGATGCAATTCTAAACAGGGTTCGGGATGCTCCAATCCTGTACGTGGATGAGACGTCGATAAAGGTCCAAGGAGAGCGTCACTGGATCTGGGCATTTACGACACCATCTGAGACGTTTGTTGTGATACGTAAGAGTCGTGGGATGAAAGTCCTGATGGAAGTTCTGACGAGACGATTCGAGGGCATCATAGTGTGCGATGGTTGGAAGCCTTATGCCAAATTCACAAAACGGTTACAGCGATGTTGGGCACATCTACTCCGAGAATCAAAGGACCTTGCTGATAAGATCGAGGAGGCGGTTCCTTTACATGGGGCTCTCAAGGATTTATATAAAGAACTGACTGATGCTCTCGAAAACGATCCACCACCCGAAGTCCGGATGGGATTGTTGGAAATGGCACGATCAAAGCTCCACCAATGGATTATGAAAGAATACATGAGTGAGAAAGTTAAAAAGCTAATCGGAAAAATTAGCAACGGCTTCGAGTACTGGTTCACGTTTATCATCCAGCCCGCCGTAGAGCCGACCAATAATAGAGCAGAGAGGGCTCTCCGAGAGCATGTCGTTCTGAGAAAGATCATTGGTACACTGCGAAATGAAAAAGGGACTTCGATTCATGAACGTATTATGACCGTGCTGGCGACATGGGAGCAACATGGACTCAATAGCCTGAAGATGCTGAGATCAAGCCTGGACAGCTAAACACGTACAGATAGAGCAGTTCTGGAGACCTTCAAAATGCCCGACTTCGAGTGGGAGCTTGTGGCGGCCTTAAACCGCTTCTTCGAGATCGAAGAGATCAGGGGCGTCGCCTACCGGCTCAAGCAGAGCCGGTACACCCCCCAGGTCGTCGACCTCCTCGTCGACTCGCCCCACCCCGGCTACTATCTGGCCGTCGAGTGCAAGAGCCTCGACGCCCGCAAGGCGAAGACGTTATACTACAGCCAGCACTTCTCCCTCGCCGGCGGCGTCCATCAGATCGATAGGATCGACCGGTTCATCGAAGTCTCCGGCCGGCGGGGGGTCCTGGCGGTGGAGCTGCGGCGGGGGCCGGGAAAGCCAAAAGGGGCCCACCTCATACCCTGGAAGACGGTCATCGACGGCTTCAGGTCCCAGTCCCCAGGAATCCCGGTGGAGAGGATCGAGGCGATCCCGCCCCTGGGAAGGAAGAACGGGACATACCGGATTGAGGCCTGGGACCTGGAAAGGCTGGAGATCTAAGGCCAATCAATTTTACTGGAGACAAGCGAATTTGGATTAAGCTTATATCCCCTTCCGCCGCTCCCAAAAACCATGAAGCTTCCCGGTACCGCGACCCAGCCGGAGATGGTCCATATCGCCGTAGGAAAGCTCGATATCAGGCCGGGGACGGCCTTCCTCGATCTAGGGTGCGGCTCTGGGGCCGTATCCCTTGCCGCTGCTAGGTTCACCGACGGGATATACGGCATCGATCGAAGATCCGAGGCGGTGGAGATCTCGAAGGGAAGGGTCAGGGCCGGGACCTTCCTCTGCGGCGAAGCCGGAGAGCTGATCCCGACGCTCCCAAAGATCGACCGGTGCTTCATCGGCGGGACGAGGGGGATAGAGGCTTTCTTCCCCGCCCTGATGGAGAGGCTCTCACCAGGAGCCGTCGTCGTAGCCGACCTCGCACGGATCGGGATGGCGTCGAAGGTAGTCGAATTGATGAAGGGGGCGGGGATCTTTGAGGAGCTCCTCCAGATCGGGATCGCCCGGGGATACGATCTCGCCGGGGACGTCGCCCTCCGGCCGGAGAACCCCATCTTCATGGTGGTGGGGAGGCTTGCTGGAGGTCGCAGCCCTTGACGGGAGGAAGATCGAAGATGAGGGACTATCGGAGAAGATGGAAGATGTCAGGAGAGGAGATGGAGATGGCAGCTTGCTGATAGGGGTGAGCCTCGGCCCCGGCGATCCGGAGCTTCTGACCCGGAAGGCGGAGAAGGCCCTCGCCAGCGCGGATGAGGTCTTCGTCCCCGGCGAGATGGCCGCCGAACTCGTCAGGCCCTTCGCCGAGCCGGAGGTCCTCGACTTTCCCATGATCTCGGATAAAGCTAGGCTTCTGGAGATCTGGGCCGATAACGCCGACCGCGTCGCCTCCCGGGCCCTCGGCGGCGACGCCGCCTTCGCCTGCATCGGCGACGTCAACACCTTCTCCACCTTCTCCCACCTCAAGAGGCTGGTGATCGAGCGCCACCCGAAGGTGGAGATCGAGACGATACCCGGCGTCGGGACCGTCCCGGCCCTGGCGGCGAGGCTCGGGGTCGACCTCTCGGAGTCCTTCCTGGTATCCGACGGGACCCAGGTTCAGACGGTGATCAGGATGAAGGCGGTCAGGCCCGCCGAGATGGCGGCAGAGCTGGCGAGGGAGGGGTTCGATGACTTCACCCTGGGGGTCCGGCTCTACACCCCTGAGGAGTCGATAATTCGGGAGGAGATGCCCGAGAGTAGCGACTACTTCAGCGTCCTCTGCGCCAGAAGGAGGAGTAGGAGATGAAGATCCACTTCGTCGGCGCCGGCCCCGGTGACCCCGACCTCATCACCGTCAGGGGCGCCCGCCTCCTGGAGGAGGCGGACCTCGTCGTCTACGCAGGCTCCCTCGTCAACCCCACCCTCCTGGAGGGGCTCTCTGCAAAGCTCGTCGACAGCAACAGGATCAACCTCGAGGAGATCAACGGGATTATGCTCTCCGCCCTCCGGAGGGGCGAGAGGGTGGTGAGGCTCCACAGCGGCGACCCCGCCCTCTACGGCGCCATCCTGGAGCAGATGACCCCCCTGGAGGAGGCGGGGGTCGAGGTTGAGGTCGTCCCCGGCGTCTCATCACTGTTCGCCGTCGCCGCCGCCCTCAAGACCCAGCTCACCCTGAAGGGGGTCTCGGAGTCGCTGATCGTGACGAGGCCTGCGGGGACGACGCTGGAAAACGACTCCATCACCGAATTCTCCCGATTCGGGACGACGATGGCGATATTTCTCGGGGCGGATAAGATAAGGGAGACGGTGGACCGGCTGCAGATCCCGGCAGAGACCCCGGCAGCCGTCGTCTACCACGCCTCCTGGCCCGACGAGCTGGTGATCGTCGGGACCGTCGGGGACATCGCCGACAGGGCCGAGGAGGCGGGGGTCACCAAGAGCGCCATGATCCTCGTCGGGAACGTCATATCGAGGAGCGGCTTTGGGAGGTCTCACCTATACCAGAGTCGGTAGCCGTCCTCGTCTTCGACCGCAACATTCCCGAGGGGGAGAAGATCTCCGCCGCCCTGAGGGACCGGTACGATCCGCAGGTTCTCGTCTACAGCAAAAAGAGGGCTCAGGAGACGATCGACTCCCTCGCCGGCTTCGACCTGGTGGTGGCGGTGATGGCGGTGGGGATCGTGGTGAGGATGATCTGCCCCGGCCTCGCCGACAAGTGGACCGGAACGCCGGTGGTGGCCGTCGACTCGTCCCTCCGGTCCGCCATCCCGGTCGTCGGAGGCCACCACGGCGGAAACGACCTCGCCTTCCGCCTCTTCGAAAAGCTCGGCGCCTATCCCGCCATCACCACAGCCACCGACGCCGCCGGCCGCCCCTCCCTGGAGGTGACGGCGGCGGGGCTCGGGGCCCGGATCGTCAACCGCAGCTCCTCCAGGGACGTGAACCTCGCCTTCCTGCGAGAAGACGTCCCCGTCATCAGGCTCGCGGGGCCAAAGGTCGTCCTGGTGGATGAGGACGTGGCGGTCCTCAAGAGCAAGGGCGGCGTCGTCGTTGGGATCGGCGCCAGGAGGGGCGTCGAGGCCTCGGAGGTCTTGGAGGCGGCAAGGATGGCCCTGGAGTCGGTGGGGCGGGGTATCGACGAGATCAGGGCCATCGCCACCGGGGAGATAAAGAGGGACGAGCCCGGCATCTCCGAGGCGGCGGAGAGGCTCGGCCGCCCCGTCATCTACCTCGACGAGGAGGTCCTCAACGCCCAGTCCCCGACGACGGAGTCGAGGGCTCGAGACCTGGGGCTGGTGGGGGTGGCAGAGCCCGCCGCCCTCGCCCTATCCGAGAGGCTGATCATGCCCAAGAAGGCCTACGGGAGGGTGACCGTTGCCCTCGGAGAATAGGCTCTACATCGTGGGGATTGGACCCGGAGAGAGGGGTCAGATGACCAGGAGGGCGATAGAGGCGATATCCGAAGCCAAAAGCGTCGTCGGATACCGCCCGTACCTGGACCTCGTCTCCGACCTCCTGGTGGGCAAGAAGGTCGTCTCCACAGGGATGGGACGGGAGGTGGAGAGGGCTAAGGAGGCCGTCGACCTCCTGGAGGAGGGCTCTGTCGCCCTCATCAGCAGCGGTGACCCCAACGTCTACGGGATGGCGGGGCTGGGCCTCGAGGTCGCCTCCGGCAGGGTCGACCTCAGCCGCGTCGAGGTCGTCCCCGGGATCTCCTCCTTCTCGGCCGCGGCCTGCAGGGCCGGCGTCACCTTCACCGAGTCGGTGGCGGCCATCAGCTGTAGCGACCTTCTCACCCCCTGGAATAAGATCGAGGAGAGGGCAAGGGTCGCCTCGGAGCTGAAGATGCCCATGGCGATCTATAACCCCCGGTCCAGGAGGAGGACCTGGCAGCTCGATCGGGTCCTGGAGATCGCCACCTTCGACGGCGAGAGGGACCCGAAGGTTCTGGTGGCGAAGAACGTCGCCCGTGAAGGGGAAGCCCTCTTCTGGACGAGGGCCGGGGAGATGCTGGAGGGAGAGGATCTCCGGGAAGAGGTGGATATGTTCACCCTCCTGATCCTGGAAGGAGAGGGGATGGTGAGAGGAGAAGGGACCGCCTGCGACGAGAATAGGAGAAGGGGCGCCGCCGGACCGGAGGCGAGGAGCCACCCGGCCGGTGGCCATTCGGCGAGGGTCCACGTCGTAGGGACGGGTCCCGGCGACCCCCGCCACCTCACTCTCGATGCGGAGGAGATCATCGAGAGGTCGGACCTCCTTCTGGGGGCGGAGAGGCACCTCTGCGCCGTCAGAGGGGTTTCGAAAGGCGAGACGAACTCTCACGAAGGAAAGGGAGAGTTCGAGGATAGGATATCAGCGAGGGTCCGGGCTGCTGAGGAGGCGGCCCGCCTCGGCAAGACCGCATCGATCCTCTTCGGGGGCGACCCCAGCACCTTCAGCTCCTCCTGGAGGGTGCGCGCCCCCTTAAAAGCTCAGGTATCTTCGGGGGTCGGCGCCTTCTCGGCGGCGGCGGCGAGGCTCGGAGCACCCCTGGTGAACGACTTCGCCCTCATCTCGGGGCTCAGCGAAGAGACCCCGTGGAGGGCCCGCCGCCTCCTGGAGGGCGGCTTTGCCGTAGTCGTCTACAACCAGAACTCTGGAAGAATGGACTGTCTAGCCGAGGCGGTATCCGACCTCGACCCGGAGAGACCCTTCGGCCTCGTCCAAGACGCCACCCGTCCCGACGAGAGGATCCATATCGGGAGGGGGGCAGACCTCGCCCGCCCGAGCTTTGAGGGGAGAAGGTGTACCCTGATCCTGGCGGGTCCCGAGGCCCGGATGACCGAGGGAAAGATCATCAACCGAAGAGGGTATCAGACCAAGTACTACTACTGAAGCCGGGGGGTTTTTGATGACCGAGAAGAAATATTCAGATCTGGGGGCGATGACCCCCGAGGGGATGGAGATCTACAACAGGAGCAGAAGCTTCATCGCCGGGATCGTGGGGGATGAGACCCCCGAGGACGGGATCAAACAGCGGTGCGTCATCGCCACCGGCGACCTCGCCGTCGCCGATATCCTCAGGTTCCAGGGCGACCCCGTCGCTGCGGGGCTTTCAGCCCTGGAGGCAGGCGCCCCCATATTCGTCGACATAAAGATGGTGGAGGCGGGGGTGGTGAAGCGGGGACATAAAAGCCCCGTGGTCACCGCCATCGGCAGAGGCGATCGATTGGCCGAGAGGGAGGGGATCACCAGGACCTCGGCGGGTTTCCTGGAGGGAAAAGAGGAGCTCTCCGGGAGCATAGTCGTCATAGGAAACGCCCCTTCGGCCCTCCTAACCCTATGCGACCTCATCGAGGGAGGCGAGGCAGAGCCAGCCCTCGTCATCGGCGTCCCCGTCGGCTTCGTCAACGCCGCCGAGAGCAAGGAGAGGCTCCGGGAGATCGACGTCCCATCGATATCGACGGTGGGCACCAGAGGCGGAACCCCCATCGCCGTCGCCGCGATAAACGAGATCATAAACATGCACCATGGAAGAGAATAGCTCTGAAGAGGAGAGGAGAAGGGCGATAGACCCCGTCTCGGGCTTATCGATACCCACCGACTGGGTCGAGAGGTCCGCCGACCCCGAGGTCTTGGAGAAGGTCAAAAGCGGCCTCTGGGCGCTTCTATCCGACGGGACCCTCCTGCGGCGGGGGCTGACCACGGGGACGACGGCCGCCGCCGCCGCAAAGGGGGCGGTCATCTCCCTCCGAGAACCGGTCCACGAGGTCGCCGTCCTCACCCCGGCAGGGATCAGAGTCGCCGTCGCCGTCGACGGCCGCGACGGATCCTGCTCCGCCGTCAAGATCGGCGGAGACCACGAATCCGACGTCACCGCCGGGGCGGTGATGGAAGCGAGGGCCGCCCCCATCCTGGGGATGGTGGCTGGCGAGGAGATGGGACCTGAGAAGTTCAACGGGCCGGAAGAGAAGATCGAGATCGTCGCCGGCCCCGGGATAGGGAGGATCGGGGTTGGGGGCCTCTGCGCCCCTCCTGGGAGGCCCGCCATCAGCCCCTCGGCGAGGGGAGAGATAGAAAGAGCCATCGAGGAGGGGATGGCAGCGGTGGGGATCGGTGCAGTCCGGGTGGTCCTCTCGGTGAGAGATGGCGAGAGGATAGCCGGAAGGACGATGAACCCCCACCTCGGGATCACAGGCGGGATATCGATCCTGGGGTCGACGGGCTTCGTCGAGCCCTGGAACGAGCACCTCGCCGAGAGCCGGGAGGCGGAGATCCTGGAGCCTGACCGAGTGGTGGTCACCACCGGGAGGGTCGGCCTCAAGTACTCGCGGTTCCTCTTTCCAAGACACGTCGCCGTCCTCGCAGGAAACCGCCTGGACCGGATCCGCTTCAGAGAGGACCAGGAGAGCGTCCTCTGCGGCCTTCCCGCCCTCATCCTCAAGTGGGGCATGCCCGATATCCTGGAAGGGACCGGATACGGGACCGTGGCGGAGATGGCAGATCGTGAGCCCGGCCACCCCCGGATCGACGAGGGCCTCCGTAAGGCGGCAGAGAGGCTCCCCAAAACGAGGATCGTCCTCCTCAACAGGGACGGATCGATCCTGAGGGATGAGGTCCCTCGCCCGGTGGGAGTCGGCTGTGGACGAAGGAGGAGACGGGAGAGTAGATCTTTGGGGCGAGGTCATGATACGCGGAGGTGAGGTCGCACCATGAAGATCGTCGGAGTTGGAGCGGGCCCGGGGATGCTCACAATGGAGGCGGCGAGGGCCATAAGAGAGGCCCTGCTCATATACGGATCGGAGAGGGCCATCGATCTCGCGAGGGACGAGATCTATCCCGGAACCGACGTGAGGGTGATCGAGGATTACGGAGCCCTCCGAAAGCTACCCCCGGAGGCCGTCGTCCTCTCTACAGGAGACCCGATGTTAAGCGGCCTCGGCTACCTGGACGGAGACGTGATCCCAGGGATATCCAGCATGCAGATCGCCTGCGCCAGGCTGAAGGAAAGCGAGCTGAAGGTCATCCCCATAACCGTCCACGGCAGAAGGATGGACCCGGAGCCCATCCTGGAGGAGATCGCTCGCGGTAGGACCGTCTTCCTCCTCGTAGACGACTCCACCAACCTTCCGGGGCTCTGCCGGCTCTTGGAGGAGAGGGGCCTATCCAAGGACGTCGCCGTCTTCACCGACCTCGGCTACCCGAATGAAGAGATCCTCCGAGGGACGACGAGATGCCCCCCGACCTCAAAGGGGCTCGCCTCGGTGATGATAGGAGATCTGGGGTTTGAGAGAACCCCTTGATTTCCACTGGAGCACCCGTCGGCCGGAGCCTCAAAAATATATTTATTAAAAAATGAGATTTACCCCGGGTTGCAGGCCTTGCAGGGGGAGTAGCCCGCCTCCCGCGCCTCCCAGACGTCGGAGAAGTATACCCTGTTTTCTTTCTTGATCTTCTTGGCCGAGGTGCAGTCGGGGAGGTGATACTTGTCGGAGTTCTTGCTCCCTATATATCGATATTCGAGATCTTCAAAAGATTCCTCAGCCTCAATATTGGCCGGTGTCTCCCGATAGACAAGTGTCTCTTGATTTATGGGGGTCTCCCGATAGAAGGGTGTCTCCTTATGTGTGGGAATCTCTCTATACTCGGCCGTCTCTCGATAGACGGGGGTCGACTTCGAGGAGGCTATAGCTTCATCTGCGGATCTGGAGAGGGTGAGTGGCTCTTTAGACAGTGCTTTAGGTGTAGCCTCCCTGCCATATAGATCTCGGCCATCGTCCCAGATCACGATCTTGGGGCCGTCTTCAGCGATGATGCAATCTAGCCGTTCTGGGAGAAAAAGCCCCCTGGGCTCCTCCACCTCCAGAATGGAGGAATAGCCCCGCTCCGGGGTGAGAAGGCACCTCTCGCGTATATCGAAATCTCTGCGCTCTCCCGGCTCCACCTCCATCATCATGTACCTGGTATTCTCGACGAGCCGATCCTCATCCCAGAGGGTGGCATTGAGGATCAGATAAGGAAGGGTCGACCGGCCCTGGAGGGTCAGACTTCCCCAGGTCCGAAAGAGGGTGCTGCTTACGGAAGAGTTGAACTCCACGATCGGTAAAATCGATGGCGAATAGGCCGTATCGTCAAAGACCTCCGCGGATCCGTCTTGATCCTGCCCCTCCTCGAAATCCTCGACGGAGTCGAGGCTGAACTGGTGGCCGGTGGGACCTGAAACCATCGAGTCTGATGGATGCCAAAGGTCCTCCCCGAAATAGGACCCACCTCCGGAGATCGAGGACCCCATCCGCGAGAGCCAGGGGCCTGCGTCCTCCCGGATCGAAGAGAGGGCAGCCTCCGCCTCTGATGGTAGCCGGACATCACCCCCTACCTGGAGGTTAACCAAAGATGCTGTGACTGCCGCCAGAAGGACGGAGAGGAGAAGGATCCTCTTCTTGGATAGAAGCTTCGCCGACAATTGTAGACCCCTTTATTTCTACTGGAAAGCCCTTTTCTATTGGAGAGCCCGTTTCTACTGGAGAGCTCCACCCGAATCGGCGGTGGTCAACAAAACCCTAAAGGCCGATAGATCCACCCCCCAAAGGCCGTTAGACCCACCGGATGAAGCCAATCTCCAGGGCCCATAGCCCTGAAGATCAGCCCTCAATCCCCCAGCCGCTCCAAAACCTTCAGCGCCTCCTTGACGCAATCCAGCTGGGTCATCAGCCTCCCCAAATCCTTTTCATCCCGCATCTCGTGGGATATATCCCTGATCTTATGGAGGATGACAGCCTTCAGCTCTTCCAAGGCGAGATCCACCTCTTCTTCAGCCACCACCACCCTGGATCCACCTTCGCGATGGCCCTTCCTCCCTTTTTCTTTGGGCTCCTGAGGCGAAGAGTCCTCAATGGCCGTCCTACCCCCTGAGCCGGACCCTGATCCCTCCCCCCTCACATCCGCAGGTATGGAAACCCTTTCTCTCATCGAAGAACCCTTTAAAGGCTCAGAAGCGACCTTTTCCCCCATCGATGGAGTCTTTGCCGCCTGTGCCTCCTCAAAAGAGCAGACCGGACATACCACCTCCCCTTTGTAGCGGAAGAGAGGTGCTCCGCAGTCATGATGAGTGGCCAACATCGTCCCTCCCATCTCCAAAAGCCTCGTTATCCTCTTAATAGCCTCTTCTTCTTCCATCAAAGATCACCAAGCTTCGCCCCGTATAATCGGGGATCTACTAGCCTCAAACCATATCATCGGGGATCTACTAGCCTCGACCCACATCATCGGGGATCGAAGGGATCGAGGCTGAATTAAAACGGATTGAAGCTGCCATATGTTTAAATATGACGACCATGACATAACCCTTTGGGACGGGCATCATCTTTAACCTTTTTGCCGTCTTGAAAGTGTGTCGAAAATGTGGTGATTCCATGGCAGCTGAAAATGTGATTAAGCAGTGCGTCGAAGTTTTAGAGCGCATAATGAGCGACGATACCGTTCCCAGAAATATAAGGCGTTCTGCAGAGAGCGTTAAATCGACCCTTATCAACGAGGAAGACTCTGAAGCCGTCAGGGCCGCCTCAGCTATATCGATCCTCGACGAGATAAGCAACGATCCGAACATCCCCCTTCATACCAGAACCCTCATCTGGAACGTCGCGAGCCAGCTCGAGACCGTACCCATCGGCTGATCTCGCCGTAACCCCGATAGGCCGTAACCCCGGAGGCGAGGCGAGGGCAAGCCACCCCCGCGAACTAACTGGATTTACTCCTTTAGGCCAGATTTGATCCTATCGATGCATATCACACCATAAACAAGCCTCTTCGCTGCGTCGGCCATATCGCCAGGGATGCAAAAACCACCTCCGCAAGGTCAAACCTAGATCACCTCAGCCAAAGAGATCAGATCCTTCGCATAAAGCTCTCATCTATTCGCCTCAAGGAAGGCGTTATATGAAGATCCCATATGAAGACCCCTTCGTTTCCACTGCAGCCCCAAAATCCCAACCGTGGCCCCGACCCCGGTACCTCCACCTCGGGCAACCCCCCTACCCCATAATTTCCACTGGAGCATCTGAGATGGTCGACGGGGTCGTGATCCGGGAGTTGATAAAATAATATCAATATTTTTTCATTTTAAATAAAATGATGTCGGGGAGCGCTACCCTGATATTTCTACTGGAACATCCACCCCCCATAATTTCCACTGGAAATCGCCAGGGCGTTTATCTCCTATCTTCATGAGAGAGCAAAGGCTGAATGTAGTTGTTGAATCATGAAGGATAGAACCGTTTTGTATAAGATCTAATCGAGAAAAGTATACGGAACTGTGAGTCCAAAAATGGTCCTTTGATCGATATGGTTACAGCTCCTGGTTTTTATGTAATCACTGAGGGGCCGTACGTCGCTATCGAGATCGTTGTCATAGAGATCAGAATCTTTAAGTATGATTAGCATATCAGCTACAACCAGATATATCCATATAGTTTTCAAAAAGCACTTTTTCCGTATATCCGCCACTCCAGTAGAAACAAAGGGGTAGGGGGGTTGCAGTAGAAACAAAGGGGGCCTTACCGCAACTCTTAATAACAGACAGAATGTATTTGCTTTTTGTCTGGGGGGATTTTGTCTTTCATGTCGGGTGGATTATTCGCGGATTTGCTTAAGAAAGGGGAGATATTCGGGTGCAGAGATGTACTGCGGTCGAGCTATACCCCTTCAGAACTCCCCCATCGGGAGGATCAGATCAACAACATGGCATCCATCCTCGTCCCCGCTCTCCGGGGTGAGACCCCCTCCAACGTCCTGATATATGGGAAAACCGGCACAGGAAAGACCGCCGTCGCTAAGTACGTCGGCTCTGAATTGGAGGCGGCAGGGAGCCGCAACAAATCCAGATGCTCTTTTATCTACATCAACTGTGAAGTCATTGATACCCAATACAGAGTCTTGGCTCACCTGGCCCGATCTTTCGGAAGGGAGGTTCCCATGACCGGCTGGCCTACTGATCAGGTTTACGAGGAAGTGAGAACGTCCCTGGACGAGGACCAGCGAATGGTGGTGATGGTCCTGGATGAGGTCGACAAGCTGACGAGGAAGGGGGACGATATCCTCTACAACCTGACCAGGATCAACTCTGACCTGGACAAGGCAGGGGTCAGCTTGATAGGTATCTCCAACGACTTGAAGTTCACCGACTTTCTGGACCCGAGGGTAAAAAGCTCCCTTGGGGAAGACGAGATAATATTCCCCCCCTACAACGCAGAGCAGATAAAAGACATACTGGAACAGAGGGCGTCCATGGCCTTCAAGCCCGGAGTCCTCGCCGAGGACGTGATCCCCCTCTGCTCAGCGCTGGCGGCTCAGGAGCACGGAGACGCCCGGCGGGCCCTCGACCTTCTGAGGGTCTCGGGAGAGCTGGCGGAGAGGGTGGGCTCTGACAGGGTATCCGAAGATCACGTAAGATCCGCCAGGGCCAAGATTGAAAGGGATCGGGTGAGGGAGGTGGTGATGACCCTCCCGACCCAGTCGAAGCTCGTCCTCTACAGCGTCCTCCTCCTGGAGGAGCAGGGGATAAAGAACGTCACCACCGGGGCCGTTTACGGCATGTACAAGCAGCTCTGCCCCCTGGTGGACCTGGATTACCTCACCCACCGGCGGATAGCAGATCTCATCGCGGAGCTGGACATGTTGGGGATAATCCATACCGTGGTGGTGAGCAAGGGGAGGTACGGCAGGACCAAGGAGATATCTCTCTCCATCCCCCTCGCGAAGCTCAAGTCTATGATCCTCGACGATTACCGTCTCAAAGACCTCATCGGCGGCACCGCTTCTCTCCAGAGCAGATGGGGCTGAAGCCGATGATGGTCGACCCGCAGCCTGGAAGCCTCGATATATCTCTGGTTAATGAAGACGAGAATCGAGAGAAGAAACGAGAAGTGCGCCGACCGGGATTCGAACCCGGGTTTAGGCGTTGGCAACGCCTAGTGATGACCACTACACTATCGGCGCTCTGGATCTGCTGTTGGTCGCCACAGACCCCATAACGTTCCAGCGTAAAAACATTGCGGATAGACCGGTCCCCACCGCCGGCGCCGGGGCGCCGGCGATCTTCTCGTTATTCTCCTCGGCTGGAGACATTTTATCTATAATCAACTTCAAACTCGATTTTGCGCTGGTGGTGTCCTATCGTGTACGACGTCATAATCATCGGAGCGGGCCCGGCCGGCCTTACCGCCGGGATGTACTGTGCCAGGGGCGGGAAGAAGACCCTCATCCTCGGAAACCTCTACGGATCCCAGCAGTCGATGGGCGGCCTCTACGAGAACTATCCCGGCTTTCCCGACGGAATCCAGGGGATCGAGCTCTCCGAGCGGATGCGGGACCAGGCCGTGAAGTACGGCGCAGAGCTTCATGAGGAGCTGGCAGCTAAGGTCGTATATCTGAGCGGCGTATTCAGGGTCAAGACCGATGGTTGGGAGTACCAGTCCAGGGCTCTGATTTTGGCCACCGGAGCCAGCCATCGCAAGCTCTTCATCCCCGGAGAGGAAGAGTACGCCACAAAGGGCGTCTCTTACTGCGCCTACTGCGACGGAGCCCTCTTCAGAAGCAAGACCGTCGCGGTGGTGGGATACGGGAACGGCGCGGCGAGGGCGGTACTCTATCTGGCGGGGCTCTGTCAGAAGGTCCACCTCCTGAACGTCCGGGAGGAGCTGGTGGCGGAGGCGGTCTACCTCGACAGGATCGGGAGCCTGACCAACCTCGCCGTCGTTGAGGGGGTCGAGCCGATCCGGATCCTGGGGGACGGGTTCGTTACCGGGGTCGAGTTCAAGGCTAGAGGGAGGGTCCGCACCCTCGACGTGGACGGGGTCTTCGTCGAGATGGGGGTCAGTCCCAACGTCGAATTGGCCGCCGACCTCGGCGTCGAGCTGACCAAAGGCGGTTTCATAAAGGTGAATCGATTGACCCAGGAGACGAGCGTTCCCGGGGTCTTCGCGGCGGGGGACGTCACCGGCGGTAGGATGCAGGTGACGACGGCCGTCGGCGCCGCGACGTCGGCTGCCATCAGCGCCATGAGGTACATCCAGTGATCTGGTGGTGAAGTATCACGAAGAAGAGACTAAAGAGCCCTGACCTCAGCAGGCCGGTGGCGGTCTGGCGGTCGAGGGACCTCCTGGACGGGGAGGCGGCGGGATCTTTGACCATGATCCTGAGGACGAGAGGCTGCAGGTGGCGGAGGTGCGCGATGTGCGGCTACGCCTCAGAGGGGGCGCCGGCGAGCGAGGAGGATCTGATCGTCCAGTTCCGGGCCGCCGCAAAGGACCTCTCCGCCGAGGATCGGGTGGTCAAGATCTACACCAGCGGAAGCTTCCTCGATCCCGAGGAGGTCCCGGAATCGGTCCGGGTCCGCATTATAGATGCCCTGGCCGCCGCCGGGGTGGAGAAGCTGGTCTTTGAATCGCGCCCCGAGTACGTCACAAGGGAGGAGGTCGAGGCTTCTGTCGCAAAGATAAGAACGGAGGTGGCCATCGGCCTTGAGACCTCCAGCGACCTGGTCAGGGACCACTCCATCAGGAAGGGCTTCTCCTTCGCGCAGTTCAAAGAGGCGGCAGACGCCGTCCACCGCGGAGGAGGATCGGTGAAGACCTACCTCCTCTTAAAGCCCCCCTTCCTCTCCGAGGCGTCGGCGATATCCGACGC
>Ga0334894_1000786_pt1 | contig 32961 bp, 19 predicted proteins | sample GraSluR3_MG_6_FD_207225 | JGI IMG/M metagenome (GOLD analysis project Ga0334894, IMG submission 207225) | Sludge microbial communities from methane-producing bioreactor in Wageningen University, Netherlands - Granular Sludge_12_05 R3 | ecosystem: Engineered > Bioreactor > Anaerobic >...
CAAATTTACTTGATAAACGGCAATGGTGAAGTATACAAAGGCTTTCCGTTGAAAGGAGTTACGCCCTTTAGTATTGGTAGGTTTGCCAACACAAAGTCAACGTTTAACCTTATTGTTGGCTCATCAACCGGTTACATACTAAACTATGCTGTGCAGTAATTTTACCATTTTTTAGCTACTTTAAAACCTAACCATTTAAAAGACAATGGCTAAATTTGCCAATTATAGCTCAAAGGCAGTTGTAAACAATTAACTACTGAACCAAATGCTTATTTTACTTCGATTTTTTGCCATACTTTTTTTAATCTTTTTCCTAATCGCACTCATCTCGCGGTGGGCTCTTCGTAAATTCTTTCGGAAGATGCAAAATGCAAGCAACTCATCACGGTACGAGCAGAATAAGCGTCCCGAGGGGGATGTTTACGTGAGCAAATCGACCAAAAAGGATAAAGTGGTGGACAACGATATTGGCGATTACGTAGACTACGAAGAGGTAGACTAAAATCAACACATCACACATCAGCTTATGGCTATTCAGGTACAAAACGTAACCAAACTTTTCGGACAGCAGAAGGCCCTCAACAACGTTTCGTTCGATGTACCCAAGGGGCAAGTTGTGGGTTTCCTTGGCCCTAATGGTGCTGGCAAATCGACCATGATGAAAATTATTACCGGATTTTTACAACCCAGCTCAGGAAACGTTACAGTAAATGGCATAGCCATAACCAACGAAAGCCGTGAGTACCGTAACAACATTGGCTATATGCCCGAGAATAATCCTCTGTACACCGAGATGTACGTAAAGGAGTATCTTCACTTCGTAGCCAAAATTTACGGACTGGGTAAGTATGGTAGCAATAGGGTAAAGGATCTGATTGAGCTAACGGGTATTGGTCATGAACAGAACAAGATGATAGGTGAACTATCGCGTGGATACAGGCAGCGAGTTGGGCTTGCCCAGGCATTGCTAAACCGCCCTTCTGTGCTAATCCTCGATGAACCCACGAGTGGCTTAGACCCAAACCAAATTGTTGAAATTCGGAAGATTATTGCTGATGTAGGGAAGGAAAAAACGGTGCTGCTTTCAACCCACATCATGCAGGAGGTGGAAGCAATTTGTAGCCGGGTAATTATCCTTAACAAGGGAGTGATAGTTGCCGACGGCCAAACCAACGATGTTATGCAATACGGAAACATTGAGCAGCAGTTAGTAAGCATTGAGGTTACCACGCCTGTTACTGCTGAGGTTTTAAGTAAAATTGACGGAGTACAAGAGGTGATTCAGAGCTCGAATGATGGTTGCCAATGGATTTTAAAATCATCACAAAAACAGGATGTACGTCCAGCTATCTTCAATTTTTGTGCTCGAAATGGTATAACGCTTATTACCCTTAGCCAGAAGTCAATACAAATGGAGGAGGTTTTCCATTCGCTTACACAGTAACAGCAATAGGTGACAATTCTCATATAAGTAATAGTTGCTTATTATTTGAAATTAAAGTATTTTCGCTCCCTCAAATTTTTATGATAAACAACTATCTTAATCAGTGTTGCGCTGCGGTGTACATACGATCACAAGATGAAAAATTGTTGCTGAGGCTTGATGAAGAAATTAGTAGCGGGTGTCGACATAGGGGGCACGAACACAGTAATAGGCATAGTAACCCAGCAGGGCGACTGCATTGGCGAGGTATCATTCCCCACCCAAGAGGATAACGATTTTCAAATTTTCATTTCTCGTATTGCATCGCATATCAGCAGTTTACAAGCTGAAGTTGGCAGTGAGTATTCGCTGGTTGGTGTTGGCGTAGGTGCTCCCAACGGATCGTATCGAACTGGCGAAATAGTGGATGCAGCAAACTTGCGGTGGAAAGGCTCTCTACCTCTGGCCAGCGAGCTAAACAAGCTGCTTAACGTACCCGTTAAGCTTACCAACGATGCCAACGCTGCTGCCATGGGTGAGATGCAATTTGGTGACGCAAAGGGAATGCAAAACTTTGTCGTTATCACCCTGGGAACAGGATTGGGTAGCGGCATAGTGGTTGACGGGAAGTTGGTACTTGGCGCTACTGGATTTGCAGGTGAGTTTGGTCACTCATCGGTTAAGCCCTGGGGCAGGCAATGCGGTTGCGGAAAGCAAGGCTGCCTCGAAACTTACGTTTCGGCGCCTGGCCTTAGGCGAACGGCATTTAAGCTCCTAGCCGACTCAATTGAACCCAGCGCCCTCAGAGGTTATGCCTACGAGAATCTTACCGCTAAAAGAATTGCCTCTTTCGCCCAGCAAGGCGATAGCATAGCCCTTGAAGCCTTTGAATACACAGGTGCCATACTAGGGATGAAGCTTGCCGACCTGATAACCATCCTTAGCCCCGAGGCAATCTTTCTATTCGGGGGATTGAGTGGTGCTGGAAGCGTTATTTTCGAGCCAACCAAACGGCATATGGAGAAAAACCTTTTTCCCATCTTCCGAAATACAGTAAAGCTGCTTCCGTCGGGACTTAAAGACAAAAACGCCGCCGTACTAGGTGCAGCAGCGCTTATTTGGCAAGATATCTAACCTTACTCAAGGTTACTAAACTACTCAAATACCCTGTGCGTTCGGTTAGCTGTTCGATATATTTCGTATCGCCATGCCTGATAATCAACCAGATTGTCATGCGAGTCGTAAACCCTGAGGCCTTGCTTTCGATTATCGCGCCGGTAGACATACTCCTTACGATACGAAGTATCGTTGTTTAAATCCTTTACTATCTCCTCAATAACATTGTTGTTCTCATCGTACTTATAAAGCGTATGCACTGATTTGTTGGATGCACCATACTTCTGTACATCAACCCGCTCGCTAATTATTCGGTCAAGCGAGTCATACTCAACTACGCGTTTCAACTGCATAATAGAATCGGAAGGCACAGCGCTTCGGCCTCTTACCTTGCGTTCAATCTCGGTGTTGTGCTCATCATACCTATGCCTAGTCGTAAAACCCCTCTTGCCATCCTTATTGTAGCCTGTAGTGCGAGTTCTGTTCCCAGCGTCATCGTAAGTGTACTCCTCGCGCACTAGTAGTGCTGTATCGCCATTGTTAACGGTATGCACTGATAAAGCGCTAAGCATCTCGTTACTATACTCAAATACCTTGAAGTGCCTCAGCTGCTCTTTCACAAAGAAATCTGTTTTCACCTTGGTTTGGCCATCGAAGTAATGCCAACGGTAGTTGTCGGGGTAGCGTGTTTCCCAGTTGTAATCTATTTCGGTATGTAAGCGACCCAGAGAATCGGAAATTAGCTGACCTATGGCAAAGTACTTACTGGTTCGTTCGCCGTTCTCAATTACGTAACGAGAGTTTACTGTTACACGGTAGATGTTCTGGGGTTTTTCGCCCTGAGCAAACAAACCTGCCGATAGGCTAACCATTGCTAATATCAACAAGTACTTTTTTGCATCCATCGCCATAATGTATTAAAAATGCTGTTGCTAATATATAATTTTTTATCGAAGCAAAAAGCCCTACTCCACCTCTTCCTTCTCAAGGGTTCGAGTCCTACTGAAACTTGTGTCAATCTCCATTGGTACTCTTTCCATTGGCACCCTACGTATGTCGGACTCCAGTGAAACAAAAGGAGTATATGCTATTCGTAAATTTCTAACCTCGGCAAATTTTTTCCAATCGCCATCCTGCTCAATATGGCCCATGATCACTCCCTCAATATGTGTGTACGCCGAGTCTCGCAGCGTTAGCGTTAGGCTTAATCCCATATCGCGACCACTTTTGCTATACTGCTGCTTACTTACGTTATACCTAATTCCCGATGAATCGCGTGCGAACCAAATGGCAGCATACGGATCTATCGATTCATCGTTGGGCAAAACCTTTACCATGGCAGTTAACCGGTAATTGCCATCTCCCATAATGGGTATCCTAAAGAACAGGCTATCCTGGTCGCCATCGTCAGGGAACTTATAAGATTCGTTTAGCTCCCAAAGGTTCTTGGGATCTCTAGCAAATTTAACCTCATCCATTTGCTCCTCCTTATCCTGCAACATTCTAGCTTTATGCTCTGCTTCAACCTGCGCCAGGTAGTTTACCACCTTATCGAGCACCCTGTCGAACTCCTTGGGGTTCTCAAAGTAATAGTCTATGGTGTTTGCAAACTGCTTGTCGGTGTATCCTAGCTGCGAATAAATGGGTTTATAGTACTCTATTGTGTCGCGTTTAGAGAATTTGTAGGAGTAGTGTGAGGTGCTAACTATTGCGTCGGTTATAAAAACTTCGGCGAGTATTTTAACCATATCCTTATCGGGAATGGTTTCCTGCTTGCATCCAGCAAACGAAAAGGTGAGCAGCACTACCAATAAAAGCGTTGAAATTTTTTGTTTACACATACAAAACTATATAAAGCAAAATGTGAACTGATGTTTAACTTTAGCACACAAGGCAAGCTAAAGCCTGCCTTGTGTTAAAGCTCAGAATATGAAAGAGGTTACTTTAGCTTATCGAACTTATAACCAATCATGATTTCATGCGAACCTGCACTATGTGGCCTCAGCTGGGTTAGCGAATAGTCGAACGAGTATCCAAACAGGTACCGGTCCTGATAGTTGTAGCCAAACAGTAGGGATATACCATCCATCCAGCGCAACGATATGCCACCCCAAAATTCCTTTCGGTAGGTTACCTTGGCATTGAGATCAACCTGAAGGGGGCTGCTAATCATATACTTCACCAGCATCGATGGCTCAATATCAAAGTCGCGATTGAGAGATAGCATCATACCACCCATGAGCATGAAGTGCTGCTTAAGCCTGTTTACACCATAATAGGTTTGCTCTTCTTCTTCGATAATTCGCGACAATTCCGATTGGTAAAGCTTTTGCCCCAAAAGCTGGTGTGTGGAAATTCCAGCAAAGAAACGGGTATCATACACCATAAAACCAATGGATGCATCGGGGGTGAAAATGGATTTGGTGCTATTGTATATGGCAGGATCATCGATATTGTGATTGTAGTTGTCACCAAAAACAAATTTAGACCCATCGGCACGAAACATCTGGAAACCAAGCGACACGCCCCCTGAAACCCTTAGCCCGTTCTGAGTTACCTGCATATTATACGAATACGAGAATAGACCACCTGTGCGCCCAATGGGCCCAGTTACATCATGGTAAAAAGTGCCGCCAAACCCCATATCCTTCGATCCATGGGGTCCGTAAGCGCTAATACTGTTAGTTTGCGGATAATTCTCCAATCCAACCCACTGAAAACGGCTGTTGTAGCGAATTTGGTAATAGTTAAATGTACCCCCTACCGCAGGATTGACCATGTACGTGTTAAGCATATACTGTGTGAACTGAGGTAGCTGCTGTGCACTGGCTTCCGAAATCATCAGAAGAAGTGTTGTACTGGCTATTAACGCTATCCTTTTCATATCTTCAAATTTTCTCAATCTTCAATATTGTATTATCGTACAATTGTTACTGACCCAGAAACTGGTTTCCACTTGGTAGTTCCATCTACATTGAACTTAATAACATAGTAGTAAGTGCCTACTGGGAGCTCCTTGCCATTTCTATTTCTTCCGTTCCACCCCCGAGCGGCATCGGTACCCTTAGCCGACCATACCTGATGGCCCCAGCGATTGAAAATCTTAATCTCGAGGTTGGGGAAGATATCGGAATATGGAATAGTCCAGATATCATTTATACCATCATCGTTAGGCGAGAACACATTTGATGTTCTGACCCTATCGAGAATACGTGCCTTAAGGTTAACCTCCTCAATACAACCATGCTGCGACTGTACCAATCCTACTATTGGTATATACTGTTCAACCTTATTGTTGTTGTTAGTATTTATTATGCTACCCGTTAAGTCGTTCTCATATGTACCAGAGGCAAACATCATTACTGAAGTTTTATCGTTTGTTGGATTGAAGAAATCTTCTGGTGACCAGCTGAATGTTAGGTCGTAGTCGGGGTTCTTGGTATACATCTCAATAGGATACTCGGTGTTGGCAAGAACAGATATAACCGTTGAGTCTCCAGCGCTATTTCGATCCCCATCAATAATCCTAAATGCATCGAGATCGGAATCGGAGAAGAATGGGTGTATGTCCCTGTCGACAAATGGTAAAATACGATCGTAAATGGCAACCGTTTCGGTGGCCTCCTCTATACAGCCATCGGTAGTTGTTACCATTAATATGATATTCTTGTCACCATCAATATTCTCTATCATAAATGGTGTTGACTCTGTGTGCACCCTCTCTAGATTATCGGTAAAGTTGTACCACCTTACTCTTTCAATCTCCAATGGAATGGTTGAGTTCATAACCACTCGAAGGGTATCGGTTGAGTTGTAACACCACAAGTTATCGGCACCAGATATATCCACGCTAAAGATATAGTCGGGATTCATTTCGAGGTCGTAGATTTTTGTATCTGTACAATACCCTTCTTGGCCATCGTAACGGGGGTATTCTATCCTTGCCTCATACGAACCTGGGCTTAGACCAGCAACCTCACCCGAAATGCCAGTTTCTCTTATTAAATCATTGGTTGCCATATTGTACCACTTAACATTGTAGTCTGCAATGTCTCCATGGCCTGTTCCTGTAGCAACACCTGAGATTTTAATGCTACCTACATCAACCTTTCCCAGCGCTAGCTCTCTACATCTTGGTAGCTCAAACCCATCTATGTATTCTGGCTTCTTGGGCCCATCAACAAAGAGGTACTCTGTAGCAGAACAACCGTTTTCATCATACACATTAACTTCGTATGAACCAGCGTTCACACTTGTTAGGCTAGTAGAACCAATAGCTGTACCATCTACAAATATTGTATAGTCTCCAGTTCCTCCAGAAATATTAACCACTATCTCGTCAACTTTAGAGTCATGGCAAGCCAACTTTTCTTCGTCCCAAACAAGGGTAAAGGTAATAGGTGTTGGTTCAGTAATGGTACGATTTTCAATCACAGAACAGTTATTATCATCGGTTACGGTTAGCGTGTACTCACCTGGTGCTAGCCCAGTGAATATACCATTACCGTTCTCCTCGGTATAACCAGCAGGCCCTTCAAGCTTGTAGGTTAATGGAAGAGTTCCCGTTGCATTAACGGTAATTTTACCATTTGTATCTCCATTACAGTAAACGTTATCAACATCTACAATAACTTCCAACTGCTCTGGGAATGTTAGCTCAATCTCCTCGGTGTGGCTACATCCATTATCATCGGTTATAACAAACACGTAGGTTCCCTCGTTGAGGTTCGGAACTACATTATCACGAATGGTGAATGCACCATCGGCCCAGCTAATGTTATAGAAACCATCGGCTGTTGTTCCGCCGGTTATGGTAAAGGTAATTTCAGCCTCGCTGGGTGAGCATACATCATCAAAATTGATAGCAGAAGTAACCGATAGGACTTGGGGCTCGATAATGATAATTGTTTCGGTATGGCTAGCTCCGCCCTTTGTTCCTATCAGGGTGTATGTTCCAGCCTCAAGACCTTTATAAAGCCCCTCGGTATCGTCATACCTATCCATCATATAGGTTGATATATCTTCGCCTAGCTCATTAAACCATTTTCGTTCATCAAGCGAGTATGGATCGGTTGTAACGCCCACCTCGTTTACCCTAATTGCTCCATCAACCTCGCCAAAGCAGGTGATATCGGTTGCGGTAAGGGTAAATGAGTATAGCAAAATGGTTATCTCCTTAGTATCGGTACATCCGTTATTGTCGGTAGCAATTACCCTGTAATCGCCCTCGGTCAGTCCGGTGAACTCGGGATCGGTTGATGAAGCAACATCTACCCAGGTTGAACCATCGTAGAACTGAAGGTCGAAATTAAATGGTGGTGTACCTCCATCGGTTACAATGGTAAGGTTTCCATTCCCGTCACTAATAAGCTCGATGGTAAATGGATCGGCCTCGCCTACAATTAACTCTTCCGAAAGCACTGGACCACATCCCTGATCATCCGAGATTTCAACTATGTATGAGCCTGGGGCTAGGTTGATAAACACACCACTACCCACTTGAGTTGCTCCAATAGTCACTCCCCCGCTGGTTAGGGTGAAATATAAGTCACCTGTTCCGCCCGATGCGCTTAACGAAATAGCACCACTCTCCTGCCCAAAGCAAACGGCATCGGTAACCACTATGGAGTTAACGTCAATTTGTATTGGGTCGGGTTCATCCACATTAAACCTTACCGATTCAACGGGGCCACAGCCCTTATCATCGGTAACTACTATATAGAAATTATATCCTGCCGGAATGCTAGTAAATGTAACCTCGGCAAGATCTGTAAGTGTAGCAAGTTTCTCATCGATACTATTATACAGTATAAAGGTGTAAGGGGCAACTCCGCCGCTGGCCGATACTGTAACCTGGCCTGTTGTTTCTCCTGCACAAATTGCATCAATAACCACGGGTACACTTACAATAATCTCATCAAAAACTGTAACGGTTACAGCTAAATAGTCTAGGCTCTCACAGCCTTCGGCTGTTTGCGTTGCGTAGTAGGTTTCGCCATCAACCAGCACATAATCATCAGCAAGGATACTACCACCTGGCGCATCGTACCATGCAATGGCCTCGCCGGTAACTGCAATATCGGCTATGGTTGCCCCAGAGCAGAACTCCTGGTTGGCTTCGCCTGTTGGGGGTGCTGTTTCAATTTCAACCACCAAAGCGTCACCCGATACAGTGCCTGTACAGTTAGCATCGGTTACACTTATTATGGTAAAATATCCTTCACCAACATCGTTAATAATATGCGGCGTCGCAATAACCATAATATTTCTCTCATCTCCATCAACAGCAATTCGTACTAGCCAGGGACCTTCTCCAGTCAAATCTATTTGAACATCAACACCCGTTGGGTCGGCACCCTTGCAATACTCTCCTCCGCCGCTCATTATAGCAGTTGGGATTTCAAATTCAACTACAGAAGCAGAACCACTTACGGTGCCAGAACAGAATGCATCTTCAACCCCAATCATTTCATATTCGCCTTTTGTGGCATCTGAAATAACGTAAGGTGTTGCATCTATTCCGCTTACTATATTTGGCATCCCATCAACAGCATAGATTACTGTCCAAGGCCCAGTTCCGGTTAGCTCTATACTAACATCAACACCTGTTGGATCGGTACCTGCACAGTAGCTACCACCGCCGCTCATGATGGCCGTGGGTAATGGGTTCTCAATCACTGTAGCAATACCGTTTACTGTTCCTGTACAATTCGCATCGACAACAGAAACTAGCGTGTACTCGCCCTCTGTAACATCTTCGAGAATGTAAGGTGAAGCAGAAATATCAACAAGCGCTGGTTGGCTTATCCCATCAACAGCATAAACCACTGTCCATGGGCCTTCGCCTGTGAGGTCAATCGTTACAACAACACCCGTTGGGCTGGTGCCGGCGCAGTAACTGCCGCCTCCGCTGATCTCCGCTGTGGGCAACGGATTCTCAACCACCTCGGCTAAACCGCTAACCGTACCAGTACAATTTGCATCGGTAACCGAAACAAGCGTATAATCACCTGCGGTTACATCTGTCAACACGTAGGGTGATGCGGGAATATCAATAAGTGCTGGTTGATTAACTCCATCAATAGCATAAACCACTGTCCAGGGGCCAAAACCTGTAAGGTCAATAGTAACATTAATACCTGTTGGATTGGTACCAGCGCAGTAGCTGCCGCCGCCACTGATCTCGGCAGTGGGTAGAGAATTCTCAATAACAGTTGCAGAGCCACTAACTGTTCCAGCGCAATTTTCGTCGGACACTGAGGTAAGGGTATATACACCAGCTGTTACGTTAGATAAAATGTAAGGAGATGTAGCTATTCCAGTTATTTCAGGTTGATCAACCCCATCGATGGCGTATATCACATCCCAAGGTCCAATGCCTGAGAAATTAATCTGAACATCAACACCTGTTGGATCGGTGCCGGCACAGTATTCACCTCCTCCACTGATGGTGGCTTCTGGTAATGGCAATTCAACTACAAATGCCTCACCCTCTACTGTTCCTGTGCAGTTAACATCGGATACACTTATTATGGTGAAGTGTCCTTCTCCCACATTCGAAATAATATGTGGTGTACTGTTGGCAATAATGTCTCTCTCATCGCCATCAACATCAATTCTAACAATCCAGGGACCTTCTCCAGTCAAATCTATTTGAACATCAACTCCCGTTGGGTCGGCTCCCGCACAGTAGCTACCACCTCCGCTCATAGTGGCCTGGGGCAATTCGTGCTCAATTACTGTTGCCGAGCCAATTCCCGTTCCAATACAGCCTGTTGCGTCCTCCACTGAGGTAATGGTATACTCTCCGGACGTGGCGTTGGCTATGGTGTAGGGCGACGTGGCGATGCCTGTGACAGCGGGCTGATCCACACCGTCGATGGCGTACACGATGGTCCAGGGCGACGATCCCGTGAGCGTCACCGTGAGGTCGATGCCCGTGGGGTCAACACCCGCACAGTAGCTGCCGCCACCGCTGATCTCTGCCGTGGGTAGCGGGTTCTCCACCACTTGGGCTAAACCGCTTACAGTGCCGGTACAGTTCGCATCGACTACCGATACCAACGTGTAGTCGCCTGCGGTTGCATCTGTCAGCACGTAGGGAGTTGTGGGAATATCTATTAGGGCTGGCTGGCTCGCCCCGTTAATGGCGTAAACCACTGTCCAGGGGCCTTCGCCTGTGAGGTCTATCGTTACATCAACACCCGTTGGGTCGGTGCCCGCGCAGTAGCTGCCGCCGCCGCTGATCTCCGCCGTGGGCAGCGGGTTCTCCACCACCTCGGCCGAGCCGATCACGATGCCTGAGCATCCCGTGGCGTCCTCAACAAGGGTAAGCATGTACTCACCGGCTGTGGCATCCTCAATTATGTAGGGGGATGTGGCAATGCCCGTTATGGCCGCCTGGTCAACCCCATCGATGGCGTACACGATGGTCCAGGGCGAGGTGCCCGTCAGCGTCACCGTGAGGTCGATGCCCGTGGGGGCAACACCTGCGCAGTAGTTACCACCGCCGCTGATCTCAGCCGTGGGTAGCGGGTTCTCCACCACGGTGGCCAAGCCGCTCACGATGCCATCGCAGCTGGCGTCGGAAACAGAGGTCAAGGTGTACTCGCCGGCTGTGGCGTTGGCTATGGTATAGGGTGATGTGACGATGCCTGTTACAGCGGGCTGATCCACACCGTCGATGGCGTACACGATGGTCCAGGGCGACGATCCCGTGAGCACCACCGTGAGGTCGATGCCCGTGGGGTCAACACCCGCGCAGTAGCTGCCGCCACCGCTGATCTCTGCCGTGGGTAGCGGGTTCTCCACCACTTGGGTCAATCCGCTAACCGTGCCGGTACAGTTCGCATCGACTACCGACACCAGCGTGTAGTCGCCTGCGGTTGCATCCACTAGTATATAGGGTGAAGTGAGTATATCAATTAATGCTGGTTGGCTCAGCCCATCGAGGGCGTAAACCACAGTCCAAGGGCCTTCGCCTGTGAGGTCAATCGTTACATCAACACCCGTTGGGCTGGTGCCAGCGCAGTAGTTGCCACCGCCGCTGATCTCCGCCGTGGGCAGCGGGTTCTCCACCACCTCGGCCGAGCCGATCACGATGCCTGAGCATCCCGTGGCGTCCTCAACAAGGGTAAGCGTGTACTCACCTGCTGTGGCGTTGGCTATGGTGTAGGGTGATGTGGCGATGCCTGTCACAGCGGGCTGATCCACACCATCGATGGCGTACACGATGGTCCAGGGCGAGGAGCCTGTCAGCGTCACCGTGAGGTCGATGCCCGTGGGGGCAACACCTGCGCAGTAGCTACCACCGCCGCTGATCTCAGCCGTGGGTAGCGGGTTCTCCACCACGGTGGCCAAGCCGCTCACGGTGCCATCGCAGCTGGCGTCGGAAACAGAGGTCAAGGTGTACTCGCCGGCTGTGGCGTTGGCTATGGTATAGGGTGATGTGGCGATGCCTGTCACAGCGGGCTGATCCACGCCGTCGATGGCGTAAACCAAGTTCCAAGGGGCTGTGCCTGTTAGGTCTATCGTTACGTTTACCCCAGTAGGTGTGGTTCCTGCACAGTAATCACCACCACCACTAATTGTGGCTGTGGGTGCAGGTATTTCGTTTACAAAGGCTTCTCCCGATACTGTTCCAATACAGTTAGCATCCTGAACAGAAATCATTGTGAAATGACCCTCCCCAACGTTTGAAATAATATGAGGTGTAGTTGGAGCAATAATATTTCTCTCGTCACCATCTACATCAATTCTTACAAGCCAAGGGCCTTCGCCTGTTAAATCGATTTGAACATCAACGCCAGTAGGATCAGCACCTTCGCAGTAATCGCCACCACCACTCAAAGTAGCCGTAGGCAACTCTTTAACCAAAACATCTATAGAGGTTTCGTAAGCACATTCACCGGGGTTTGGAGTAAATGTATATGTGGTTAAACCTATGGTTTCTGTCGAAATTACACTTGGTGACCATGTTCCGCTAATGCCATTATCGGAAATTTCTGGTAGAACAACAGGTGAATCGCCTTCGCAGTATGTATACTCTGGATCGAGAGAGAAAACTGGAATAACATTGTCCACCACTGTTACAGTAACCTGATCGGAGTTCTCGCAACCACCAATACCAATGGTAAGCGTGTAGGTTGTTGTTGCCGTTGGGCTAGCGATTGGCTTAAGAATGGTTGGATCGCTAAGACCAGTTGCGGGAGTCCACAGAACGGATATCGGTTCTGCAAATAGACCAGTTAGCTCTACATTATCAATTGACCAATAGTTTATGTTAAACAACCTCCCGGTATAGGTAAAAGCAATGTAGAAGTTCTCATCGTCCATAACGCTCAAATCTACATTTACCGATTCTGGAAGAATGTCTCCACCTGCAGATGGAGGCCAGTAAAATTCCCATCGGTTGGTCCAATTCACTCCATCGGTTGATGTTTGCACAGCAACCCTATATGCACCGTTATAGTGATCTAAAGTATGGATAAAATTGAGATTCAGGAACTGATTGTCGGCTGCATTAATCAATGGTGAGACCACTCTATAAACATCATCGTTTGTTGAACCATCCGACAGCAAGGAGAGTTCTGGTGCAGATCCACCTGCATACGATGTATTCATACCTCCCCAAAGGCTACTACTTCTGGACCAACCTGCTGGTAAGCCAAAAACAGACACTCCTGTAAAATCTTCGCTAAGCAGAACGTTATTGTTCGATGGTAAATCGGCAGAACCTTGGAGCTGAGTGCTCTCCCCCTCACATATAGAAACATCTGGGCCCGCATCAACATTAGTTGGGGTGGTGTTTACAGTAATGCTTATTATTGTGGTAGTTGCACACTGTCCTGCATCGGGAGTAAAAGTATAATTGGTTACTCCTGCTGTAGCTGTTGAAATTGTGCTTGGACTCCAGCTACCAACTACTCCATTATTTGATACTGCAGGAAGCAGGTCGGCTGGTTCGCCCACGCAGTATGACCCCAACGGGTCAAACTCAGGAACTAAAGGTTCGCTAATAATAATTGTGCCATTTACCATATCGCCACTACATGACCCAAAACCAGTAGCCGTAACTGTATAATTAAAAGTACCGGTTTCAGTTGGCGTACCGCTTATGGTAAAAGTTGTAACCGAAAGAGAACCACTTACACCTGCTGGTAACCCAGCAACATTAACAGCACCAAAATCGCCGTTAATTAAATAACCTATGCTTTCAATTGCTTCGCCCTCGCAAATAGTTTGGCTATCGCTACCAGATGTGAGAACAATTTCAGCATCGGTGCAAATAACTGGATCTTCAAGAATAATATCGGTAATAGATGCGCTAGTACAGCTGGCATCATCGATAACGTAAACAGTATAACTACCAGCACTAAGGCCTGTAAACTCGTATGTTTCAGCAGCAGTTGCTGCGGAATTGGCAACAGGGTTGCCCAAATTATCGGTTAAATAGTAAATGTAATTGGGTGTACCTGATCCCGCAACAAGGTTAACGGTAATTGTTCCCTCTGATCCTCCGGCTGTAGTAGGGTTGGAATGAGAGGTGCTCTCAATTACGGGTGCTCCTGCTGCGGCATGCACCGTAACGGTTGTTGGTGCAGATATGCACAGCGGATCGGCCACCAAGCGAACGGTAACATCATGATCACCGGGTGCAACATCGAGAAAAGTTGTTGATGCCTGATAGGTTGCACCATCGATACTATATTCGTACTCGGCACCAAGGGGTGATGTTACTTCAATTGAACCACCGCCAGCACAGGTTGCATCGGTAGTGGTTGCCACTGGGGCAGGAGGGGTAGATGGGGCTGGGTTGATAAAGACTGACTTGCTGTTTAAGCAAGTATTATCAGATTTTCTTCTTACAAAAATGGTGTAGATATTATCTGCTGCTAGACCAGAAAAAGTTGTTGCATCCTGCCAAGGGCCCATTATATTTCTTGCGTATTCAAAATCTGGGTCTATTGGGCTAAGCACTTCTATAGAACCAGTAGGTTCATCGCAGGTTGGTTGTGTAGGGTTTAAAACGGGTTCGTCAGGAGGTGCTAAAGCCGGGTTAATGGATTCTATTGTAGAAAGTTCACATGTTGTGTGGGACGTAATTTCGACCCTAAGGTCGTAATCGCCAGATGAAAGGCCTATGAAGCTAGGGCTGGATTGGTAGGTTGTTCCATCATCAATGCTGTATTGAAAAGTGTAAATACCGTTGTCATTAGTTGGGCTTGTAAATTCAATGGTTCCTGTAGGTACACCGCAGGTTGGATTTATCGTGTTAACGATTAAACCATCAGGCTGAAAAATTTCAAAAGGATCAGCGGTTGCACTTCCAGAAGGACCAGATACAAACACAATGTAACTCCCACTTTGAACGGGATCTCCTCCATCATCAGGCAAAACAATTGTAGCACTTGGGCCTACAATTGGTATAAACTCATATCTCTCCCTGGTCGTATTCCAAACCAACACGCTCATTGGCTCCGTTTGCCCATTGCTAATTACAATTGTTAATTTCGCATCGTCACCTTCGGGGCAAGATACATGCTGATTAACGGTAACATCAACGGTCATTTGTGCCATAACCCCCAAGGAGGCAATAAGTAAAGCACAGGATAGGATGGAGCTACGTAGAAGTTGTTTCATAACGTATGTGATTTCTTTTTCTAAGTTCAGTTTTATAGGTGCAATGCCTGTCCGCTGCACATTACTTCATACGAAAATATTCTTAAAAAATCAGATTGTTTTTGACAAAACACACCTTGTTAACAAGCGAAAGTAATCTTTTTTTCAATTATTCTCAAAAACATCACTCTAAAAGTTAAGCGATTAGAGCCACAATGAGTTAAAATGTTGGTGAAAAAATTTTAATTCAAAACTCCAGCTATGGGTTTGTTAGTTGATTATCTGGCGTTTATGCAAAAACGGTACATTTATATTTTTTACGCAACACACCCTATAAATGTTTGCAATAATGGACGTTGTTAGTCAAATTTTAAACCAATCGCTATGCCAAGAAGCAAATATCAACTGATCGGAAGAAGTTAAATCTCATTCAAACTAGCAAATAGCAAGCCATATTACCTAACTAACTATTTGTTTGATAAAAGCATAATTTGTGAGGGTAAACATTGTCCGTATTCGGGCAAACTGATCGATAATTAAGAGAAATTTGTTAATCAGCTTTGAAATTAAAACCCAGCCTGTGTTTAACCCCAAAATTTTACAGTTATAATGCAACAAAACACGGAGAAGTACGAATACCCAGATGAAACCCTAACCATTTGCTAACTAAAAGTGCCTGCTATGAAAACAAATTTTGTTTGCCCAAAATGTAAAGGTTACCTTAACGTTGACAACAAGGTAATATTTACCGTGAAGAAAAAGGGTTGGTCGGGCGGCATTGTAAAACTTAGCCCCGAGCTAGGCGACTATGCCATTACGCATCACCCCTCGTTCAAGATTGATGATGGCGACCACCTTGAGTTTCACTGCCCTATCTGTAACCACGACCTAACCCTCGATGGCGCCGATAAGCTAGCCAAGGTAATTCTGCATGAGGAGGATGGAAAGGAGTACTTTGTTGTTTTCTCGAAAATTAAGGGTGAGCGTTGTACCTACAAAATTTCGGAGAAACAGATAGAGGAGTCGTATGGCGACCATGCCGGGAGGAATATAGACCTCCTTAGCGCTACATTCTTTAGGTAGATATCTTTTCGGCCTCGATGTTGTATGGCATAACACCAAGAGGTTTAAACCCCGATGGAAGCACCTGCACTTGCAGTGGAATAACCTCAACGCCTGCGCTGTGAGCCTTCTGTAGCAGCAGGGAGTACTGCGGATCTATCTGCCAAGCGGGTCCAAACAAATCGACATCAACTCGTTGCACTACGTAGAGCATAACGGCCCGCATACCGCTTTGCTTCACCTGTATTAAGGTTTCTAAATGCTTCTGTCCACGGGCGGTCTTGGCGTCGGGAAATAGGGCATAGCTACCCTCCTTTAGGGTAACGTTCTTCACCTCAACAAAACACTTTTCCGTTTCGTTCTCAGCGTAGATATCAAAACGGCTATCGCCGAAGGTTACCTCGCGCTTAACGTAGGTATATCCCTCAAGGCCTGGAATTACGCCACTCTTTATCCACTCAAATGCCAGCATATTGGGCATCGAAGTATTTATGCCCACCCAGTTGCCCTCTATTTTTATCATCTCCCAGGTAAACTTTGTTTTCCGCTTGGAGTCGTTCACTGGGGAGAGGAAAACCTCAGCCCCCTCCTCCAAACAGCTTTTCATTGTGCCCGAGTTGGTACAGTGTGCGGTTACCTCTTCGCCATTGTCGAGGGTTACATCAGCAAGAAAACGCTTATACCTTTTGATAAGCCTACCGTGCACCAAGGTGCTGGGGAAAGGAATATGCATAGCTTAGCGTAATGTGCTTTCTAGCTGTTTAGACGAATATACTTCATGAACAAACTCTTTATCCCCTTGGGCTCACCAATAATGGTTATAATATCGCCCTCCTCCAGCTCGGTATCGCCCTTGGGGGTAATGATCTTCTCCTTGCGCTGCACCATGGCCACCAGCACATCATGCGGGAAGCGTACCTCCTTAAGCATCTTACCAATCAGGTCGTTGGTGGTACTATCGCTTTTAAGCTCGAGGGTGATGTACCTATCGTTATGCAGTAGGTACTCCTTAATTTCACGCTCGTTGCTTAGGTCGCAAATGGTTTCAACAAATCTTTCACGTTCAACAATATCCATAATGCGCGAAAGGAGCCGAAGCTGCAGCTTGGGGTTTTCCATTGGGCTAAGCAGCACGAAAAACACCCTAATGTTATCTTTCGATGATATTTCACCCTTTTCCACTGGTTTCTCAACGCCCACTTCGGAAGTAACAATATGAAGCACTGGATTTTCAATATGATCGAACTTGCCATGCAGTATCGACACCCTTGGAATCACTAGTGCTGGGTCAATTGCCGTTACCTCAAGCAGCTCCTGCTTAATGTCATTGGTGCTGAAACTGTCGATCCTGCTAGCCAAACTTTCAGATACCAGCCCTACCAAATCGTTAAAACTTACCTCTTGCTCTTTAAGCTGTGTAATCTGGGCTTGCACCACCATCTCATCGAAGGGATCACCCTCACGTAAACCTTTCTCTTTCAGTATAAACAAAAATTCATTCTCGAGCCCAACATGCTGTTTCTGCCCCAGAAGGGCAAACCAATGGTATATTGCCCCTTGGCGCTTTACATACTTGCGGGTATAGTAGTAATACCAAACCATAGCCAACACTACCACTACTATTGTAAATAGCGCGGGCCCCCAGCCCATATAGATTATAAGAAGCAAGGATGTTAAGATTCCAAAAATTTGCATCCAAGGGAAAAGTGGGGAATGATAGCCAGGATCGTAGGATTGTATGCGGCTATTGCGCATAACAATAACCGCGAAATTTACTAAGATAAAGATGACAAGTTGAAAAGCGCTGGCCATTTTGGCTATACCCTCCTCGCTAAGGACCAGGATAAAAAACAGCATAAGTGCCGAAGTGGCTAGAATGGAATACATTGGGGTTTTAAACCTATTTAATCGGGTAAACAAACGAGGAATAACCCTATCGCGCGCCATAGCCATAGGGTAACGCGATGCCGACATTAACCCCCCGTTGCCTGTTGAGGCAAAGGCAGCAATGGCAGCAGCCACAACAAGTAACCCTCCATACTTCGGGGGTATCCATTTAAATACAACCTGTGAGGCAGTCCAAACCGGGGTTAAATCTTTAAAAAAATCAACTGTTGGCAGAACCCCCACCATAATGAAAACCCCTACCACATATATTACAGTAGTAACAATTAGCGAGAGAATCATCCCAAGCGGAATGTTTCTTTCAGGGTTCTTAATCTCCTCGGCAACGCTGGCCACCTGTGTAAGTCCAAGGTATGCCACAAAAACAAAGCCTGCGGTCGAGAGAATCCCTTCGATACCATTGGTTGCAAAAGGCTTTAACTTGGTATCGACAAGGGTTTGGGCTCCAATGCTAAACACCTCCCTTAAACCCTCAACCATAAAAAGAGCCAGCACTGCAATAAGGAAAAACACGAGGAAACGCTGTAGCCCAGCGGTTTTCTTTGATCCCAGTAAATTTAACACCATAAAAACAATGGTGAGTAGCGAAGCGACAATCTTAATAGGCAGATCGTAAAAAATTGATGCGTAGGCGCCAATACCCACCAATGCAAAGGCTGTTTTAAGTATAAGCGCCAAATAAGTACCTATGCCTCCCACTGTGCCCATCAAGGGGCCCAAACTTCTGTCGAGCATAAAGTACACCCCACCTGCCCTTGGCAGTGCAGTGGAAAGTTCAGCAATACTAAACATGGCTGGCATGATTAGAACTGCTGCCACCAAATATGATATAAAAACCGAGGATCCTGTATGAAATGCAGCTAACCCGGGTAGCAGAAAAAAACCTGAGCTAAACATTGCTCCTGTGCTTAGCACAAACACATCAACTAAACCCAGCTCCTTGTTGAGCTTGTCTTTAAATAATTTTGCCATGCTGTAAAAATAAGATTTTTTATATAAATCATCCCCGTCACTTTGGTTTTGATTTCAAAGGCATAAGCAGTAACAAGATAATAAGCAAATCGTTTGGGCACCTGAAAAATTCATATCTTTACATCTTTTAAAACAAGAAAATATGGCAAAAAAGCAAAAGGCTAAGAAAGGCGATGGGTTTAATAAGAATATGTTGATGAAATCCATCATGGGCATTTTCTCTTCAAATCCATCGCAAAGCCTAAATTACAAGCAAATAGCCAAGATGCTGGAGGCAAAGGACCCCACGTCAAAAAGGTTGATCAATGAGGTACTATATGAACTTGCCGATCAGGGGGCTCTGCGCGAGGTGTATAAGGGAATGTTTATGGTGAAGATGCTGTCGGCAGCAATTGAAGGAATTGTTGAGATGGAAACCGATGGCAATGCCTACGTAATAACAACCGACAACCAGGAGGTTTTTGTACCCGAGTATAACCTAAACCACGCCCTGCATGGCGATAGGGTAAAAGTGGCCATTAGCCCTAAACGCCGTCGCCAAAGGATGGAGGCCGAGGTAGTTGAAGTGGTTGAACGCGCCAAGCGTACATTTGTAGGCAAAATAGAGGTGGAGGCCAACTACGCCTTTGTGATTACCGATAACAAGCTCATGCCCTACGATATTTTTATCCCCAAAGGGGCTACCAACAAGGCCAAGAGTGGACAAAAGGTTATAGCCCGCATTACCGACTGGCCTCGCCACACCAAAAACCCCATGGGCGAGGTGGTGGAGGTAATTGGCGACCCTGGAGTGCATGAGGTGGAAATGCACTCCATTCTGGCCGAGTTTGAACTGCCCTACCATTTCCCCGAGGAGCTTAACACGCTGGCCGAAAAAATATCCGATAAAATATCGAAACAGGATATAGCCGCTCGACGCGACTTCCGGGATATTCCTACTTTTACCATCGACCCAGCCGATGCCAAAGATTTTGATGATGCGCTTTCCATTCGAAAGATTGATGAAAACACCTACGAGATTGGCGTGCACATTGCCGATGTTACGCATTACGTAACGCCCGGATCGCCCATCGACAGCGAAGCCATTGAGCGCGCCACCTCGGTATACCTAGTTGACCGTTGCGTGCCTATGCTCCCCGAGCGACTTTCGAACTTCATCTGCTCGCTCCGTCCCAACGAGGAGAAGCTTTGCTTCTCGGCAGTTTTTGAAATGGATTTGGATGGTAATGTGCATAAGGAGTGGTTTGGTCGAACGGTTATCCTCTCGCAACTGCGTATGGCCTACGAGGATGCGCAGGAGGTGATAGAAACCGGACAGGGCAAAATGGCCACCGAAATACTTACGCTCAACAGCATTGCTCAGAAACTTCGCCATAAAAGGCTAAAGGCTGGTGCTGTAAACTTTGACCGTGACGAGGTTAAGTTTGAGCTTGATGATAAGGGAAAACCACTTGGCGTTTACTTTAAGGTGCAGAAGGAGGCAAACCAGCTTATAGAGGAGTTTATGCTGCTAGCCAACCGCAAGGTGGCAGAGTTCATTGGCGCTGCGCACGAAAATGTTAAGGTGAAACCCTTTGTGTATCGAATTCACGATAAGCCCAACCCCGAGAAGTTCGATAATTTCCGGGCTTTCGTCACTCGTTTCGGGTACAACGTGATGGGTGGTACCGACAGGCAGATAAGCCGCTCGCTAAACAAGCTGCTTAAAGAGGTGAAGGGCAAAAAGGAGCAGAACCTAATTGAAACCCTTGCCCTACGATCGATGGCTAAGGCTCGCTACTCGGCCAACAACATTGGGCATTACGGCCTGGGTTTCCCCCATTACACCCACTTTACCTCGCCCATCCGCCGATACCCCGACATGATGGTGCACCGCCTACTGGCTCACTACCTCGATGGTGGTAAACCCAAGAACGAGGAGGAGCTGGAACGCCTGTGCAAACACTCCACCGATATGGAGATAAAGGCCACCGACGCTGAGCGCGCATCAATAAAGTACAAGCAGGTTGAGTTCATGTCCGATAAAATTGGTCAGCATTTCCAAGGTGTTATAACCGGTGTAACCAGCTTTGGGTTGTTCGTTGAGCTAAACGAAACCAAGTGCGAGGGCCTGGTTGCCATTCGCGATTTGGACGATGACTACTACGAGTTTGACGAGGACAACTACTGCCTTGTGGGCCGACAAACCGACAGAAAGTTCCAGCTTGGCGACGAGCTGTTGGTTGAGGTGTGGCGCACCAACCTACCCAAAAAGCAGCTCGACTTTAGGCTCATCGACGAGAATGGTGATGCAACTGCCATGGCTAAGCCAACCAATCAGAATCGCTCGCAAAGACCGGGTGGCTCGAAACGAAAATCAAATCCCGACAAAACTCGTAAAACCAAAGGTGTTCAGCGAAAAAGAAGATAATCTGGGAAACTAACAAAAATCGATACAAAATGAGAAAATTAGCTTTACTAGTTCTAGTGGCAACGGTAGCCATATCGTGTGGATCATCAACGCAAAAGGAGAAAAGTGCCGAAAAACCTTGCTGCTCGGTGGAGAACACCCAGCAAGCCTTTCTGAAAAATCTGGCCTCGCTTTGCGGTAAATCATTCGTAGGTCGCGAAAACTTCACCGTGGATGGTCGCGATAGCTGGGCTCATAAAAAATTTGTTATGCACGTCACTGTTTGCGAAAACGATAGGGTATACATCCCTTTCCATCTCGACGAGGATCGCTCGCGCACATGGATGTTCATCATGGAGGAGAAAGGCCTAAGATTCCGCCATGACCACAGGCATGAAGATGGAACACCCGAGGATCAAACCCTATACGGCGGCTATGCCGACGATTCGGGTACTGCCTTTATACAAAGCTTCCCTTGGGACGACTACACCAAGGAGATACTTGCCGATGGTATAGAGCGTATGTGGAGGATAATAATTGCCGAGGACTTGAGCACTATGAAGTACCAACTTCACTACGGAGGCGAATTGGTTTTTGAGGCCGAGTTTGATCTTACTAAGCCAATATAGCTGAAGCAGGAATACTGCCATTCCCCATAACCTATAGCACCCCAGCCGTTTTCCCAAGGGTTACGGCTGGGGTGTTTTACATTAGGGTATTAACCGGAATAGTTTTTATATTTGCCCCAGCAATTGTTATAATAACCTTATCAGCATAAGATATGAAGAGCAGCATTGACCTGGCAAAAAGTCTAAACACTGAACTTGAGAACAAAACGCCACAGGAAATCCTCAGGTTCTGTCTCGAAAGGTTTAAGGGGAGCATTGCCCTTTCGTCGAGCCTTGGGCTCGAGGATCAGGTGCTCACCGATATGGTGGTGAAGATTGATGCGAGCACAACCATTTTTACCCTTGATACCGGAAGACTTTTCCCCGAAACCTACGACCTTATTGACCGAACCTGCAGCAAGTATAACGTAAAGATTAGGATTTACTTCCCCAACCACGAGGATGTGGAGGAGATGGTGAATGAAAAGGGTATAAACCTGTTTTACCATAGCGTTGAAAATCGCAAGGAGTGTTGTCGCATTCGCAAGCTTGTTCCGCTGAAAAGAGCCTTTCAGGGGCTTGATGCATGGATCTGCGGACTTCGCCGCGATCAGTCGGTTACCCGTAAGGATATGCAAACCGTGGAGTGGGACGAGGGCAATGGCCTTATTAAAATTAACCCGCTAATAAGCTGGAGCGAGCAGGATGTTTGGGACTATGTAAACGAGCACAGCGTTCCGGTAAATCCGCTTCACAAAAAGGGTTTCCCCAGCATTGGCTGCTTGCCCTGCACTAGAGCCATTGAGCCGGGCGAGGATATTAGAGCGGGTAGATGGTGGTGGGAAAACCCCGATACCAAGGAGTGCGGGTTACACAAGAAGGACTAAAGCACGCTCTTTTTTACCTTGGACTTTTTAATGGTGAATACAAACGAGGTGCCATCGTTCACGCTGCTGCGCACATTGATGGTTTGCTTGTGCGCCTCGATAATATGCTTTACTATGGCTAGGCCCAAGCCCGTTCCGCCCTGCTCGCGCGAGCGACTCTTCTCTACACGGTAGAAACGTTCAAAAAGACGAGGGATATCCTGCTTAGATATGCCGATTCCGTTGTCGTTTACCTCCACCAGGTAGTTCTCGTTCATATCCATAATAGATACTTTCGTTCTCCCTCCTTCCTTGCCGTAGTTAATTGAGTTTGCTACTAGGTTCGAGATGGCTTGGTACATCCTTTTCTTATCGGCCTCAACCCAGATGGGCTCCTCATACTCCTCTTCAAAAAACAACTTAATGCCCCGCTTCTTTGCCCTTATCTCATGCGCCTCGAAAACTTCGTTTATAAGCTGTACTAGGTTAAATCGATCGAGGTTGAGCTTAATTGCATTCGACTCAAGCTTCGAGATGGACTCCAAATCCTCAACAATGGAGATTAACCTGTTGATACTTTTCTCGGTGCGCTCAAGGTATTTTCTGTTTATTGTGGGGTCTTGCAGTGCCCCGTCGAGCAGGGTGAGAACATACCCCTGTATATTAAAAATTGGGGTTTTAAGCTCATGCGATACGTTTCCCAAAAACTCCTTCCGATAGTCCTCAAGCTGCTTGAGCTTATCTATTTCAAGTATCTTTTTTTGTGCCCACTGCTGTACCTCACGATTTACCTCACTAAGAATATCCTTGTCTTCCAAATCGCGTTTAAGCTGCTTGCTCGATACATTAAGGTCTTGAATGGTCTTGTATACGGGGTTTATCTTCTCAAAGATAAACTTATTGAGCAAGTGCTTTGACACCATAAACATGACCCCAAAAACCACTAAGGTAGATACCACGAAAAGCCAGAAAGAGAAATCGCACCCCGCCCCAACTAAAACTACTGCAGGAACAACCGATGCTCCTGCAGCAATTAGGGATATTATTATCGCCATCGATTTTGGCGAGGTAATTTTCATGGGTAGTATTATTATTAGCTCTTAAGCAGCTGGTCGAGCATTCCACCCTCGATGTACTGCTTTAAAATTTTTGAGATATACTTGCCAACAATATCAAACTCGAGGTTTACCACTGTTCCCTCCTTAAACGTGTGGAAGTTGGTAATCTCGTAAGTGAATGGGATGATAGCCACCTGAAACGACTTTTCCTTTGAGTTTACCACCGTTAGGCTAACGCCGTTTACCGACACAGAACCCTTCTCAACCGTGATATTGCCTTTGGTTGGGTCGTACTCAAAGGTGTAGTACCAGCTACCATCGGCCTCCTCAACCTTGGTGCACACGGCAGTTTGATCAACGTGCCCCTGCACCATATGGCCATCGAGCAGGCTCTCGAGCCTCATGCTGCGCTCAACGTTCACCTTATCGCCCTCCTTTAGCAGGCCAAGGTTCGACTTGTCAAGCGTCTCCTTAATGGCTGTAACGGTGTAGGTATCGCCCTCCTGCTTCACCACGGTTAGGCATACCCCATTGTGCGACACGCTTTGGTCTATTTTAAGCTCCTGGGCAAACGAGCAGGTTAGGGTGATATGCAGATTTTCTTTCTCTTTGGTTAGGTTTACAACCTTTGCGGCTTCTTCAACAATTCCTGAGAACATAGTACATAATTTTCTGTTTAACAATTGTCCAAAATTACAAAATATGTTTTAACCTATTGGTTATAAAATACCATATCTATTCTGATTTTACCAGAACTTAACATTAAATAGTTTCCCATATTAACCTGAGTTGATCAATTTGTTTTAACTTTATCGCTTCAAAATTTAAACTCAATAAATCATGATGCTTCTCAACCATATTGTTTGGAATGTTGACCCTGAGATTTTTTCGCTAGGGCCACTATCGGTTCGCTACTACGGAGTGCTTTGGGCACTATCATTCCTATTAGGTTATATGCTTTTTGAGCGTTTTGTGAAAAAGGAATCGTTACCCGAAGGGTACCTCGACTCCCTAACCATATACGTTGCCATTGGTACAATTGTGGGCGCTAGGCTTGGTCATTGCCTTTTCTACGAACCAGCATACTACCTTGCTAACCCAATAGAAATTCTGAAGATATGGCGAGGCGGGCTGGCTAGCCATGGCGCAGCCATCGGTATTATTACAGCCCTTTACCTATTTAGCCGCAAAACCAAGCGCCCCACCATTTACATTTTAGATAGGATTGTGATACCCGTTGCTCTAGCAGGAGTGCTTATCCGATTGGGTAACCTTATGAACTCGGAGATATACGGTGTTGAGACCAGCCTACCCTGGGGGTTTAAGTTTGTTCGCGACTTCCCAGTAGGCACACCCATTGAGCACATCCCCGCAATGCACCCAACCCAAATTTATGAGGCCTTGGCCTATTTGGCTGGATTTATCATCCTATACCTAATCTACAAAAAGTCAGATGCCAAACCACGCCCTGGACTACTGTTTGGTATCTTCCTAATTATAACCTTTGGAACTCGAATTCTAATTGAATTCATAAAGCAACCCCAAGTTGGGTTCGAGGTAAATATGGCCCTAAATATGGGGCAATGGCTAAGCATACCGCTTGTTATTACAGGGCTTGTTTTTTTATTCGCCTATAGGGGTAAAAAGGCGTAACAACCTAAAACCTAATAAAAAGGGCCTGCCTTTACGGTATTTTGTACTGCCTCGGCAATGGTGCGGGGGGTAACCCCCAGCTCGTCTTTCATCCTTTGCGAAGAGTAATAGGTTGTGCTATACCCGCTATTGGCCGTATCGCGGGTTATGGCTGGCGATTTTCGGGTAAAGAAGCTGGCCACTAACGCCGCTCTCCAAGCAATGGATGTCATCCACGGGGCAACCTTAATGCCGGGTGGCTTATTGCCAAGCTCGCAGGCAATAAGTTGAAACACCTTTTGATGCGAGATATTTTCACCATTGATGATGAAACGCCTGCCCCAAACCTGTTTGTCCATTGCAGAAACCATGGCGTCAACCACATCTCTAACATCTACATAACCTGTGATACCTGTGGTATAAAAAGGAAAGCCTTTGGCCAGAGTACCAAATATTTGTCCACTTCCCGAATCCCATCGGCCGGGGCCAATAATTACTGAAGGGTTAACTATGGTGGCATTCAGCCCCAGCTCAATGGCACGCCACACCTCCATTTCGGAACGGAATTTGCTCACCGCATACCCCGATTTACCCTTTGATTTTCCCCAGATAGACTCTTCTGTCACAATGTTTCCATCAACTGGACCTCCAAGCGAAGCAACGGAGCTAACGTGGCAAAATCGCTTAACGCCAACCTCCAGGGCCGCATCAACCATATTGGCGGTGCCGCCAACATTCACCTCGAGCATCCTTTGAATGTCGCGCTTGGCAAACGACACCATGGCCGCACAGTGGTACGCCTCATCAACCCCTTGCAGCGCATCAACAAGCGATTGGTAGTCCTCCACATCGCCATCTACCCACTGAATTTTATTGAAGAGATTCGTGTCCTCGGGGGAATAGTGTTTGAAAAGTTTTTGGGTAAGATTGATATTGCTGCTCGAACGCCTAAGAGCTCGTACCTCTTTGCCCTGCTTACAAAGTTGGTATAGCAGGTGAGAGCCAATTAGCCCCGTACCACCGGTTACCAGAATCATTGCTCCTCCTTTCTGGTGAAGAATGGGTTTACAATCAGCTCCTTTTCCCATATTAACTTTTTGCCAAAGCCTAGGTTGTTATCGGTAAACTTGAGAAAGGTTAAATCAACAACCCAAAGGGTAGTTTTCATTAGCGAGGCAACCGGAAAACGTTTTAGATATGCTGCGCGGGCTTTGTTAAGGGAATCGCCCTGTGGTTCGCTGATAATACCCTGAAACTGCACCCCTTGGGTTTTCCCTACAACATTACTCTCTAGCACAATGCTACCCGCAACGTAAATATTATGGCTAGCCTGCATGATATGCTTGGTATCGTAGTCGGATGCGAACACCAGGCTATTCTCCTCCTCCATATACACGTAAAAGCAGTTGGCACAGTAGGGCTCCTCGTCATGGCTGGTGGCAAGGGTTAATACGCGATGTTCGTTTATAAACTCTACGATTCGTTTATCGGGTAAACTCATGGGTTTTGCAAAGGGTGAATACTAATGCAAAGGTAAGCAATAATGTATACATTGCTATTACTTGCTACTCCGAATTGATTTTGAAAATATTTTAGGCATCAACAAAACCTAATTCCATTGCCTTTACTACAAGACCAGTACTATTATTTACTTTGAATTTAGCAAAAAGAGCCTTTCGGTAGGTTTCAATAGTATTTTCAGAGATGTTTAGCTCGGTCGCAATTTCCTTGGTGGTCCTCCCCTTGGCAATTAGTTTTAAAACCTCTACTTCGCGCCGTGTTGGGCTAACCCTGCTCAAATTTGTAACTCCAGCAACAATAGCATTTTGCACCGCTGCTCCAAAATACTTGTCTCCATTTACTACTGCATCAATGGCCCTTTTTACCTCATCAACAGCATCCTCCTTAAAAAGGATAGCTTGTGGTTGAAGCTTCAGTGCACAATGAATTAGCCTAGGGTATGCGCTTGAAAACAGCAAAACAATTTTTATATCATTAGAAATGTTTCTCAAGCTATTGGCCAACATCTCTCCCTGAGAATCGTTGGGACTGAGGCATCCAATAAATATGTCTGGGGGCTTTTGTGTGGCTTCTTCGATACATTTGTCGGCAGAAGTAAAATAGCGTACCTGAACCTCGATGTTTAGCCCATCAATAATTCTACAAAAACCTTCGGCTACCAAAGGGCAACTGTCGAAAATATAAAGGATCTGCATAAAAAGGACGTGTAAGTAGGTTGATTTTTTTTCGAAAGGCATATGCAAGTTAAACATTTTTTCCTTTTCACGGAAAACCGTGAATGAAATATACCTGATTTCAGGGATTGTGCAATTCAAAAGAGTTGATAAACTTTGTAGTAAGTCTATAGGGGTCACAGAAACAATAAGTCTAAGGCGCAAAATTGTATCGTTTAAATCAACACAATAATAACTAACCCTAATAATGAATGCTATGAAGAAACATTTACTCTATCTTGTTGCATTATGCCTATTTAGCTGGGCATCGTTTGCACAAACCGTTGCCACAGCACCCAGCGGCAACGGTACGGAGGGAACTCCCTACCAAATTCAAACCCTAGCCAATTTACTTTGGATATCGGAAAATCCCGAGCATTGGGATAAGTACTATCTGCAAACTGCCGATATTGATGCCGCAGAAACAGCTAGCTGGAACGAGGGCGAAGGATGGGTGCCGATAGGCACTAGTTTAAATCCATTTCAAGGAAATTACAACGGTGGAGATTTTACAATAAGCAACTTAACCATAAACCGTCCAACATTAGAAGCTGTAGGGCTTTTTGGTCGCACAAATGGCGCCATAGTTACACAAGTCAACCTAGACAATGTTAGTATTGTTGGTATGCAACGAATTGGCGCATTGGTTGGGTATGCATTGTTCGAGACCCATATTTCATTCTGTTCTTCATCAGGTAACTTAAGTGGAGGTAACTTTGTCGGTGGACTTGTTGGAAATCTGTACTATGCGTCAAGCATTAGCAATAGCTACTCATCAGCCAATGTTGAGCATAACGGAGATGGTTTTCAGCAGACCGGAGGACTGGTTGGACGGCTTCTTGGAGGACATCTTTCGAACTGCTATGCAACAGGCAATGTGAGTGGTGATAACTGGGCTGGTGGCCTAGTTGGTAACTCTACAGATAATAGTTCCATTACAAACTCTTACTCTACAGGTTTTGTAACTGGAGTTGCTCGTGTAGGGGGTCTTGTGGGTGAATCATCAGACACAGAATTAACTAGCTGCTATTGGAATAACGAATCATCTGGACAAAGCGTAAGTGGCGGGGGCTCAGGAAAAACAACGACCGAAATGCTTCTGGAAAGCACTTATCAGGATTGGGTGTTTCCAAGTGTTTGGGGAATACAAGAGGGCTTAAGCTACCCATATCTATCACAACAGGGATCTCCCGCATCATTTAACTATCCTATCACAGAGTTACCACCAACCAATCTTGTTGCAGAACAGGGCGATGGCTCAATTACACTTTCCTGGACTGAGCCTGCTATTGACCTGCCATCATCATACAATATCTACAGAAATAATTCTCTGCTAACAAATACAACTAGCACCAACTATACCGATAGTGATGTGGCAAACTATACTACATATAACTATTATGTAAAAGCTGTTTTTAATGACGAAGAAACTTCAGCCACAAATACTGCAAGCGTATACTATTTCTTAGGCTTTGCTGGTGGCGACGGTACGGAGGCAAATCCTTACCAAGTTTCAGATGCCGGACAGCTAAGCGGAGTGAGAAAATATAGCAATGCCTATTTTATTCAAATTGCCGATATCGACTTGGGCGTAGCCCCTTGGAATCAAGACGAGGGATGGCAACCAGTTCATTTTGGCGGAGTTTACAATGGCAATGGTTACACCATTTCGAACCTAACAATTAATAGGCCTGGAAATTCGAACACTGGACTTTTTGGGTATTGTAGTGGAGAGGTGCTAAACCTTAAAAACATAACCATTACTAATGCCAACGTAAATGGCTCATCGTATACAGGTATACTGGCTGGTTATATTTACGCTTCTAATCAAGAAGTTATAACAAGTTGCACAGTTGATGGTACTGTAACCTCCTCGATGAATCAGGTTGGCGGTATTGTTGGTTACTTTCGAGATGGCAGTATTAGTAAATCGTCGGCTCAGGTTACTGTTAATGGAAATGATTATCTGGGAGGGGCAGTAGGTGTCCTCTATAATGCATCAATAACAGAGTGCTATTCTACTGCAATAATTAATGGTAATAACTTTGTGGGAGGTCTGGTTGCTTCGATACAGCATAGCACCATTACCAATTGCTATGCAAATGGAAGCATAACAGGCTATAGTGCTGGTGGTTTGTTAGGTCAAGCATACAATACGTTTGTAACTAACTCTTTCTCTTTTACACAGGTTGCTCCACAGGACAATAGCGAAGGTGGATTGATAGGCGTTGGCTGGGGAGAAGAAACCACCTGTGAGAATAGCTACTGGGACACTGAAGCTAGCGGTTTAACAGAGTCCTATGGCGGCATAGGCAAAACCACAGCCGAAATGAACGATATCACCACCTTCCTGGATGCGGGTTGGGATTTTAAAGGCCTTGGTGCCGAGGGTATTTGGAATATTGGGAACGATCGTAACAACGGCTACCCCTACCTTAGCTGGCAATACCCCGATGATCCTGCAATATCAATTGAGATACTTCCATCGGCAGTAATTACCGATGTTACCAGCATTACACAAACCAGCGCCACCTTCAATATCGATGTAACCAACATTGGCAACCCACAGGGAACACAGCTTGGCGTATGCTGGAGCAGCACCAACCCCGAGCCCACAACAAGCGATGATAACGAGCTTAGCACCGAACCTTTTGCTTTAGGCAGTTATACCATTGATATTGTAGCACTTGACCACTCAACAACATATTACGCAAGGGCATTTGCCACCAATGCAAACGGTACAGCATACAGCGAGGTATTTACGTTTACAACCGAGTGTGAGCCGCAAATACTGCCTTTTGCAGAGGATTTTGATAGTACACCCCAAGGTGATATTCCAACTTGTTGGACGATTTCCGGTACTTATTCCGGTGCTTATGTGCTAAATTGGGTCGATTTTCATAGTGCACCCAATAGTTTCTATATTTATAAATTTGGTTCGCATAATACCCTACTTAGTGCACCTCAAATAGCAGAACCATTAAGTGGTTTAAGAGTTAAGTTTTGGGCAAAAATAGGGGGTGGAGATGACCAATTAAAAGTAGGAGCTGTTGCCAATCCAAATGATCTAGGAACTTTCGAGGAAATTCAAACAGTTACCTTAACAAATAGCTGGCAAGAGTTTACGGTTTACCTAAACGATTATGTGGGTAACAATGAGTATATTGCATTTTGGTACGGCAACGGGAGTTCCTGGGGCCAAATGTTTATTGACGACGTTGTAATTGACCTTATACCCAGTTGCCCCGAACCCTATATTACCATAGGAACTATCACTCAAACTACTGCTGAGATTAGCTGGGATGCACCCGGGGTATCTCTTTTTGAAATTGCTTATGGTCCAAAAGGGTTTAACCCTCAATCCGAAGGGGATATTATTTCGGGCATATCATCAACAACCTACACATTTACTGATTTAAACCACTCTACAGCATACGAGGTTTACATTCGGTCGAACTGTGGAGCCGAAACGTCGGACTGGTCATATCCGGCAACCTTTAACACCGAGTGTGGAGCACATGCATTGCCATTAACCCAAAACTTCGACAATTCTAACTCATTACCACTTTGCTGGGCTGTAAGTGGAAGCGGCTTTGTAGATATTACCGATCATAATCAATACTCTACACCCTATAGCGCTAGGCTCTATCACGGTAGCAGTAGCTACGCAATACTGGCCTCCCCCGAGATTGCTGGTGGTATTCAAGATCTAAGGCTACGGTTTAAGGCGTTGCTTGGCGATTGCCCAAGCATTGGCAACCTATACGTGGGCAGCATGACCGACCCCACCGACGCCAGCACATTTACCTCGATACAGATGTTTGAGGTTACAAACAGGCCGGGCGATGATTGGCATAGCTTCGAGGTGTGGTTCGATGAGTACACCGGATCCGATACCCACATTGCATTCCGCCTGGGCGATGGTACAAGTACCGAGTGGGTAAGGGCATTTATTGATAATATTATTATTGATATTATCCCTAGCTGTTTTGAACCATTTGATCTGTTTACAGATATTACAACCCAAACCACTGCAGTAGTGGGTTGGACCGAACCTGCCACATCAACCGAATGGGATATAATTTATGGTCCCAAGGGTTTCAATCCGCTTACCCAAGGCGAATTGGTTACTGGTGCTTCAGAAAATCCGTACACACTTACCAATTTAAACCCCTCAACCTTATATGAGTTTTATGTAAGAACCTATTGCGATGGCGCCCCCTCTGGATGGTCGCTACCAGCAGAGTTCTCTACAGACTGTGGGCCAACGGCAGTGCCAATAACTGAAAACTTCGACAATTCTAACTCATTACCACTTTGCTGGGCTGTAAGTGGAAGCGGCTTTGTAGATATTACCGATCATAATCAATACTCTACACCCTATAGCGCTAGGCTCTATCACGGTAGCAGTAGCTACGCAATACTGGCCTCCCCCGAGATTGCAGAGGGTCTGCAAAACCTAAGGCTACGGTTTAAGGCATTGCTTGGCAAATGCCCTAGCATTGGCAACCTATACGTGGGCAGCATGACCGACCCCACCAATGCCAGCACATTTACCTCGATACAGATGTTTGAGGTTACAAACAGGCCGGGCGATGATTGGCATAGCTTCGAGGTATGGTTCGATGAGTACACCGGATCCGATACCCACATTGCATTCCGCCTGGGCGATGGTACAAGTACCGAGTGGGTAAGGGCATTTATTGATGATATTGAGATTGTAGAAACCCATAGCGTAACCTTTAGCGTGGTTGGTACTCCTGCCAACGGTACGTTAACCGCTACATTAGATGGTGCAGCAATGGCCTCGGGCGATTATATTGTAGACTCTAAGGATGTTGTATTTACTGCAACACCAGCTGATGGCTACAGGGTTAAACGGTGGACACACAACGGAACACCCGTTGCTGGCAATACAACAAACAGCTACACCGTATTGGGCATTCAGCAGAATACCTCTGTAACTGTTGAGTTTGAGCCAATAACCTACACGCTCACCTACACCGCAAGCGTAGGGGGCAGCATTACCGGAACCCCAACCCAAACCGTGAACCACGGCGAGGATGGAACTCCTG
>Ga0334894_1000794_pt1 | contig 32721 bp, 30 predicted proteins | sample GraSluR3_MG_6_FD_207225 | JGI IMG/M metagenome (GOLD analysis project Ga0334894, IMG submission 207225) | Sludge microbial communities from methane-producing bioreactor in Wageningen University, Netherlands - Granular Sludge_12_05 R3 | ecosystem: Engineered > Bioreactor > Anaerobic >...
CGCTGCCAAAAACATGATTAAATACGCACAATACCTCAGGCATTTGGAGGATGGGGGTGAGCTCTTAGATGAACAACACAGAACAGCTTATTAATGAGGTAATAGGCTCTGGCAGAAATGCCATGGATGAATATGAAGGTAACCGTCTTTTAAGCCGGCACGGTATACCCATGGCGGAGACTGTCCTGTGCCGTGACCTGGACCGGGCGCTGGAAGCAGCAGACAGCATTGGGTATCCCGTCGTAATGAAAATAGTTTCTCCGGATATACTGCACAAAACCGAAGCAGGGTGTGTAAGAATAGGCATTAAAAACAAAGCGGAGCTGAGAGAAGCGTATGCAGCCATTTTAAAAAACGCACGTCTTTACAAAGCCGGCGCCAATATCCGCGGCGTTCTGGTCCAGGAGATGCTGAAACCCGGACTGGAGCTCATCTTTGGTGTCAAAAAAGACCCACAGTTCGGCCATGTTATACTTTTCGGCACCGGCGGTATTTACGTGGAAATTATGCGGGATGTATCACTGCGGCTTGTTCCCATTAAAGCAAGGGACGCTGTGGAAATGATTGACGAGACGCTCCTCGCACCTGTATTTTCCGGTGCCAGGGGGGAAAAATACAGCAGGGATACCGTCGTATCGATACTGATGGCACTGTCAGCTCTTGTACAGGAACACCCGGTAATCGAGGAGATTGATATAAACCCATTTATCCTGTATGAGGATGGAATGACAAGCAAAGGCGTGGATGCGGTGGTTGTGTTAAATGGTATAAACAGGCCGGATTAATTTATTGAACCGGGACCGGCTTGGAAATGTTTTCTCAAAAAAGACCCTTCTTGGCTTGTTTCTATGTGATTCTCGCCAGGAAGGGTCTTTTACGTTATGCACCTCGGCATTGCGGCCTGTTATTCTCTGAGCTTATTATGTATCTCCAGCAATCGGTCAGGTGAGGTCTTTTTGAAAAATATTGAAAGATGCCATGGGAAAATTTGATGTAACCATAACTGGTATCTATTAGTAAGAGTAAACATACTACTCATTATGTCTGTAAACTCTTCCTTGCTTTTAACATAATCAATACAATCATATAAGTCCTTTAGTATCTTACCATAAGTGGTAAGACCAAAATACTCTATTACACCACAGTCTACCCTGATAGAACTTTTTGTTATGAATATTAGCTGATTGAGTGTAAAATCTTCTTTGGCAAACTGCAAAAGCTGTGGAAAAGTATGGATTCCAAGTCCCCTTACTAAACCACCGAGCATTACTAACACAGTAAAATACTGACCTTTAACTCCCGCCCCGCTAGGAATATAGCCATTCTTTAGTGCATAAATGTCATGTGGCTCATCAATCCAAATCTTTTCAATCTCTTCTGTGATTTTGTCCCTTAGGGTAGATATTTTTTGGTTACTCATTTTTTTCACCACCTAAATACTCGAATTGCACTAATATATAGTCATTAGAAAATAACAGGTTATTCCAGACTTTTTCACCCAAAACACTAAGTTTGTCAATATCTTCTTCAATAACTTGAGCGATGGCCAATGCAGGTACTGCTTCAGTGACTTCCCCATAATTTACCGATAGATACTGGAAGTCCAGGTCTATGTTTATTCTCCCAATAGGCTGGCGCTCCATACTTTCATACGCACATTCACTTTCATCGATTATAAGTCTATAGGGACAATACATCTGATGCCCTGCTACCACGGCATGGCTTTGGATGCTTTTGTTTGGCAGAGTTTTTATGAAAGCTTTACATGCTGATGGATTTAGTCCGGTCAGCAATTTGGCCTTTACTTCTGTTTCCAAGCTTGGCCATCTTATTACAATAAACTTGTCATTCAATCTTTTTTCACCTCTCAAATAATCTTAACTGACTGCATTTCCGAACAACTAATTATTGTTATATAAAATACACCTAACAGAGTGGTTTTCCGATACTTCCACCAGTTCAATGTCTTCCAGTGTGCATTCCGGTTTAACATGTTTACATCTTTGTGCAAATCTACATCCCGGCTTCGGATTAATTGGACTTGCAACTTCCCCTTTAATTATTTCTCTCTTCTGGTTTCTTGACTCTAGACTTGGTACAAGTATTGCGTCCAACAATGCTTTAGTATATGGATGTAACGGGCTTTGAAAAAGTTCCCTGCTTGTTGTTTTTTCCACACATTGACCTAAGTACATTACCATTATTTCATCACTTATATGTTTTATGACGGATAAGTCATGACTTATGAACATATAAGTAAGCCCCATTTCATCCTGTAAATCCATAAGCAAATTAAGAATTTGCGCTTGTATTGATACATCCAGCGCACTGACAGGTTCGTCACATACAATAAACCGGGGACCCAATGCTAATGCCTTGGCAATACCTATACGTTGTCTTCTTCCGCCATCGAGTTCATGGGGATAAATATTGATTAGTCTTTCGGTCAACCCAACTAAATCCATCAGTTCTTTAACTTTTTGTTCCCTTTCTTTTTTGCTTGCACATAATTTATATATTTTTAAAGGTTCCGATATTATTTCCCCCACAGTTTTCCTGGGATTTAGCGATGCATACGGATCTTGAAATATTACTTGCATATTTTTTCTCATGTCTTTCACTTTTTTGGCGTTGTATTTTAATATGTCGTCCCCGTTAAATAATATCTCTCCGCTCGTTGCTTCTATCAGTCTTAGAATTACCCTTCCCAGCGTAGTTTTTCCACAACCGGATTCGCCAACAACACCCAGTGTTTTTCCTTTGTTTATTGCTATATCAATACCATCCACCGCATGCAAATCTCCACCAGCAGTACTAAAATACTTTTTTAGTTTTTTTGTTTCTACTAAAGGATATGTCATTCAATTGCAACTCCTTAATCAGATATTTTTCATGGATAACTGCATGTGCTGCTCTATGCTAATTATGAATAATACTGCATATTAATCGATTGGACTATTTCAAATACAGATGACATTTGATTTTCTGTGTCCCATTAATATAATATTGGGCTTGCGTTGTTTTACATATATCCATGCATTTTTTGCATCGTGGGTGGAATTTACATCCTTGTGGTAAGTTTGCAGGGTCCGGCATTAATCCTTCTATTGGGTTCAATCTTTTTGTTTGTTCGGTGATATTTGGTATTGAACCAAATAAACCCTTCGTATATGGATGATGCTTTTCCGCCATAAAGATATCGTATATTGTTCCATACTCAACTATTTCTCCAGCATACATAACCGCTACTTTATCACACATTTGCGCGATTATTCCCAAATCATGGGTTATGAGTATCATAGCCGTATTAAACGTTTGTTTTAAATTATCCATCATCTTTAGAACTTGAGCCTGTATTGTGACATCCAAAGCTGTTGTTGGCTCATCCGCAATGATTAGTTCCGGATTACATGCCAAAGCCATAGCTATCACTATTCTTTGTTTCATTCCCCCACTGAATTGATGCGGATAATCTGACTTTCTCGACACCGGTATACCAACCAGCTTAAACAACTCTTCCACTCTTTCTTCAATTTGCTGCTTATTTCTTTTGCCCCAATTATGCAGCTCCAGTACTTCTGCTATCTGCTCCCCAACTTGTAATATTGGATTCAAACTAGTCATTGGATCCTGAAATATCATTGACACTTTATTGCCACGGATACGCCTCATCCCTGCTTCCGACTTTTTTAACAGGTTTTCATCATTTAAAACTATTGACCCTGTTTCTATTCTGCCGGAATTCTGTGGTAACAGCCCCATTATGCTCAAAGCCGTGGTAGTCTTTCCGGCTCCCGTTTCTCCTACTATGCCAAGCGTTTCGCCTTTTAAGACTTCAAAGCTTATACCATTAACAGCTCTTACTGTTTCTTCATCTGTTTTGTATACAACATTAAGATTCTCCACCGATAAGATTTTAGTATTCATTGATTATCTCCTCTATTCTCTCCCTGCTAATCAAGTCCGGTTTTATTCCAGAAAATTTAAACTGCCTCCATCATTTAAGCCTTGGGTCGAGAGCATCGTTTAATCCATCTCCCAGAAGATTCAACGATAATACTACCAGCATTATGGCAAGCCCGGGGAATAATACTAAGTAGGGAGAATATCTGATATATTCTTTTCCTTCGGATAGCATGGCACCCCATTCCGGATTCGGCGGCATAACTCCCAGCCCTAAGAAGCTCAATCCCGCTGCAATTATTATTATACGGCCAACGGTCAGTGTAGATTGTACAATTAATGGGCCCATAACATTGGGTAAAATGTGCGTTATCAGTATCCGGTCAACTCTAGCACCTATTGCCTTGGCTGCCTCTATATATTCATTATCTTTAATTGATAAAACTAAAGACCTCATTAGCCTTGCATAAGGTGGGATAAATGAAATGGTCATTGCGATTATCAGGTTAACCAGTCCCGGGCCAAGTGCTGCAACAACTGCAATTGCCATTAATATTGAGGGAATTGCCAAAAACATATCCGTTATTCTCATAATTAAATTATCCGCAAGCCCGCCAAAATATCCTGCTATTGCCCCAAAAGTACTGCCAATAATCATTGACGCTATTGTAACAAAAAGCCCTATAAATAATGATACTCTACTTCCATAAAGTACTCTGGCAAAAATGTCCCTGCCAAAGGAATCCGTTCCAAATATGTGCTCTTTACTAGGTTGTTGCAGCCTGTTTCCTAAATTTTGGAGTATAACATCTTTCTCATAATCTACAATCAAACCTGCAAATATTGATAACAATATCATCAGAATAAGTACAAGCAATCCTGCCATGGCAAATTTGTTCTTTTTTAACCTTCGCCAAGCTTCATCCCATTGAGAACGGCTTTTTCTTATGCCTCCCCTTACTTTTGCACTTTTCATCCTACAGTCCTTCCCCCTAAACAACTCGAATTAAATTTATACTTTCGGCACGTTAGTCGTATATTTTTATATTTAATTCTTTATCCTTGGGTCAATATATCCATATGATATATCAACTATCAGGTTTATTAGGCTAAAACATATAGCCAAAAAGGTTACCGACCCTAATACAACAGGAATGTCTTTTTGTCTAATTGCCCCTACCAGCAGTGTACCAACACCTGACATGCCAAATACAGTCTCTACCAGTACTGTCCCTCCCAATAATAATCCGAAGTTTATACCCAGCAATGTAACGACAGGGATTAAACAATTTCTAATAGCATGTTTCCAAATAATCCTCATGCTATTTGCACCTTTCGCCCTTGCAGTTCTAATATAATCCTGTCTCAATATTTCCAGCATTGTCGTTCTGGTCATTCTTGTAATTATAGCAATTGTTGCAGCTGCTGTAGTTATTGTGGGTAGAACAAAATGCCTAAAACTATCATTGCCTATGGAAGGAAATAATCCAAGTTTCAAAGAAAAAATAAGTATCAGCATAAGCCCTAGCCAGAATACCGGTACTGATGATAAAAACATGGCAAGCAGCATACTGGTTCCATCAATGATTGAATATTGTTTTACCGCTGCCAAGATGCCTATTGGTATAGATACAATTACGGTCAAAATAATACTATATGAGGTCAGTTTTAATGTCACGGGAAACCTGGAAAGCACCTCAGCAAAGACCGGTAGTCTGGTAATATACGACCTTCCAAAATCCCCTTTTACAGCATTCAATAAGTAATCAACATATCTGATTATGAATGGCCTGTTATATCCTAATTGTTCGTTTAATGCATTAATCTCCTCCGGCGTAGCCAATGGCCCTAAAATAATAGTTCCCGGGTCTCCTGGGGTAAGTTCCAGTATTGTAAAAATTATAAAAGTGATTCCTAATATGACAGGTATCATCATTAAGAACCTCTTTAATATGTATCTATACATTACATGCCTCCTTCAACAAAGAGACTGACAGGTTAATACTGCCAGCCCCTATTATGGTATTTACCAGCTGAAGTTATATATTCTATATTCAGAAGTGGGTACAGCTTTGACTCCTTTTATATCCTTGTTGACGGCAATATTTGTTTTGGTATAATATATTGGCACATTCGGCACGTCGCTATGTAATAACTCAAGCGCTTGCTTATATATGATAAGTCTTTCGCTTTCGTCCGGAGTAGTTCTGCCTCTAATTAGCAGGTCGTCCATTTCTTCATTGAAATATCTTGTGTAATTCATAGCGTTTATCATACTGCTATTATAAGAGAAGTACAATCCTAAATCAGCGTCTGGAGCCGGCGTATTCCAGCCTGTTACGAACATATCGAACTCACCTTTTTTCGCTTTATCCAAATAGGCAACATTTTCCAGGATGCTAATCTCACACGTAATCCCAATTTGCCTGAGGTTTTCCTGAACTATTTGAGCTATCTTTTTCCTATCCCCTTCTACAGTTATAATTTCTGCGTTAAATCCGTCTTCATAACCTGCTTCAGCTAATAATGATTTTGCTTTTTCTACATCGTATGGATATGCTTTTATTTCATCGGTATAGCCGAAAATACTGTCAATCAACTGATTGTTTGCAAGAACCCCTGTCCCTTCAGCCACACCCATAAGTATGCCTTCTTTATCAAGTGCATAGGCTATAGCTTGCCTTACTTTTACATTATCAAACGGTGCCTGCGAAGTATTCATTCCTAAATACTCGAATAAAGCTGAGGGTGTTTCGTATAATGTTAAATTTGGATCATTGTTTATGCTTTGAATGTCAATCGCCGGAACATTTATTACAGCATCAACTTCACCGCTCTGCAGAGCTACAACCGCGGTACTGGGATCCGTAATTATTTTGTATGTAACATTTTTGATTGGCGCCGGTCCTAAATGATAATCCTCAAATGCTTTTAGAACAATTTGACTTCCCGACGCCCAATTAACAAATTCATATGCGCCGGTACCAACCGGGTTTCTACCATAGTCGTCTCCTTTAGATTCAACTGCTTCTTTATTAACAATAGAACTTACCGGAGCGGTTAATGCAGTCAAAAACGGAACATATTGATATTTTAGCTTTACTTTTACCGAATAATCGTCAATTTTTTCCGCACTTTCGACGGGGCCAAATACTGCGCCGGCAAAAGGAGACGCCATTGCCCGTTCAAATGTAAATACTACATCATCTGCCTTTAACTCTTCTCCGTTATGAAATTTCACTCCTTTTTTAATATGGAATATATATTCCAATCCATCCTCCGACACTTCCCAATCCTCGGCAAGGCTGGGTACTACCTTTCCATTATCATCTATTTTAGTCAAGGTTTCATTGATATTAACTACAATCCTCATTGAATTTAAACTGTTATTATTTTGTGGATCCAAATTCTGGGCGTCTTCGGGAAGGGCCATTATGAAACTGTCTTTTTCTAAATCATCAGAACCACTGACCGGTTTTTCAGATGCACAACCTGTAAATACAGCAGATATCGCCATTAGCAAAATTACTAATACAGTAATGCTTTTTTTCATTTTCTTCACTCCTTATCGTAAATGGTTTAGTTTAATCTCAACATATACCCAAATTATGGCGGCTAATCCAGAACAATATTATTCCATTGTGCACCTCCTTCGGCTTCTTATATTGCTAATCACATAGTTTTCATTAAAGGGTAATACTGCCTTGATAAATTGGTCAGTAAATATAAAGAGAGCAATATCAGAGCCTCCCGAAGCGTAGTTCAACCAAGCACTAATCGAAAGGTGGTATTCCCCCATGAAATAAATACCATTATCAAACAGTGATTGAGGTATTGCGGCTGATATTGATATGTCCTGCCTAATCGACTATTACTGCATTGTTTGAATAAAATCCTGACCGTATTTATTCTACCATTACTATTTAATAAATAATGTAACCCATTTTACATTAAACCTTTATATTTTGTATACATCAATGATTAGCTTATACGCTAATATGCAGGTTCTTCATGGGTTAATAAAAAGGATGGAATGACAAGCAAAGGCGTGGATGCGGTGGTTGTGTTAAACCTAAAGGATAATACCGACGGGCCCCGATAACTCACCGGGTTACCGGGGCCCGTCGGGTTTTTATTTGACTTCTTCCGGCATACGGCCGTCAAACTGTGCGTTGTACAGCCTTGAGTAAAGCCCCCCGCTTTCCAGCAGCCGGCTGTGGGTTCCCTTCTCTTCAATGCCCCGCTCGGACATGACTATTATCTGCTTTGCATGCTGGATGGTGCTGAGCCTGTGGGCTATAACAAAGGTTGTCCTGTCCCTGGCCAGCCTCTCCAGCGAATCCTGTATGATTTTTTCACTGGTATTGTCCAGCGACGAGGTTGCCTCGTCCAGTATCAGTATAGGCGGGTTTTTTAGGAACACGCGGGCAATCGAAATCCTCTGCTTCTGACCGCCGGACAGCTTTACACCCTTTTCGCCCACCTGCGTGTCGTATCCGTCGGGCAGCTGCATAATAAACCCGTGGGCGTTGGCGTTTTTGGCCGCCTGGATAATCTCCTCTTCTGCAGCACCCGGCTTGCCGTAGGCGATATTCTCCCGCACGCTTCCGGTGAACAAAAACACGTCCTGCTGTACTATGCCTATGTTTTCCCTTAAAACCTTCAGCCTGATATCCCGTATGTCGGTCCCGTCCACCAGGATATTTCCCTGGTCTATATCGTAAAACCTCGGTATAAGGCTGCACAGGGTTGACTTGCCCACCCCCGACGGGCCCACCAGGGCTATTACATCCCCGGCTTCCACGGCGAGGCTGAAGTCCTTAAGCACCGTTGTATCCTTGTTATAGCTGAAGGTTACATTTCTAAACTCCACCTGCCCCTTAAACTGCTTTGGCGCCACCGCACCGGGCCTGTCCTTTATATCCGGCCGGGTATCAAGAAACTCGTAAAACCTTTCCAGGCCCGAAAGGCCCCTCTGAATATGCTCGTTCAGCCGTGCAAGCCGCACTATGGGCTCCACGAATATCTTCACGTAAAATATGAATGCAACCAGTTCGCCCACCGTCAGTGTACCGGTGTATATGAAATACCCGCCCGACGCTATCACAAGCAGCAGAGTCATGTCCTCTATGAATATGGTGGCGGACAAAAACACCCCGAGGTGTTTCATCACCCCAGCGCTGGATTTGTAATAGTATTCGTTGTCCATGTCAAACCTGTGTTTTTCGTATTCTTCCATTGTAAAGGACTGGACCACCCGTATCCCGGCTATGGTGTTTTCCAGCCGGTGGTTAATCTCAGCCATCGCCCTGTTCACCCTGCGGAAGCCGCCAAACATCCTGGCACCGTATTTAACCGTAAACAAAAAAAGCAGCGGCACCGGCAGAAACGTAATAAGGGTCAGTTTAATGTTTATGGTTATAAGAAACAAAAAAGAGCCGGATACCATAAGGAACGAGGAAAATATGTCCTCCGGCGCGTGATTGGTCATCTCGTTTACCTTGGATATGTCATTGGTCACCCTGGACATAATATCCCCGGTTTTCCTGTCGTCAAAGAACCCGAAGGACAGCTTCTGCAGATGGTAGAAAAAGTCCCTGCGCATGTCCCGTTCTACCCTGTGGGCAAGAATATGCCCCCAGTAGGCCTGTGCAAACCTTAACAGGGATTTCGCCACAAACATTGCCGCCAGGAATACGGACAGGTTTATTATGCCCCGCAAATCCTTTGCGGGGATTATATCGTCAATCAGCACCCTTATAAGTATCGGCAGAACCAGGGAAAATATGGAAAATACCAGAACCGAAAATATGTCCGCCGCCAGCAGGGGCCAGTGGGGTATGTAATACCTTGAAAATCTTTTTATCACCTATGTCACTCCCCCAGGTGTTGTTTCACTATCCGGCGCAGCCTGTTTATCACTTCAAAATAGTCCCCTGTTTCCAGTGAATCTATCGTAATTTCTTTTCTGTGCGTATAGGCATCCACAGCGCCGCAGCCTACCAGTTTTTCAAGCAGGCGCCTTTCATCCTTTTCTTCCATCATTAAATTCTTACCGGTAATAAGGGACATGCATGCACAGACACCATGGGCCGCCCAGTTTGCAATTCCGCTTACAACCAGGTAATCGGCAGGTATTACACAGGCAATCTTCTCTCCATGGGGCACCGCTTTAACCACGCTGTCGTACACCTTGCCCATGCCGATCTCATTACCCTCGTCCCCCATGCCTATGGTGGTAATACCCATTTCATCCGCCTTACGGAACAGTACGTCCATATGCCCAATGTCCCCGGCAATTATCCGGCCCTTCATGTCATAGTATCTGCCGTCCCGGGCGGGGCCTGTCCGCTCAATTGCTATTATATGGGAAGGCTGGTACTCGTTAATCAGCTCCCCGGCAAAGGCTTCCCTGCCACTTATCGGGAAAAGCACCACCGGTATATCCAGTCCCGCCGTGTCCAGGGCACACTGAATAATTGGCTTGCTGGGCCCGTCCTCCACCAGCACCGCATTCCTGCCCAGTTTGTAAAGCGCTTCAGCCAGCGCAACCGCTCCCGACGGCCCGTCGGTACAGACCGCTCGGTCGCTGATATAAAGGCCGGTAGTAATAAAAACGGTGCCTTCGCTTTCAAGAAGCGACAGCGCAGCCCTTTCAACATCACCGGGCACTACAATGTTTTTTATCCCCCTTCCGGTCTTGTCATCGCAGATTATCCTTTCTATTTCGCCTGTTTTGTCCTTCACTTGAATGCACTCCTTATGCTTTAGTCAAATCTCCCGTTACATTATATAATTTTAAGTCCCAAAGGACAACCGCCGGCATGTCATTATATTTTTAGTATCCTTCTTATCTCGGGCAGCCGCGCCTTGGCTGCGGCGTAGCCCCTCTCTATGCATTCGGCAATCCTACCCATCTCCAGCAGCGACACGTCGTAAATATACGGATTCAGCACCACCGTTTCATGGTTCAACACGGCGGGATATGCTGTCGAACGGCCGTTATATCTAAGCTCCACAACGTTTTCCCGGCTCATCCTCAGCTTGGTTATGTGATACATCATAATGTCTATGGTCTGGCTTCCAATCTCCAGTATATTGTCCACCTGGTCCTGCCTCTGGCCGCTGTACCCCAAGTTTATACCTATTATTCTGTTGGCCCCCATTGTCCTTAGAACATCCACCGGCAGGTTGTTGGCTACCCCGCCGTCCACAAGCCTTCTTTCCCTGCCCTCCAGATTCAGTATTTTGGGTTTGAACACCACCGGTATGGCAATGCTTGCCCTTACAGCTTCGCTTATACTGACCTGGCCGCAGCATATAACATTCCTTGTGCTCTGCAGGCGCAGCCTCCTTGAAGCGAACACCACCGCAGTCCCGTCGTTTATATCGGTAGCCGTTATCGCCAGCGGTATGTCGGCCTGGTACATTTTTTTGCCCCCGGTGAGCGCTGCCATTATTTTCTCTGCGGTTTTCCCCTTTATAAGCCCGTCCAGCACCGGCCGGCCCCTCAGAAGTCCGCACAGGTGCAGTACCATACCAAAGGCTCCCATTATGTCAAAATCAAGTATGTATGGAGCATATTTAAAGAATGCTTTCTCGATATCGTCCGGTGTCAGTCCTACTGCGTACAGTGAAGCCACAATACTGCCGGCGCTGGTACCCGCTATTATGCCCGGTTTAAGCCCTGCCTCTTCCAATGCCCTCAGAACGCCTATATGCGACGCACCGCGGATACCGCCCCCGGATAGTGCAAGCCCGAGAGTCATATTTCCTTCCCCCTTAAAATACTTCATTATTACCATAGTATTTATTTGGCTGTTTTTTGGTGAGTGGTTATTGAAATAGTTTTTAAAAATGCTATAATATTTTACATGGCCGGTTGAAGGTTACAGTCGGCAAACACCGGCGTTTTTTGGGAAACGGAGATGAGCATATGCATAAACAGCTTAAGGCCGATTTGGCTCTGCTGTCGGTGGTAATTTTCTGGGGCTCTACCTTTGTACTTACAAAGGATGCCATACAGCATATACAAACCTATAATTTTTTGAGCCTGAGATTTGGAATAGCGGCTGTTTTACTTGCGCTGATTTCTTACAAAAAGCTTTATACCCTAGACCGGTTAACCGCCAAAAACGGGGTAATACTGGGACTGATACTTTTTACAGGGTACGCGTTTCAAACGGTGGGGCTTAATTACACCACCGCTTCCAATTCGGCCTTTATCGTCGGGTTCAGCGCGGTCATCGTACCGGTAATCTCCGCAGCGTATCTCAAAAAAAAGCCGCAGCTCTCTGCGGTACTGGGTGTCCTGCTGGCGGTAACAGGCCTCGGCCTTCTTACGCTGGGTGACAGTTTTGTGCTTAACATAGGCGATATGTATTCCTTCTTCTGCACTTTTTTCTTTGCGCTGCAGATAATCATGATAGACCGGTATACACGGCTGTCCGACCCGATGCTGCTGGCCACGGTGGAAATAGGCACCGTTGCGGCCGCCAGCATATTGTTTTCCCTTGTCCTTGAACAGCCAATTATTCCTGTAAGGTCCGACGTCTGGCTGGCGCTGGCGGTTACTTCACTGCTTGCAACCACCTATGCGTTCCTGGTACAGAACATTGCCCAGAAATATACCAGCCCCACCCATACGGCGCTGATATTTATCGGTGAACCGGTTTTCGCCCTTGCCTTCGCTTTCTTTATGCTGGGTGAGATGCTCACCTTCCGGCAGTTTATAGGCTGCTCGTTAATCCTTACGGGTATGCTCGCAGCGGAGTTTGACCCTTTGCGCAAAACAAAAAGGAGCAAATCATGGTAACATGGTAATAATGGGGACGGTTCTTTTGATTACTCCGCACCACAGGAAATTGACAGCAACTCCGTCCCCTGGTCATGCTATTCTGTCAGGTCGCACAGTTCCGCCACTACCTCCCATACCTCGTCCCTTCCCTCGCCTGTTACCGACGAGTAGGGAAACAGGTAATCATCGGCATCCATACCCAGGGTTTCTATTATTTCGCTGAAATGCCGTTTTCTTTTGCCCCCGGCCACCTTGTCCGCCTTGGTGGCAAGGACTATGCCGTGAAAGCCCGCCTGTTTTATCCAGTCAAAGAACATGACATCAAGCTGTGTCGGCCGGTGCCGTATATCCACCAGCTGCATGACGCCCCTCAGGGTGGTGCGGGTGTTCAGGTACTCTTCCATCATTCTGCCCCATTTAAGCTGTTCGCTCTTTGACGTTCTGGCGAACCCGTAACCGGGAAGGTCCACTATGAAAAACCGCTCATTAACCCGGTAAAAATTTATTGTCCTGGTTTTTCCCGGTTGGGAACTTACGCGGGCTATTTTTTTCCTGTTCAAAAGGCTGTTTATAAGCGACGACTTACCCACATTGGAGCGGCCCCCTATCGCCACCTCCGGCAGCCCTTCGCCCGGGTACTGTTTCCTGGCCGCCGCGCTTATTACCATCTCGACCTGCTTAATCTTAATATCCATACCAATCATTCCTTATCCACAGCCAGAATACACTGCCTGTCCACGGCCGGTGTGCGTTACTCGTCCCCCGCCAGGGCATGTTCCAGCACCCTGTCCATATGCTCGGCAAAGACAAAGTTTATCCTTTTCCTGACGTTGGCGGGTATTTCCTCCAGGTCCTTTTCGTTTTCCGCCGGAATGATAACGGTAGAAATCCCGGCCCTGTTCGCCGCCAGGCATTTTTCCTTTATTCCACCCACCGGCAGTATCCTGCCCCTCAGGGTAATCTCTCCTGTCATGGCTATGTCCTTCCTGACCGGCCTGCCAGACAGGGCGGATATCACCGCTGTGGCCATGGTTATGCCCGCCGAGGGCCCGTCCTTGGGGATTGCCCCTTCGGGTATGTGTATGTGTATGTCCATATCCTTATAAAAATCGGCGTCTATTTCAAATTCCTCATACCTTGACCTTACATAGCTTATACCCGCCCGGGCGGATTCCTTCATAATGTCTCCAAGCTGCCCGGTTAGTACCAGCTTGCCGGTACCCTTCATCGTGGTCACTTCTATCGAAAGGGTCTCGCCTCCCACCGGCGTCCATGCCAGGCCGGTTGCTATGCCTGTCTCTTTACCTTCCTTTACCTTCCGGTACCTGTAACCGGGTATGCCTAAGTACTTACCGAGATTGGCACCGGTTACCCTCACCCGGGTTTTGTTATCTTCAACTATCTGTCTTGCCGCCTTTCTGCAGACGTCGGCAATCCTCCGCTCCAAATTCCTGACACCCGCTTCCCGGGTGTAATAGTTGATTATGTCCCGGACGGTAGCTTCGGACATCATAAGGTTTTCCCCGGTAAGGCCGTGTTCCTTAAGCTGCTTGGGCAGCAGGTACTTCAGTGCAATGTTCAGCTTTTCTTCCTCGGTATAGCTTGATATATATATTACTTCCATCCTGTCAAGTAGCGGCCTGGGTATGGTATCGGTGGTGTTGGCCGTGGTCACGAACACTACCTTGGACAGGTCAAAGGGCACCTCCAGGTAATGGTCCCTGAAAGCATGGTTTTGCTCCGCGTCCAGCACTTCCAGCATCGCCGAAGCGGGGTCGCCCCTGAAATCGTTGCTCATCTTGTCCACTTCGTCCAGCAAAAACACCGGGTTTTTTGAACCCGCCTGACGCATTGAATATATTATCCTGCCGGGTATAGCACCCACATAGGTCTTCCTGTGGCCCCTTATCTCGGCTTCGTCACGCACACCGCCCAGCGACATGCGCACAAATTTCCTGTTGAGGGCCCTGGCTATCGACCGGCCTATCGAAGTCTTGCCCACCCCGGGAGGTCCCACCAGACACAGGATGGGCCCCTTCATGCCCTTCGCCAGCTGTCTTATGGCAAGGTATTCAAGTATCCGCTCCTTAACCTTTACAAGACCGTAGTGGTCCTCCTCCAGGACGTTCTTTGCAAATTTTAGGTCCAGGTTGTCCTCGGTTTCGACATTCCACGGCAGCTCTAGTATCCAGTCAAGGTAGCCCCTGATAACTCCCGTTTCCGCGGACCCCGGCGGCAGTTTAAGAAGCCGTTCCGCTTCCTTCATTACCTTCTTCTCTACTTCTTCAGTAAGCCCCGCTTTTTTTATCCGCTCCCTGTACTCTTCCACTTCGGACAGGACGCCCTCTTCTTCTCCCAGCTCTTTTTGTATCGCCTTGAGCTGTTCCTTCAGGTAATATTCCCTCTGCATCTTGTCAATCTGCCGCTTTACCCTTAGGTTTATCTTCTTTTCCACCTTTAATATATCAAGCTCTTTTATAAGTATTGAATGCAGCCTTTTCAGCCTTTCCAGCGGGTCGAAGGCTTCCAGTATCTGCTGTTTCCTGTTTATTTTCAGTGCAAGGTTGGACACCACAACATCGGCGAACCGGGCCGGCTCTTCAATGTTCCCCACCGTCACAAGGGTATCCACCGCAGTTCTGTTGGTAAGCTTGACATATTCCTCAAAGCAGTCGAAGATACCCCTCATAAGTGCTTCGGTTTCGGTATCCTTGTCCACTTCATCCGAATCCCTGTACTCATCAATCTCCACTTCGTAAAAGGGGTCGTCCTTTATAATACCGGTTATTTTACCCCGGTTAATACCTTCCACCAGCACCCTGATGGTATCCCCCGGCAGCTTTAGAAGCTGCTTTATCTTTGAAACGGTTCCCACATGATAAAAATCCTCCGGGGAAGGCTCATCGGTGGCGGCATCCTTCTGGCTTACCAGGAATATAAGCTGGTCCTTTACCATCGCTTCTTCCAGGGCGTTTACTGACTTGTCCCGCCCCACGTCAAAATGCAGCATCATGTATGGGAAAACCGATATTCCCCTTAACGGAAGCAGGGGCAGAACCAGGCTCTCCTTTGAATGTCTCATACCAATCACTCCCGCACGCTGATAATTCTTTACAACTACATTATATAATAACCGTAGCGGCCAAATTTTGCAACTTGATGAAGTTTTATTCCAGCGGCAAGGCACTCAGCCTGTCGGCACCGGCATTCACCGAGCTGCCGCCCTCCCTCCCTTCCACTATGGCATGTCCCAAAACCTCTTCTATCCTTGTAACCGTTACAATTTCCAGGTCAAAATCCCGGAAGCAGTCCTGCCAGCTGGTCTTAGGAATAATCACCCTTTTTATGCCGGCCCCGCCCGCCGCTTCCAGCTTCACCGGCACCCCGCCCACCGGCCTTATCTCGCCCCGTATGGATACCTCACCGGTCATAGCCAGCATGTTGTCTATCGGTTTGTCGGTTATCGCCGAGTAAATGGCAGCGGCTATGGTGACCCCGGCGGAGGGCCCGTCCACCGGAACGCCACCGGGAAAGTTCAGGTGTATGTCAAAGTCCCTGGGGTCCACGCCGGCAAACTTCCTGATAACCGTTATCACATTGTCAACCGAACCCTTTGCGGTGCTTCTTCTTTTGAACCTCCGGGCACCGTTGCCGGTCTCTTCCTCGTCCACTATCCCGGTGACGGTAACGGTACCGCTGCCCTTTTCCACCGGTATGGCGGTAGCCTCTATCTCAAGCAGCGCACCGCTGTTTGCACCGTGTACCGCCAGCCCGTACACGCACCCTACCTGGGGCAGTTCCTTGAGGCTGTTATCCAGCCTCGGCGAATGATGGCCGCAGTTGACCACCCACTCGATATCCTTTGCGATTATCTCCTTCCTGCCCTCGGTAATGCATACGCCACCGGCTACCTGTATCATGTTTACCGCTTCCCTGCCGTTGGAAGCAAACCTTGCCACAAGCCCGACAGCCCTGTCGGAAATCCTGGTACCGCTTTTTCGCGCCGCATTGGCCGCTATCCTTTTAATATGCTCCCTGGAAAGGGGCTTGAAATATATTTCAATACATCTCGACCTCAGTGCCGGTGAAATCTCCTCCGCCGGCCGGGTTGTGGCGCCCACCAGCCTGAAATCCGCCGGCAGGCCGTTTTGAAATATTTCATGTATGTGAAGGGGTATGTTTGAATCCTCCGAGTTGTAATACGCGCTTTCAAGGAATACCCGCCTGTCTTCCAGTACCTTGAGCAGCTTGCTCATCTGTATCGGGTGCAGTTCCCCTATCTCGTCAATGAACAGTATGCCCCCGTGGGCCTTGGTGACTGCGCCCGGCTTGGGCTGAGGTATGCCCGCCACGCCCATCGCGCCGGCTCCCTGGTATATGGGGTCGTGCACCGAACCCATTAACGGGTCGGCAATACCCCGCTCGTCGAACCTTACGGTGGTGGCGTCCACTTCCACAAAACTTGCCCGGTATCCGAAGGGCGAAAGGGCGTTTCTCCTGGCCTCTTCCAGCACCAGCCTTGCGGCCGCCGTTTTACCTATACCCGGCGGACCGTATATTATCACATGCTGCGGATTGGGGCTGCACAAGGCAGCCCTAAGGGCACGGATGCCATCGTCCTGGCCTTCTATTTCATTAAAATCCGAAGGCCGCGTTTTTTCGGACAAAGGCTGTGTCAGCGATATCCTGCGCATCCTTTCCAGCTTCTCCATTTCCTTTTTGGATTCCCTTTCCACCGCTCCCTTGTTCCCCTGCTGGTTTTTCAGAAGGTTCAAAAAATATAGTCCAATTACTACTGCAAAGAAGAACTGGACCAAAAAAAGTATCTCAGACAATTGTGCCCATAAGCCTCCCTTTAGCCGTGATAGGATTATTATTTGCACAGGGATGTTTTTTAGCAGGTTTCAGGGCATGGCATTTATGGAATATGGGGAAGCAATTGGATACAGGCATAAAAAAACGGTTCCCGTATTAATTAACAGGAACCATCTTTTTTATCTTTTATGCGGTTTCGTCGGTTTTGCTGGTTGAGCGCCTGCCCGACTTCTGTTTTGATTTTTTCTTGCGTGCCGGGTCCACGAACACCAGCGTAGGCTCGGTATTGTTTTCTATGGTTTCCTTTGTAACCACGCACTTTTCCACGTCTTCCCTGGATGGTATCTCGTACATAACGTTTCGCATTATGCCCTCCAGTATAGACCTCAGTCCCCGGGCACCGGTTTTCCTGTCCAGCGCCCGCTGGGCTATAACTTCCAGCGCTTCCTTCTCAAAATCAAGCTCAACTTCGTCCAGTTTGAACAGCTTCTCGTACTGTTTTACCAGCGAATTCTTCGGCTGTGTCAGTATTGATACAAGGTCCGAACAGGTCAGCGGCTGCAGAGTAACCACCACCGGCACCCTTCCCACAAACTCGGGAATAAGCCCGTATTTGAGCAGGTCTTCCGGCAGTACCTTTTTCAGTATTTCGCCTATATCCATATCTCCCTTGCCCTTTATATCGGCGCCGAACCCGATGGACTTCTGGCCGATTCTCTTTTGTATCAGCTTTTCCAGGCCGTCAAAGGCACCCCCGCAGATAAACAGCACATTGGTAGTGTCTATCTGGATGAACTCCTGGTGCGGGTGCTTCCTGCCCCCCTGGGGAGGAACACTGGCAACGGTACCCTCCAGTATTTTCAGAAGCGCCTGCTGCACTCCCTCGCCGCTTACGTCACGGGTAATGGAAGGGTTCTCGGACTTCCTTGCAATCTTGTCTATCTCGTCGATGTATATTATTCCCTTTTCGGCCCTTTCAATGTCATAGTCCGCCGCCTGTATAAGCTTCAGCAGTATGTTTTCAACGTCTTCGCCCACGTACCCCGCTTCGGTCAGCGACGTGGCATCGGCAATGGCAAAGGGCACGTTAAGCATCCTTGCCAGCGTCTGGGCCAGCAGGGTCTTACCCGAACCGGTGGGGCCGATAAGGATGATATTGCTCTTTTGAAGCTCAACGTCATCCTCCTTGCTTTCCTTGTTAATTCTCTTGTAGTGGTTGTACACCGCCACCGCCATTGACTTCTTGGCTTCTTCCTGTCCCACCACGTACTGGTCCAGAAAGTCTTTTATCTCCTTGGGCTTGGGTATGTCTTTTAGTACCTCGTCCAGGTCCTCGTCGAACTCTTCTTCGATTATTTCCTGGCACAGGTCTATACACTCGTCGCATATATAGACCCCGGGGCCTGCGATAAGCCTTTTTACCTGCTCCTGGTTTTTACCGCAAAAAGAACACCTGAGCTGCTTTTTGTCTTCGAACCTAGTCATTATTTCACCTCTCCCAATGTGTTATCACCTGGAAGTGATAACCTTGTCAATCAAACCGTACTTCAACGCTTCGTCCGCAGTCATAAAGAAATCCCTGTCGGTGTCCTTTTCTATTTTCTGCAGGGGCTGCCCTGTCTTTTCGCTGAGTATCCTGTTTAAGGTATCCTTCAGCTTAATTATCCTCTCGGCGTGAATCTTAATCTCCACCGCCTGGCCGCGGGTACCGCCTATCGGCTGGTGAATCATTATCTCGCTGTGGGGCAGCGCAAACCTTTTTCCCTTTGCTCCCGCAGCCAACAGGAATGCTCCCATGGATGCGGCCATGCCCACGCATATGGTGGATACATCCGACTTGATATACTGCATTGTGTCATATATGGCCATGCCAGCGGATATCGAGCCCCCCGGGCTGTTTATATAAAGGTGTATATCCTTGTCCGGGTCCTCGGATTCGAGGAATAAAAGCTGGGCCACCACAAGGCTGGCGGTAATGTCGTTAACTTCGTCGCCCAAAAATATTATCCTGTCCTTTAACAGCCGTGAATAAATGTCATAGGACCTTTCACCGCGGCTGGTCTGTTCCACAACAATTGGTACAAGTGACATTTCTATTAAACCTCCCTGTTATTTACATTATTTAATACTGGCCTTTTCTACCAACAGCTCTGCGGTTTTCCTTATTATTATACTCTCTTTAATATAGTTTAGTTCGTCTTCACCGAGGGACTTTTTAAACTTATCCTCATCTTCCTGTTTGTACTGTTTGGCCAGTTTTTCTATCTCATGGTCTAATTCTTCCTCGGTCTCGATAATTCCTTCCGTCTCCGAGATTTTTTCCAGCATAAGCTGGGTTTTAACCCTCTCCTTAGCATCCTTGCGCAGGTTGTTTCTCAAATCGTCCTTTGAATTGCCCATGTGCTTCAGGTAATCATCCAGCTTCAAACCCTGGTACATGAGCTGGATTTCAAAGTCCCTGATCATCGTGTCTATCTGTTTTTCTATCATAACATCCGGAATATCCACTTCGGTCAGTTCGGCCGCTTTTTTAATAACTTCGTTCTCAAGCTCGTTTTTTGCCCTCTGCTGCGCCTTTTCCTCCAGCTTTTCCCGGATATCTGTTTTGAGTTCTTCAAGGGTATCAAACTCGCTTACGTCTTTGGCAAACTCGTCGTCCAGGTCGGGAAGCTCCTTTTCCTTTATCTCCCTAACCTCTACCTGGAACTCGGCATCCTTGCCGGCAAGGTGCTCCGCCTGGTAATCCTTAGGAAACTTCACCTTAGCGGTAACACTGTCTCCCGCCTTCGCACCTATAAGCTGGTCTTCAAAACCCCCGATAAAATGCCCGGACCCCAGCACCAGAGACTGGTTTTCCGCGCTGCCGCCTTCGAACTGCTCGCCGTCTACAAAACCCTTGTAATCGATCATAACCATGTCGTCCTTTTGGGCGGCCCTGTCCTCAACGGTAACCATCCTTGCACCGGATTCGCGCATGTTATCCAGTTCCTTCTCAACATCCTCGTCTGTAACAGGATATTCTTTTTTCTCAACTTCTATTCCATCATATTCGCCCAGGGTAACTTCGGGCTTCACCGTGACAACCGCTTTAAATATGAAGGGTTTTCCCTTCTCTATCTGCACTATGTCTATTTCCGGCCTGTCCACCGGCTGCAGGCTGTGCTCCTCCACCGCGTCCTGGTAGGCTCCGGGACATACTTCGTTGATTGCGTCTTCGTAAAAGATGCCCTCACCGTAATGCCTTTCTATTATAAACCTCGGTGCCCTGCCCTTTCTGAAACCGGGTATGTCGAACCTGCCCGCATTCTTTTTATAGGCCCTGTTGACTCCCTTTTCGAACTGCTCGCTGCTTACTTCTATTTCCAGGGTGGCCGTATTGTTTTCTATTTTCTCCACTTTCGAACTCATATATGCTCCTCCTTGTTCGCATTAAATGCCTATATGTATAAGGCTCTTTCCAATGCCTGATTCGACTAAGACATTATAACATAACACCATGCTTATAACAAGCAAACGCAAAAAACAGACCACTTTAAGGTCTGCCTTCTTATTGGAGCGGAAGACGGGATTCGGACCCGCGACTTTCGCCTTGGCAAGGCGACGCTCTACCACTGAGCTACTCCCGCATGCTGACCCGCAGGGGTCGGTTACATAAAGTATACTAGCATATTTTAATAACCAATGCAATAGTAAATTCCACTCCCAACTTTTTTCGCCTGTAACCCGCCTGTAACCATATTATTTGCCCGCTTTCAAAAATTATCTGAAAATTTTTCTACAAAAACTTGCAATATTTTCTATTGTAGTATACAATATGGTCACAAATACATAAAAACCCGATAAAGGCAAAGCCGTCGAAAGACGGTGACGCAAAACTAAAGGGGCTTAAGCGCATTAAGCGCTATGCCAGCCAGTTGCCGGAATATATGCTATTGTATATTACCCGCACCTGGTGTGCGGGTTTTTGTGTGTCCCAACAAAAAAGATAAAGGCAAAACCGTCGAAAGACGGTGACGCAAAGCTAAAGGGGCTTTGGCGCTATAGAGCGCTGTGCCAGCCAGCTGCCGGAATATAAGCTTTTGTATATTACCCGCACCTGGCGTGCGGGTTTTTTATTTGGGGGTCAAACAAATGATGAGGCGGAGAAATGTACTAAAGATTTTCATAATATTTCTTTTATGTACAAGCCTTGTGCTGGGTGCGGGCGTGCCGGTTCAGGCCGCCTACAGCGTAAGCTTCAAATCGAAAAACATCGAGATAACCTCTCCGGACAAAAACGGCCTGTCCTTTGACGGCAGCCTGGTTGTGGAAGGAAAGACCGACCTCCCGGAGGTTTGGCTGTGCGTAAGAGGCCCGGAAGGCGAGCTTGTAACCTACCCGGCGGATGTCCATGATGGCGGGTTCGCGGTAAACGTAAATCTTAGGTTCGGGAAGGGTGTCTATACCGTATGGGCCGGGGACAACCCCACCAGTTTCGACGGCAAGATACGTTTCGAAGTGAAAAACACTTCATCCGATGATACAAGGTATCTTGCACCCTCGGCCTATGTTGACAGCGATCATGAAGAAGTTAAGGCCCTTGCGGAGAGCCTAGCCGGTTCCTCCATGACGGATATGGAAAAAATCCAGGCCATACACCGCTGGGCCGCTTCAAACATAGAATATGATTACAGCGCGTATATCGACGGCAAGAACACACTGCGCACCGCCAGCGAAACAATAAACCGCAAAAAAGGTGTCTGCCGGGATTACTCCTTTGTGGTGGCAGCCCTTGCAAGGGCTGCGGGAATACCCGCAAAGGTTGTGTACGGCAGTGCCGGCGCCTCCGACAATGGCTGGAAGCCGCAGCTTCATGCATGGAACGAGCTGTACGCCGACGGGCGCTGGGTTAAGGTGGATTCAACCTGGGATGCGGGATATATAAAAGAAGGAAGGTTTGTAGCCTCCCTTTCGGACAATTATCTTGACCCGGATACCGACGAGTTTTCCATGACCCACCGGGTCACATCGGTAACGCTTCACTAAACGGCAGAATACATCTGCTGCTTTTTCTGTTGACCTTACTCCTCCAATGCCGCCCTTACTATAAGCCGCTGCCTTGCGCTGCCTGCCGGATGGCAGGTGGTCAGTGTGAGGGCCGGATAACCGCAGGGGTCGATAACACTCCAGTCGTTCTTTGCCACCGGAAAAACCCTCTCTACCCTGTAGGTATAACCCCTTGAATCATAACCGATTATGATTTCGTCTCCCTCTTCCAGCTTATCCACATGCCGGAACCACGCGCCGTAGGTAGTCCTGTGGCCTGCGATGGCGGTATTGCCCTCACCCGGCAGAACGGATTCTTTGTACCAGCCCGGGCCCTTTGCAAGGACTGCTTTGTCGGTGCCTTCAAACACCACCGCCGACAGCTCCAGCGCGGGTATCTCGATGGTCATGAAAGCTCCGTCCGGCATATGCTTAACAGGGATTTCCTCAATCTCCTCCGCTTCGGATATGCTCTCCTCGGGATACTCAATCACGGGGTTTTCCGCCTCTTGCTGCAGTGCTGTAAACTTTGCCTGGTGATACTGTGCGTATATCCTGGTAAAAAGGGGATAAAGCATAAGCAATATCCCCGTTATAACCAGTATCCAGCTCAGCTTATATTTTATGTGCTTTTTTTTGCTTGTCTGAGCCATTTTTAAGGTCTCCTTTTCATCCAGCCGGCATTTAGCGTCGTTTTCTTACAAACAGTCCCAGTCCCGCCAGCGCAGCACCAAGCATCTGGAAGGCTGCCGGGTTCCCACCGGTAAAGGGCAGGTCAGGAAGTTCCGGAGCAGTTACCAAAGGCTCTTCTTCAACTACTACCGGCTCTTCTACCGTTTCTTCCACCGGAGGTGTCAGCACCTCTTCAGGCTCTTCGGGAACCTCAACTGGCTCGGTTGTGGTGATCTTGACCTTTGATTTGCTGCCGCCACCACCGCTGGGTTCGTCGCCTTCTTCATAGTTTATTACGTAAATTTCCATGTCTTGACCGGCTTCAAGGTCAAATTCAAGTTCACCATCGTCAAGTTCGCTGTTGAAACCATCAAGAACGGTTTCGACCAGCTTGTATCTTCCCGCAGGATACGCGCCAAACTCAATTTTTCCGTCTGGCCCGGTTTCTTCGCTGGCCAGCTCTTCTTCCTCGTTTTCGCCATATATCCTGTATAACGTAAATGGAACAGCCTCATGCGGATCGCCCTCCGGGTATTCTTCATCAATGGTCTTGATTACCGTTATGGTGCCAGGAAGGTCGCAATTCACTACCTTTACCACTAACGGACTTGTTGATGTATGGTTGTCAGTTACTGTTATTTCATAGTTTTCCCCAAGGTTGTTTTCATATCCTTCAAGTTCTTCTTCCTCCAATATATAGGTGCCCGTCGGGATATTGTTCCATTCGATTACACCATTTTCATCGGTTGCTTTTTCAAGTACTGTATCGCCGTCCTTCAGATAGAATGTAACACCGCTATGCGGTTCCTCCACAAGTATGCGTGTTTGCATTTGAGAGTATGGCACTTTTGTCTTTTCTATTTTAACATTTCCGGTCGGTACCGTCTCTTCTGTAACCATAACAGTTACGATAACTTCATCAGTAACGGAGTATTGTCCACTGTCGACATCATAAAGCCCTGTAGCTGTAGCCTTGTTTGTTACAGAACCAGCTGTCTCAGTTTCATATGTGGCTTCCCCTTCGGCAGAAACACCCGGGTTAAGGCTGTCGTCATCCCCTAGCCCTGTTAGTGAAATGGAGCCCAGCACATCATCTACCAATGTTACATTGGTTAATGGCACGTTCCCCGTATTGGTGACTGTATAACTATATTTTATCTCTTGCCCTGCCACTACAGAATATTGATCCGGTTCTTTTGCAACAGTTATGCCAGGCTTGGCTATATTGACAGTCTCAGAATCGGTGTCTTTTACTTTCTCCCAGTCGAATAGCCCCTCGCGCCACCAACCCGTAACTGTAGCAGTATTTACCAGTCCATCCGGTTCATTGCCGGTTACTTTGTACGATTTAGTAAGGGTTTGGGTATCACCAGCCTTAACATAGCCCGGGATTGGCACTCCAAAAATTTTCTTGTTGATTATACCCAGCTTATTATCCTTTACAATAAACAACAGGCCAACATTGCCGGTATTTTCAACTTCATAGGTATATTTAATCCACTCACCCTTTTTAGCCCAATCCTTATCGGCATCTTTTGTTATTTTTATTCCCGGCTCGGGCGGCCCTTCCAATACAACAACACTAACCGTATCCGTATCAGTATAGGATACATCATTATAATATCCGGTTGCCGTAGCAGTATTGATCAGAGTGCCCACTGTTTCAGCAGTATCCTCGGCTTCCCCTGCGGCAGACTCACCCGGGTTAAGGCTGTCGCCAATCCCTAGACCTGTCAGTGAAATGTCGCCCAGTTCATCATCTACCAGCGTGACACCGGTCAGCGTTACATTCCCTTCATTGGTTACTGTATAGCTGTAACTTATGGTATCCCCAACAGTGACTGTATCCGGCTCGGCTGTTTTGGTTACTTCTATAGATGGATTAATTTCTTCATTTATTACCATAACCTCATAAGGGTCATTGGAAGCCGTAACCGTAATGGTATTGGTTTCATCGAGACTTGTCAAATATCCGTCCGGCACATCCTCTTCAAGTGTATAATCTCCCGGTTCCAGATCACTGAATATTGCTATACCATCATCATCAGTTCTTTGTTCGTCTCCTACCTGAACGCCGTTTTGCAGAACCTTGAATGGCACATCCTTTTGCGGACTGCCGTTTTCGCTGTCTATTTTTTTGATTACCTTAATACTTCCCTTGGTAGGCGGTATTGGAGAAAACTCGAGATAGTTCAGCTTCTGACCGGCACCATTGCCAGCAACAACTGTGAAAACACATTCATTCCCTGTAAACTTATCAAGGGTAACTGTAAATTTATGGTTGTTAAAATAATAAGACCCGCCTACCGCGTTTATCGTTCCTGCTTCATAATGGCCATAAGCATGGCCTTGTGCATCTCCGACATATATGCGGATATCAATAGGAGGACCATTCCAGTTTGATATTTCATCATAATCATCAAGAGGGAATACAAATGTCCTTTCGTTAGGAGGGTTATTCCCATGTGGCTTTTTAAATTCCGGGCCAAACTCTGAAAATTCTGCCCAATGACGACCATTATCGTCTGTATAAACGTCTGTGTCGTATGTATGTTCAGGATCCACAGTTTGTACACCTAATGTCTGCATATCCAAACCAAATAAAACTACATCCACTTGTTCCCCATCGTCTTCTTCTTCCTCAAACTCTTCTTCCTCTACTACTTCCTCTTCTTCCTCTACTACTTCCTCTTCTTCCTCAAACTCTTCTTCCTCTATCTCTTCTTCTTCCTCTATCTCTTCTTCTTCCTCTATCTCTTCTTCTTCCTCTATCTCTTCTTCTTCCTCTATCTCTTCTTCTTCCTCTATCTCATTTACTTGTGTCTCTAGCTGGTTATCCTGAACCAACTCGTCATCCCCATCGCCCTGTGCCAGGGCTATGCTGTAGGATGCCAGAAGTGCGACTATGGTGAGTACAGCTATAAGCTTTCTTGTCCCCATCTTTCTAATACTCAATTTATTCACTCCTCTTTGAAAAATAGTGAAACCTTCTTACCTTTTATAACACTACTTCCGCCAAGCATGTACCTCTGCCGGATGCAACCGGCCTATGCGATATGTACCAATAATTTATTATTGCTTAACCCCTATAGTACCCCGCTTTTATTATTACCCCCTTCCCCCTCTTCCATACTCGAACCCCAAGACCTTAACCTGGTCATCTCTTTTCTGCTGATAAACAAGCCTTCCTCAATGAGATGCAGCATTTCCATATAGCTTCTGAAGGGCACTGACTTCCCTTCTTCTATCCAGTGTATATACCCCTGGACGGTGAAGTTTTCCGAATACACCACTTTAATCATGAAAGTAGGGTTGGCACCAGATGTCCGATGGGCATTGTCCTCCTTTGCAGGTATGTTTTTCACAACAATCCCTCCAAATACAGCTCTTATGTCCTGCTGTACATCATTTTAACAGGGGACAGTTTTATATAGTGTTCAAATCGATTACATATACCGAACAGTACAATTACATTTCAATTACAAAAACCCCCGTAGAGGTTCCCGTGTAATCCGGAACATTCTTCGGGGGTTTGTCTGGCAATTAGGTTTTGTTTTTTCTTTATGCAAAGAAGGGTTTTTTGTCCGGCGTTACCGGCTTGAACGAAATCTCCACCGATAACCCCTCCTGCCCGGCGGCATTCCTGAACTTTTTCTCAACCCGCCTGCCAATCAGGGTAAGGGCATCCCTCTGCACGTCGGTAAGCAGAACAATCATCTGGTGGTCGTTCCACTGCGTAAATACGTCTCCCCTCCGCAGCGAAGCCTTCAGTACCGATTTTAAATCTTCGCCGGCACTCTTAAGCTTGTCAGCCGATGCCTTTCCTCCGTCGGCAGTAATGGTAACCAGGCCGAGAAACTCCTTGCTTTGGGCCCTTATACTCCTTCGCTCCTCCAGGTTGTATATGGTCCTGAAATATTCAATATCGCAAAAAAGTGCCCCTTCCATATCGTCAGCCTGGGTAAGGCTTTTGCTTAAGGTGGATATGTCAGCCCTTTTTAAATTGTCTCCCGCAATTATTCTGCTGTATACTCCTTTGAGGGCGGGGGTCGGTTTTACCGAAAGCTCCCTGTACATTCTCCCGGTTATATAGTTATAATGGCTCAGTGCATTTTTATATTCCTTCATTTCCAGCAGCGCTTCCAGAAAGAATACGTGCAAAGCCTCTTCAAAGGGCTCGTAGCACACCGCCTGCTCGAAATGCTCAACTATTTCCCTATGCCTGCCCTGGGTCTTCAACAGTTCAAAAAGCCTTATCAGCGACTGTACGTAAAGCCGGTGGTACCTGTTTCTTATGGTAAACACCCATTCGCTGCCGGTGATATCCTCCAGGTATTGGCCCCTATACAGCCTTATTGCTTCCGTGTATTTGTCTATTGCCATATCTGGATTATTTTTTCTCGCCGCATCGGCCATTTTTATATTTTGCTCAAAAAGGGCGGTGTCCACCAGGCAGTTTTTACTTATATTAAGAATATAGTACCCGTTTTGAAAGTCTATGGCGAAATACCCGGAACCGCCGCTTTCACTACCGGTCAGCCCCATACCTTCCAGTGTTTTGCGCAGCCTGAAAACCTGGGTTCTGAGGGCATTTTTGGGATCGGCGCTTGCTGAATCATTCCACAGGTTTTCGGTAATGTGATCAGGCGAAAGCTTCCTGTCCCTGTACGTAATAAAATACTTGAGCAGCTCCAGCCTTTTGTGAGACCGTCTGTTTTTCCCCATTAGGGATTTACCGGATTCTTTTATATCAAAATCCCCCAGCGTCAAAACTTCCACGCCCATTGTTATACCCCCAACCGCCAACCCGTATAGTTGACTCTTCAGTATATTGTACTAAATACTTCATCAACTTTCAATACGTGTATATGGTTACTTGGATAAATTTAACACGAAAATGTCATATTATGTAACAATTTTGTTCTATTTTTATTTTAGAGTATACCTTATACGGTAATAAATTACAACTTTTGACTTATGCCGCCAAAATAAGTTATTATTAAATAGAATGATTATACCGATAAATAGTATGAAAGGTCTTTTTTACCTTAATACTGTTTTTGTATAAAAAGGAGGCTTTCCCTTTGGCCGATTTCGACATCAAAATACTGGATAAGATACTATCGGAAACAATTGAAAAAATCCAGCAGGGCAAAGAAGAAGTGGATGAAATAAGCGAGCAGGTAAGCAGCGAATGCGAAAAGCTTCGGGACGACCTTGCGGATATCAGCGAGAAAGTAAGGCTAATAATCGAGAAGGTGGACAGCTTCCAGTACAAGGAGCAGCTTGCCAGGTATGACCTGTTTCTGACCAACAAGGAATACATGAAGCACGGCGAAGAAGACATGAAAAAGGCGTACAACGTGGCACTGGACCTTCAGCAGAGGTACAGGGAGCTTCAGCAGGAGGAAAGGCTGCTGCGCCAGGAAAGAGACAAGCTTACAAGAAGGTACAAAACACTTTCCAACACCGCCGAAAGGGCAAGGTATTTGTCCGGCCAGATTACAGAGGTGATAAGCTACCTGGCAACAAGCCTGCAGGGCATGTCGGGCTACATAAAAAAGATACAGAACAAGGAAGAAATGGTCATGGCTATTATAAAGGCCCAGGAAGAGGAAAGAAAGTCGATGGCAAGGGAAATACACGACGGCCCGGCCCAGGCCATTTCAAACGTGGTGATACGGGCGGAGATATGCAAACAGCTGGGGCTGGACAACACAAAACTGCTGGAGGAACTGGAAGGGCTGGTCAAGACTGCCAACACCAGCCTTGAGGATATACGAAGAATAATATTCGATTTAAGACCGATGCACCTGGACGACCTCGGCCTTATCTATGCGGTCATTAAATACTGTGAAGAGTTTGAAAAACAGACCGGAATAAAGGTTGATGTAAACCATTCCGACTGCGACAAGCGTTTTGACAATACCTTTGAAATATCCATATACCGAATCATACAGGAAATACTCAATAATTCGCGCAAACACTCCCAGGCGGAAAGAATAACCATTGACTTTGTAATGACACCCCTGGTAATTAAGATATCGGCGGAGGATGACGGAATAGGCTTTGACCCGGAAGAAATCGACTTTACCAAGCACTTCGGACTGAAGGGCATCCGGGAAAGGGTGAACCTTATGGACGGAACCGTTGACATAGATGCAGCCAAGGGTAAGGGCACCACATTCTACATAGAGATACCTTTAAGTTGAACCAAGTCCCGGTGTATGCCAGCCGTTTTAAACCGGAAAGCGTGATTACCGGCCCTTACATAAAGGGCGAAGGAGGGGTAATATGGCTGAAATCAGACTTATGGTGGTTGACGACCACGAGATTGTCAGGCAGGGTCTTGTCAAGCTGATTGAGATGAACGAGGAGTTTAAAGTGGTGGCAGAAGGCTCGAACGGGCGGGAAGCGATTAAGCTTATGCAGCTGCACCGGCCGGATATTGTGCTTATGGACCTCAACATGCCGGACATGGACGGAGTGGAAGCCTGCAGGGTAATAACCGAAAACGGCATCGGGCCGAAGGTTATCGCCTTAACCGTGTGCGAAGAGATTGACATAATAACCGATGCCCTGGCTGCCGGAGCCAAGGGGTATATACTGAAGAACACAAACCTTGAAAACCTGACCAGGATAATCAGGGATGTTCACGAAGGAAAGGCCTATATCGACCCGTCGGTGGCCACCGGCCTTATAGACCGGTACAACACCTATGCACGGCAGGCTGAGGGAAAAAGCAGCAGCCCCCTTTCGGAAAGGGAGGTGGAGGTACTGGAATTGGTATCAAAGGGCAGTACCAACCGGGAAATAGCGGCGGAGCTTTTCATCAGCGAGAAAACCGTGAAAAACCACGTTACCAATATACTTAGAAAGCTGGATGTTTCGGACAGGACCGAAGCCAGTGTTACGGCAATAAAGAAACGGTATATATAACATACCCGTCCCATGGGACGGGTCCTATTTTTTTATGGGTATATCAGCCTATCGAGAAAATAGTCCCAGAAAGTTCCAAAATAGGCCGAAAGGCCGATGTCAGCGCCCCTTCGCCGATGGTATCATATAAATTACCAAATAAACACGAAGGGAGTGCATGGTGACATGTTGAGAACCATAAAGAATTTTCTGGCGGACGAAAGGGGCCAGGCATCAACCGAGTACGCGGTGATAATCGGAGTAATAGCCCTTGCACTTATTGGAGTATTGGTAATATTCAGAGGACAGCTACAAAGTATATTTACTAGTGCCGGTGAGGAACTAATTGATAATGCGGTTCCAACCCCGTAATAATTCCCCTTGTCCTGCTGAGCCAGACGGCAGGACTTTTTTTCTAAAAACCAGGAGGGATGTTTATGAAGTACATTCTCCTTTTTTCCATACTTATACTATGCACGGTAACCGATATAAAGGAAAGAAAAATCCACAACCCGGTACTGCTGGTAGGCCTTATTATGGCCCTTATGCTCAATACTTACGAAGCGGGCCTTGACGGGGCCCTTGAAACCCTCAAGGGCCTTGCAGTGGGAACTGCAGTGTTCTTCGTGCCCTATCTATTGGGCTGGCTGGGTGCCGGCGATGCCAAGCTAACCGGTGTAATAGGTGCCTTTTTCGGCTGGCGGTTCGTTATATACGCCGTCCTCTGCACCGCGGTGGCCGGCGGAATTATCTCGGTTTATTTCCTAATAAAGAACAAAAGGGCGGCATCCCTTTTCCAAAACCTTCGCATGTTCTTTTTGACCCGCTCTTCCTATTACCTTCGCGAACACGATGAAACTTGCACCTTCCCCTATGCCGCCGCCATTATGCTGGGTACCGGCGCTGCCGTGGGACTGCAGGTGATGGGCTGTGTTTAGAAGATTTCTGAAGAACAGCGAAGGCCAGTCCATCGTGGAGTTTTCAATATCGCTGCCGATACTTTTGCTGATAATAGCCGGTATATTGGAGTTTTCGAAACTTGGCGGCACTCTGCTCATGGTGAACTACGGTGCCCGTGAAGGGGCACGGGTGGCAGCGCTGGGTGCCAACGACACCACCATAATCCAGCAGGTAAAGGAATCAACCCTGCTGCTTGACGACAGCAAGCTGGTGGTTGAAATCCTGCCGGAAACAGCAAGAGTAAGCAGCGGAAACGTTTCTGTTACCGTAAAGTATCCGGTGGATATCAATATCCCGGTAATTAACAAAATAACCGGCACCCCCAGATGGGTGACGGGAAACCTTACCATGCGGGTGGAGTAAAAAAGGGAGGTATAACAAATGCCAAAATTTTTTAGAAAAGAAGACGGGATGGCCCTTGTACTTTTTGCCATTCTGCTGCCGGTTATACTGGGCTGCACCGCATTGGTGGTGGACTTTGGTCTCCAGTACGGAAGCAAGGTAAGGCTGCAGAATATTGCACAGGCTGCCGCCCTGGCTGCTGCCCAGGATGCGGGTGAGAGCTCTTCCCTTGCATACGACAAAGCCTGCGAATACCTCAGCCTGAATGGGGTTGAGGAGGATGAGGCACAGATAGACATTTCCCAGTCAGAACCCAGCGCCAGTATTACCATAACAAGGGAAGCCGACTATTATTTCGGCCGTATACTGGGTTTTCGGACAGCCGATGTTTCTGCCAGGGCCAAGGCGGTAAGCGTGGGCCTATCGTCCTTTACAGGGGCTGCTCCACTGGGAGTCCTGTTCGATGATTTCGTCTACGGCCAAAAGTATACACTAAAATGCGGAGCTCCACCCGAGATAGGGGCCGGTAATTTCGGCGCCCTGAGACTGAGCGGTTCCGGAGCCACAGCCTATGAGGATGACCTGAAACACGGATACCCGGGAAAGCTGGAAGTGGGTGATATTGTAGAAACCAAGCCCGGCAACATGTCCGGCCCCACCGAGCGGGCGATAGACTACCGGTTTGCCCAGGACACCCGGGTACCGCCGAATACCTTCGACGACTTTGACCGGGACGCACCGCAGATACTTTACGTGCCGGTGATAGAACCCTATGAGGTCAGCGGCACTCACATACAATCGGTACGGATACTTGGCTTTGCCGCATTCTTTGTCACCGGCGTGCCGGGCAGCGGTAACGAAAGCGAAATAGAAGGCTATTTTGTCAAGACGGTAAAAAGCGGTACCGGGGGTGAAAGCCAGGCAAACTACGGTGTTGTAACATGCAAATTAGTGGATTTTTAAAGGGGGTTCTTAGGTGAGCAAGAAAATAATTCTTCTGACATTGTTACTGACCATTGTTACATCCGCCGCAGTATATCTTTACCTGGAAAACTATAAAGCTTCCATGACCAACAGGGAATACGTGCAGGTGGTTGTTACAAACCAGACCATACCCAACCGCGAAAGGATTACCCAGGATATGCTTAAAACGGTCACAGTAGACAGGGAATACGTTCATCCCAACGCCTTCAGGAACGTAAAGGACGTTGTGGGCGGCATATCCACCACAAGGATAGCCAAGGGGGACGAGGTGTTAAGGGATTATGTGGCATCCTCCAATGATATAG
>Ga0334894_1000811_pt1 | contig 32077 bp, 31 predicted proteins | sample GraSluR3_MG_6_FD_207225 | JGI IMG/M metagenome (GOLD analysis project Ga0334894, IMG submission 207225) | Sludge microbial communities from methane-producing bioreactor in Wageningen University, Netherlands - Granular Sludge_12_05 R3 | ecosystem: Engineered > Bioreactor > Anaerobic >...
CAAAACAGCTTCAAGTAGCCCAAAGGATTATTGACCAGAGCAAGCAGGTGATTTCCGGGAACCGGAAGATCCCTGACAGAATAGTAAGCATCTATGATACCGATGCCCGGCCGATAAAGAAGGGTAAACCCCAAAAGCCCACGGAGTTTGGATACAAGGTGTTAATACAGGAAACAGAAGATGGTGTAATAACGGGTTATGAAGTATACTGTGGCAATCCTGCTGATGATACTTTGCTTTCTAGTAGCCTTGAAAAACATCAGGAACTGTTCGGTAAGGCACCCTGGGGTATAGCCGGAGATAGAGGTTTTGGCTCTAAAGCCAATGAAGAGCTGTGTGAAAAAGAAGGCGTTAAGAGGATAAGTCTGCCTAAAAAAGGCAAACTCAGTAAGAAGCAAAAGATAAAAGAGAAACAGCCTGCTTTCAGGCGACTGCAACGCTTTCGTGCTGGTATCGAGGCTAGGATTAGCTTATTGAAACGAAAGTATGGTTTGGGCCGTAGCCTATCAAGAGGTTATCGAGGAACGAAAACCTGGGTAGGTGGCGGAGTATTCGCCTATAACCTACGAAAGGTAGCCAGCATGATATAGGTATAGGATGAGTGGACATGAGAGTATGATGTAAAGCAAGGCCCAAGTATATGAGGATTATTAAAATGGTACTTTTTCAGGAGTAACTACCTAACATAGGATCTATGTAAGGTTTGGCCATCGCCTTAAGGCCAGAAGACGTTAGAAAAACGGATCTATTATACACAATTACCGGATAGAAGGTGAAAGCTGTGGAAGAACAAATAAGGATTGCCGCATTTAAATGGATAGAAGAACAGGTGCAGATTTATGGTGAAGTGCTGCCGCGTACTGTTCTTGAAAAGGGCTTCTTCTTTAATAGCCACCGTATTACACTTGTTGGTCCTCAGGGTATTTGGAAGCCCAGAGTGTTTGAAAGAATTCCTATTTCTATTACCACGGTCGCCGGTGGCCCCTATGATGATTTCTTTACAAATGAAGGGTTTCTAAACTATCGTTATCGCGGAACCGACATAAACCACAGGGATAATGTAGGACTGCGTGAAGCAATGCAAAAACAAATTCCCCTTATATATTTCCACGGGATTGTCAAAGGCAAATACCTTGCGGTCTGGCCGGTTTTTGTCATCGGTGACAACCCGGAAACACTGTCGTTTACATTGGCGGCAGATGAGCACATATCGGTAGCACAGTACTTGAATGCTTCGCATACTGCAGATATTCCAAAAGTTTCGGATGAAAGCACATACCATAAGCGAAGCTATATCACCTCTACTGTGAAACAAAGACTGCATCAGAAGTCTTTCCGGGAGAGAGTCCTTGAAGCATACAGGCAGCAGTGTACCTTTTGTAAGTTAAGGCATGCCGAGCTTCTTGATGCGGCCCATATTATACCGGATTCCGAAGAACTGGGCGCACCATTGGTAAACAACGGCCTATCACTATGCAAAATCCATCATGCCGCATTTGACAGCAATATTATCGGAGTAACCCCTGATTACCAAATTAAAGTAAGAGAAGATATCCTCTTGGAAAGGGACGGACCAATGCTGCAGTACGGGTTTCAGCAGCTGCATGATAATAAGATCATTCTCCCGCGGAGCAAAGCACTTTGGCCGGACCAGGAAAGGCTGGGAATTCGATTTGAAAAATTCATTAAAGCCGGATAAACCATACTGATAAGATACAAAAAACGTTCCTGATAATGTTTGTTGTAGGATTTCTCCAAGAAATTGTCTGCACCTCCCTATAAGGAATTTTAACTTACAGAAAACAATGGTATAATAATGCGCATAATTATGATATAATAATGACATACAGATTAATGATAAGGAGCGATTATTATGCCACAAATCAGACCCATTACAGATTTGAGAAATACTAATGAGATATCGGAATTATGTCATAAACAGGATGAACCTATTTTTATAACCAAGAATGGTTACGGTGATTTGGTCATTATGAGTGTTGAGACATATGAACGTAAACTTGCTCTCGTTGAAGTCTATAAAAAACTCGCTGAGGCTGAGGCCCAGATTAAAGAAGGGATACCCCTGCTTGATGGGGACGAGGTTTTTAACAAAGTGAGGAGTAAATATGCCGAGAAAAAAGCATTCTAAGACTAAAGGATTTCCCTTATTCGTGCAGCCATGTTTCCGATGACCTCCTAAAAGCAAAGGGTTATCGCAAACTGGTTGTTGACAACTATATAGCCTTCTATTTAGTGGATGAAACAGAGCACCTTATAATTATTATGCGAATACTGTATGGAGCCAGAAAATATCAAAGCCTGCTTTAGGGTTAGATTGACAAATAAACAGCCCAGGTATTTTTGTTTGGGTGTTCATATATTCTGCACTGTCTTTCCTGGGAGCAGGGTTAGTTTGTTTGGCCGGGAGAAAAAGGATTAGGCATACGGCATAAATAAGTGGAGGCATATCCAAATGGTTGAAAAGGTGTTTTGGAACAGCCCGTATTTACGGGTAATAGAAGCAAGGATTACAGGCGTGGAAGGCAGTGTTGTAACCCTTGACCGCACCATAATATATCCCTTTTCGGGAGGACAGGAATCCGACGAGGGGACCATTGGAGGCTATCCGGTGCTTAAGGCCGAACTATCCGGCGGGGAGATTTTTTATACCCTGGAAGAAGGGCATACCCTAAAAAGGGGTGACCGGGTAACGGTTAAGATTGACTGGGACAGGAGATACAAGCTCATGCGGCTTCACTTTGCCACAGAAATTGTTTTGGAGCTTGTTAACCGAAACTATGGCAGCCCGGAAAAAATAGGGGCCCACATATCCGAAGACAAGGGCAGGCTGGACTTTGCCTGGGACGGCAATATCGCGGAAACCTTTGAGCTGCTGCAGTCAGAAATGGACAGAATAATAGACGCCGATTTGAAAATTATAAGCGATTTTGATGATGCTGCGAAAAAGATCAGGTACTGGCAGATAGACGGCTTCGCGAAGGTACCGTGCTGCGGGACGCACCTGGAAAGAACCGGCGAGATAGGACAAGTGGCGCTGAAACGAAACAACAGGGGCAGGCAAAAGGAAAGAATAGAAATCACACTTGTTGAATAACAAAACAAAAATAAGGGATGATGCCAAACACATCTCGGATGCCAAAGAGGCAATGCATGTCCTTGAAGGAAGCAATATTACCGCCGAAGGAATAATATTGACCTATGAAAAGGATGCATGCGTATATGAAATTCATTTATCATCCGACGATTACAACCTAAGTGAAAAGGATATCCAAGCGAAGGTAACAAGAATAAAATAAAATCAAAGGGACGGCCTGCCGATTAGACAGCAGAACCGTCCCCGTGTCTTCCGTGTCTTTTATTCTTTGGTGAGGAAGTTTTCTATTTCATATTCGTCCAGCTTTTCCTGGTACCAGGTGTTGAATTCGGCCTGGACCTTGCCGTCGAACAGAGTTTCTTCTATCTGTTCCCTGCTGTTTTCATAGTTTGCTTCCTGGGCTTCCTTTTTTTCGTCCACCTTGATTATATGATACCCGAACTCGGTCTTAACCGGTTCGCTTATGCTGCCTGCTTCCATCGAAAATACAGCTTCCTCAAATTCAGAAACCATTTCTCCTCTTTTCACGTACCCCAGGTCTCCACCGAAGTCTTTGTTAGATTCGTCGATGGAGTACTCCTTTGCAAGCTCTGCAAAGTCTTGGCCCGCATCCAGCTTTTCTTTGACTTCAGCAGCCTTTTCCTCGGTCTCGATAAGGATATGGCTTGTCTTAACCTGCTCTTCCACGGCAAAGGCTTCCTTGTTTTGTTCGAAATATTCCTTCATTTCCTCTTCGGTTATGGAAACCCTGGGCTTTAGCAGTGCTTGAATCTTCAGGTTCATTTCAATATCCTCTTTCATGCCCTCTGTTGAATAACCATACATGCCCATGATTTGCTCGAAGGCCTCCAGGCCACCGTACTGCTCCGCCATTTGCTCCATTTCCTCGTCAATGGCTTCATCCGCCACCTGGATATCCTGCTTTTTCGCTTCCATTTCAACTATTTTTTTCATAATTAGAACATCAAGGGCCTGCTGTCCGCCCTGTTGAACTAGAGCATCGTACAGTTCATCCTTGGTGATGGATTCGCCTTCCACGTTGGCCACCACTTCTTCACTGTTTGAACAGGCGGCCGCAAAAACAGTTAACGTTAGCAAAACTACAGCCAGTATCGCTATGAGTATCTTTGGGTTTCTTTGTCTTTTATCCATGCTGCATCTCCTCCTTCATCATAATTTTTATAATAGCGCATTGCAGGTCATTTATCGGTTTTGTTTCAAACAGTTAATAGTATAAAGCATTTTGGGACAAAAATAAACCGGTGCTGCCCGAAACCAGAAAAAAGGTTAGAAAAATAAAGAGACTACCTGTATACTTTAATATGAAACAAAAATTTATACAAGCAGCGGCAGGTTGTAAAAAACAAAAGACTACATATGGAGGTATCGTAATGAGCAAAGTATGGTTCAGCTCCCTTGAGGACAACGCGAAGCATGAAGTGGTATCGGCAAAACTGGCGGGGCTTTATAAAGCTGCAGGTTTTGAAAGGATATTCGAAAAGGACGAGTTCGTGGCGGTAAAAATCCATTTCGGCGAAAAAAACAATACCGGACACATAAAACCGCAGTGGATAAAACCGCTGCTGGATACTGTAAAGAAAAATAAATCCAAACTCTTCCTGACGGATACAAATACACTGTACCTGGGCGAACGCCAGAATTCGATAGACCATATAATACAGGCACATAAACACGGGTTTGGCATGGATACGCTAGGAGTGCCGGTTATTATTGCCGACGGTCTTCTGTCCAAGAATTATTCAGAGGTGCCGGTTGAGGGAGAATGCTTTGAAACGGTCAAGATAGCCAACGATATACTGCACAGCCACTGCCTGGTGGTCCTTAGCCATGTGACCGGGCATATTCTGACCGGCATGGGAGCGGCAATCAAGAACCTTGCAATGGGTGCCGCGCCAAGGAGCGGTAAACAGATCCAGCATTCTGATGTAAGGCCGAAGGTAAATGTGGAGAAATGCAGGGGATGCGGCCTGTGTATAGAATGGTGCCCGAAGGACGCAATCCGGATATATGACGGTGCAGCCCGTATAGACCTGGAAAAATGCTACGGGTGCGGAGAATGTATTGCCACCTGCCGTTACCAGGCAATCAGGCATTCGTTCAAGGATACAAGCGGCGAGCTGCAGAAGAAAATGGCGGAATACGCCCTTGGTGCCGTGAAGGGTAAAAATGACAAATGCTGTTATTTTAATTTTCTAACCCATGTCACCAAGGAATGCGACTGTATGAACAAAGCGCAGGATAAAGTCACCGGTGATATCGGCATACTGGCGTCCTATGACCCGGTGGCAATAGATAAGGCTTCCGCGGACCTTTTAAGGGAAAAGAACAGCGGTGACCTTTTGAAAAAGCTGTGGCCTGAAAACGATTACAGCCTTCAGATAAAGCACGCCGAAAAACTTGGGCTGGGGGCGGGCAGATATCAGCTGGTTAGGGTGGATTAAACCCAAAAAAGCGGTGGTTTGTTTTATACTTTTTCCTGCAGGTTAAGTCTTCAGTGAGGGACGGGACACAAAACCTGTTAGGTTATTTTGTCAAATTATCATTTATTATGAAGGAAACTGCATGTTTTGGAAGAAATACTGTATTACAGTTAATATTTTTTGCCGGATGTAAAACAGGTAAGGGGGGGCGGCAGATATATGTTTTTCAAAAGGGGCAGCATAAAAGTAAAGCAAGAGTCTTTACAGCAGGTGGAGGATACATCAAAAATCGCTGCGAAAGATAATGACGACAGGCTTTCACTGATGAAGCATAACCAGGAATGTATTGTAATTAGGATTGGCAACAAGATAGAAGAGGCGGGATATATATCCGAGAGCCTCATAGACATGATAGGTAATATAAACAGGTACGTGGAATTCCAGATGAATACCATCGAAAAGGTCACCAATGAAATGGGCAGTTATTCTGCCCTGGCCCAGGAAGTGTATGCCAATACCGACAACTCCAGGCAGATATCCGAACAAACGGCAGCTGCGGCCAGGCAGGGCAGCCAGGCGGTGGAAAACTCAATCCGGGCCATGCACGAAATTGAGAGCTCGGTGGAAGAAACCAAACAGTTTATCCAGAACCTGAGCACCAAAGCCGACAGCATATACGAGATGCTGAACGTAATAAAGGATATAGCAAACAGTACCAACCTGTTATCCCTGAACGCTTCCATAGAAGCCGCGCGGGCGGGCGAAGCCGGCAGGGGGTTTGCGGTTGTGGCCCAGGAAGTAAAAAAACTGGCACAACACAGTGTTGAATCAACCGAGTACATAAGCAAAACCGTTAAAGAGATAAATGAATATATTCAAAGTACCAATTCCTCTATGGACAAAACCATAGAACGGGTTAAGGAAGGTACCAGGATTGCGGACGATACGAAGGATACCTTCCAGTCCATAATAAATGCCATTCAGCGCAACAATGAAATATCAGGAGAAATCTCGGATGCAATATCCCAACAGACCAAAAACCTTGAGAGCGTTGTTCAGTCGATTGATGATATGAGCCATACCTTTGAAAAACTGCTGTCACTGGTAGAGACAGCATCTTCCAGCACCCAGTATACAAGAACGTCCCTTTTATCGCTGCACAATGTTTCCAGGGATTTGCAGTCGGTTACCGAAAGGCTGCTGCAGGTAATAGAGGACAGGCCGTATAATGAACAGGTTTTGCATACCTGCATTCCCAGCAGGATTGTTACCTTTGATCCCTATCTGTCCTGTGACTTTGTAACCGGGCTGGTGCTGGAGAACGTACACAGCGGCCTTTTGTCAATAGGGAACGACGGCGAAGTATCCCCCGGGGTGGCAAAAAGCTGGAACCTGCAGGACGATAACCTTACCTGGGTATTTAACCTGCGAAGGGGCGCGAAATTCCACAGCGGCAGGGAAATAACCGCCAGGGATGTCAAGTACAGTTTTGAAAGGCTGTTAAACCCCGAGCTTAATTCGCCGAACAGCTGGTGCCTTTTGTACGTGGAAGGCGCCGAGGAATATATGAATGGTGCTGCTAAGGAAGTAACCGGTATTAGAATTATTGATGATTACTGCATATCCGTTAAGCTTAAATACCCCTACAGCGGGTTTCTATTAAACCTCGGCCAGTACATCTGCTGTATAATGGACAGACAGGAGATGATGGAAAGGGGCAGTATATCGGGCTGCGGGCCTTACAGTATTGCAGAAGTAAGCGAAACCGAATGCATACTGCGGGCCTTCGGGGAACACTTTAACGGGCAGCCCTATGTGGACCGGTTTCATGTACATATTGCGCCGAAGGATGCCGCGGCGGAGCTTCTTGAAGGCAGGTACGATTATATAATAGTGGACAACAAGGAACTGATGAACAAGGTTCAGAGTAACAAGGACATTGAAATGAAATCCCGCAACATTTCCGGTTCATACTTTGTCGGGTTTAATCTTAAGGCACCAAACAGTATAGTAACCGAAAAAGAGGTAAGAAAGGCCATGAATATGGCGGTTAACAAAAAGAGGATCATAGAGGACATTTTTGGCGGGATGGCAGTGGAATCCGTCAGCCCCCTGCCGCCCAGCATAATGGAAAACAAGGATATAAGGGGCTATCCCTATGACCCCGGGCTGGCAAAAAGTATAATACAGAAGTATTCAAACGGCAGGAAGCTGCGAATCCATCTGCGTAAGGACGAGGATTCCGCACTGGTTAAGATGTTCAACCGGATGGGCGAATACATTATTGAGGACTTAAACAAAATAGGGCTCCAGTTTAATGTGGAACTGTATTCCCATGCGGACATGCTGAAGCTTGAGAACCTTGCCAAATGCGACCTGTACATAAGCCGGTGGATGGCGGATACCGGTGACCCGGATAATTTCCTGCAGCCCCTGTTCGACCCTGACAATTATTCCAACGGAACCAGGTACAACAACCCCACCGTTAACGAAAAGATGAAACTTGCCAGCGGAATGGTACATCCCGGGAAACGTGCGCAGCTGTATAAAGAGATACAAAAAATTATTGCGGACGATGCGCCGTGGATATTCCTTGCGCATCCGCAGTGGGCGACAGCCGGCAGGCAGGGCCTGTTGGGCCTTAACATGGGCTGTCTTGGCCTTATTAAGATGGAGAATATTCTGATAGACAGGCGAAGCTAACCGGCGGAAATGGCCGGTTTTACCGTCGGCTGCCTGTAGGACGCAAAGGCCGGCACGGGTCTTTGACAAAGACGCCCGGGTTGGTATACAATAAAATAATGATAATAAATATCGTTATCAATTAAATCATGATTACAAAGGAGCAGTATATATGAACACGATTTTTCTGATTGTAGCTTTATCCACACTTTCGCCGATACTGGGTTCGCTTATTGGAGTGATTAAAAGGCCGTCCGAAGGCTTTATGTATATGATGCTGTCCTTCGCGGCCGGCGTTATGCTTGCCATATCTTTTCTGGAGCTTATTCCCGAAAGCATAGAGCTTTCCTCCGAGCTGATATGCATTGCAGGCCTTATAGTCGGTTCGGCGGGCATGCATATGATTGACCGGCTGATTCCGCACGTTCATCCCGATTTGTGTGATGATATAAACGGGGCAAACCTTAAGCGTACCTCCATATATCTTATCGTTGGGATATTCATGCACAATTTCCCCGAGGGTATGGCCCTTGCCCTGGGCACCGTTACAGATACCAAGGTAAGCATAGTGATTGCCGTGGCCATAGCCATCCACAACATCCCCGAGGGAATATGCACGGCTGCTCCGTATTATCACTGTACCAGGGACAGGATGAGGGCTTTTTTGCTCTCCTCATCCACTGCCATTCCCATACTGCTGGGTTTTTTAAGCGCCTATTATTTATTCCGCAGTATAACCTTTGAAGTGCTCGGGTTCCTGGTGGCGGTAACCGCGGGACTGATGATTTTTATATGCGCCGACGAATTAATACCGTCATCATCCAGAAAAATTACAAACCGTAGCACCGTATTTCCGCTGTTTGCCGGTATTATATTTGTAATCCTGCTCCAGTCCTATTAGTTCAATGTAGTGTAATCTGCCTGCCTTCCGCTTTCACTGAGCTCGTCGACCGGAACCTCAATCCGGTTTCCCGTTTCCATAAGCCTTATGCTGGCGGTATGCCTGCCTTCATCAATGTTGTCAATCCAGACCGGCATATTGTTGTACACAACTTCCACCGTGTTCGGGGAACTTAAAATTTCTGCTGCTCTTTCAATACGCATTTTATCGCCTCCCTGTCATAATTAAGCTTCCAGGTAATAGTATTGGATAAATTGCGAATAATATGCGAAGCGGCACTGTTACCGGTTAAAACCGATAAAAACAAAAAATAAAGGAATCTGGCAATATAAATAGAACCATGTAGTATTCCATTGAATAAAACAGGGGGCTAAAACATGAGCAGAATTGCTTTGCTGACCGACAGTACCTGTGACCTGCCGGCGGAGATACTGCAAAAGTACTGCATAAACATCATACCGCTGAAGGTTGTGTACAGGGATAGGGAATACAGGGACGGGCTTGATATTACACCGGAGGAAGTTTACCAAAACATGGACATCGAAACCCCCAAAACATCGCTGCCCTCTTACGGGCATACCCTTGAGCTTATGAAAAGGCTCGGGGCCGAAGGATATACCGACGTGATTGCGATACACATATCGGGGGGCTTAAGCGGTACCTTTGCCATGATGCAGGGTTTAAAGGAAAAGGTTAAACAGCTGGGAATGTCGCTTCATGTTATCGATTCCAAGGCCCTTTCGATGGCGCTGGGTTTTTTGGTAATAAAGGCAGGGCGGCTTATAAACGAAAACCTTCCCATTAATGAGATATTGAAAAAAACACAGGATTTCAGGGATGAAGTCAAGGTGTTCTTTGTCCTTAAAACCCTGGAATACCTGAGAAAGGGCGGCCGTATAGGCCTGGTGGAAGGCACCGTCGGTGATTTACTGGATATAAAACCGATAATATCAATAAACAAACAGGGTATATACTATACCGTAGCAAAGGCCAGGGGACGACAGGGTTCCCTCAGAAAAGTAGCCGATCTGGCGAAAAAAGCAGTGGGTGGCAGGAAAGTGCGTTTGGCGGTGATGCACGGAGCGGCCCCCGAAGAAGCGAAGGAACTTTTGGCAAAGATAAGGGAACAGGTAAATGCGGTGGAAGTGTTTTCGGGGCAGATAGGGCCGGTTATGGGAGTGCATACAGGCCCCGGCCTGATTGGGGTCGCTTTTTGTCCCGAGTAGAAGTACAAAGTATTTGGCAGTGGAGGTTAATGGTATGCCATGGTGTCCCAAATGCAAAATCGAATACAGGGAAGGGTTTGAAATCTGTTCCGACTGCGGCAGTGCTCTGGTGGACGAGTACCCGGAAGACATTGAGAAGCCGGATGACCCGAACACCAGCCAAGACTGGGAGCATTTTATGTACCTGTTCAATGAAACAGAGGCGGATATTGTAGTGGGACTGCTTGAATCGGTTGACATTCCGGTGATTAAAATGTACAAGGGAATGGGAATACTGCATAAAGTATATACCGGAAAGGTTGCCGGAGTAGACCTTTACGTTCCCAGGGAAAAGCTTGATAAAGCGAAGGAGCTTCTTAAGGCACAAACCGGTGAATAAAAAAGTAATGACAGGCCTATATAGGCCTGTCATTACTTAAAAGAAATCCTATTTTCCCAGAACCTTTTTTAGGTTTGCAATGCATCTTTCGTTCTGTTCCATGGTTCCTATAGAAATCCTCGCGTAGTTTCCCTTAATGGGCCTTATTATTGTGCCCAGCTTCTGAAGCTCGACAAAAACCTCATTGCAGTCCTTTTCCACATTAACAAAAATATAATTTGCCTGGGTAGGGACATACTCAAGGCCCATATCTTCAAAGCACCTGTAGTAGTACTCTTTGCCCTCCTTGTTAACGTTATGGACCTTTTCAACGAATTCCTGGTCCCTGAGGGCGGCAATGGCGGCCGTCTGGCCTATCCTGTTTACGTTGAAGGCTTTCCTTATTTTATTTATGTTCTGCAAAATCTCCTGGTTGGCAAAGCTGTATCCCACCCTGAGGCCGGCCAACCCGTATATCTTTGAAAAGGTTCGCATTACCACCATGTTCGGGTATTTCCGATACAGTTTATAGCTGTCCTTCGGATAATGCGGGCTGGTGACATATTCGACGTAGGCTTCATCGTATGCCACCACTATGTTGTCCGGGACCTTTGACATGAAGTCGTCAAGCTCATCCCCGGTGAACATGGTACCGGTAGGATTATTCGGATTGCACAGCCAGATGAGTTTTGTCCTATCAGTTACCGCGGCTGCCATTTTGTCAAGGTCGTGCTTGAAGTCCTTAAGGGGTACTATTACCACTTTGGCGTCCACCATTTTTGCCGCTATTATGTAGCTGCTGAAGGTTATGTCCGCCATTATGGTCTCGTCCCCGGGATTTATAAAGGTTTCGGCCAGCATGTTTACCATCTCGTCCGAGCCGTTTGTGGGCATTACTTCGGTTTCCCTGACACCGTAAAAATTTGCGATGGCTTTCTTCAGCTGGGTTGCGTTTCCGTCGGGATACAGGGAGAGGTTTGATGCGGCCTGTATGACAGCCTCGGTGGCAATGGGAGAACAATTAAGCGGGTTTTCATTGGATGCGAGCTTATCCACTCTTTCCAGTCCGTACTCCCTCTGCACGTCTTCTATGGGTTTTCCCGGTTTGTATGCGGTAATGCCTTCCAGCGTTTTTCTAAAGGGCAGTTGCATGTTTTAATCCCTCCAATACATTCTGTTTGATTCAAGTATACCACAACAACACGCAATAAAAAATAATTTTACAAGGCTTCAATTTTTTGTGTAAGCAGGGGGATGGCATTTTTTAAGAATAATGAATATATATAACAGTTAAAGGAAAAATACTAATGCTATGCACTGGTTTTATCAAATAAAAATGTGGTAGAATTAAAAGGAGTTTATTTTCTTTGATAGAATACTAATATGTTAGACTATTGCAGAAACAAGGGGGAGAATTAATGAAAGAGTATCAAACAGACAAAATAAGGAACGTTGTACTTATAGGCCATGGAGGCAGCGGAAAAACCACCCTGGCCGAAGCAATGCTATATAACGGAAAGGCCGTGGAGAGGACCGGAAGGGTGGAAGAGGGCACAACCGTATCCGACTTTGACCCGGAAGAGATAAAAAGACAGATTTCAATCGGTGCCTCTGTATTACCGGTAGAGTGGAAGGATAACAAGATTAACATATTGGACACGCCGGGGTACTTTGATTTTATGGGCGAGGTTGTCTCCAGCCTGAGAGTGGCAGAGGGAGCGGTCCTGCTGGTGGATGCCGCATCCGGTATTGAAGTGGGTACCGAAAAAGGCTGGGAGCTTACCAGCGAGAGGAACATGCCCAGAATTATATTGGTCAATAAAATGAACCGGGAGAACGCAGACTTTTTCAAGGTTGTAGAAGCCCTAAGGGAGCAGTTCGGTGTCAGTATAGCTCCGTTCCAGATACCCATCGGTGCCGGTGAAACCTTCAAAGGCATAATAAATGTGGTTGATATGAAGGCGAGGGAATACAGCGGCAAGGAGTACAGGGATACCGAAATCCCGGACGAATACAGTGACAGGATTGAGCCGATAAGGGAAATGGTAATCGAAGCGGTCGCCGAGACCGACGACGAGCTCATGATGAAGTTTTTTGACGGTGAAGCGTTCACCGAGGAAGAAATACGTGAAGGTTTGAGAAAAGGGGTATTGAGCGGCAAAATTGTACCGGTGCTGTGCGGCGCAGGCGACCTCAATATAGGGGTGGAAACGCTGATGGATACGATAACGGCGTATCTGCCTTCGCCGAAGGACGGCGCAAAGGTGTATGCACAGGACAAGAACGGCGAGCCGGTGGAAAAGGAGCTCACCACAGAAGGCGGATTTTCGGCCCAGGTGTTCAAGACCATAGCCGACCCCTATGTCGGAAAAATCTCAATATTTAAAGTAATAACAGGAAGCATTACTTCGGATATTCCCCTTTTCAATGCAAGCAAAGACGAAAAAGAAAAGTTCGGCAACATATTCTATATAAGGGGTAAAAAACAGATAGGCGCGGAAAAAGCCGTGGCCGGTGATATAGTGGCGGTTGCCAAGCTGCAGCATACTACAACCGGAGATACACTGGCCGAAGGGAAAACGGATTTTGTTTATTCGCCGATTGAGTTTGCCGAGCCCAGTATTTCAATGGCCATAGTGCCCAAGGCGAAGGGTGACGAGGAAAAAATAAGCGGCGGGCTGCACCGGCTGCTGGAGGAGGACCCCACGTTTTTGGCGGAAAAGAATTCCGAGACCGGCGACCTTCTGGTTTCGGGACAGGGCGAAGTCCATATCGAGGTTATCACGAGAAAGCTTGCCAGCAAGTTTGGCGTGGATGTGGAGCTTAAGGACCCGAGACTTCCGTACAGGGAAACCATCAGGGGGACTTCCAAGGCGGAAGGAAAGCATAAGAAACAGTCGGGCGGCCGCGGACAGTACGGGCATGTCTGGATCGAGTTTGAACCCCTTAATGATTTGAATACCGACCTGGAATTCGTGGATAAAATAGTTGGCGGAGTTGTACCGAGACAGTTTATCCCGGCGGTGGAAAAGGGCCTGAGGGAAGCCATAAAGGAAGGGGTGCTGGCGGGATACCCCGTTGTGGGGATAAGGGCTACGCTGTACGACGGTTCGTTCCACAGCGTTGACTCGGATGAGATGTCCTTTAAGATAGCGGCCAACCTTTCGTACAAGAAGGGAATGAACGAGGCCAGCCCCGTACTGCTGGAGCCCATTATGAGGCTGGAGATTGTAGTACCCGAAGACTATATGGGTGACGTAATAGGCGATATAAACAAAAAAAGAGGCAGGATACTGGGCATGGAACCCAAGGGCGGGAAACAGCTTATTATTGCCGAGGCGCCGCTGGGTGAAATGTTCAAATATGCCACCGATTTAAGGTCGATGACCCAGGCAAGGGGAAGCTTTACCATGAAGTTTGAACGGTATGAAGAAGCCCCGCCTGCCATAACCGAAAAAGTGATAGCGGAATCGAAGGAAGAAGATTAAAAACTGGAAGGGCCGGAATAATCCGGCCCTTTGTATTTTTGCGGCGGAAGAATAAACTTTGCCTTCGGAATAAACAATAAAAACAAACGGGCTTTAAATGACCGGAGGTGAAATATATGGAAAACAGGGAGAACAGACGGGGCAACAGGGTGGAAATGCCTGACAGGGATTCCGAAGAGGCGGACGGGCTGATAGATAAAACGGCCTACGGGGAATTTGTGTCAACTTTCCACGGATGGACCAGCTTTGAAGAACAGGCAAAAAATGCAAGACACATATATGAAATAACCAGGAAAAGACGGAGATAACATTTTGTTTTAAAGCATGCACTGCCTTTCCATGAAGCCATCCGGCAAAAATTTTAGGAAAATAGTTATATGAGGAAACGGGGATAATACCCCGTTTCCTCATATAATGGATTAAATCAATACCGGGCCGGGAAAAAATAATAAAAAGCCTATTGAAAATTTTTAGAAACTTTACTATAATATTAATAGTCAAAGAAAGTCAAACAGAATTGAGGTGATGCAATGTCCCGTTTAAGCGATATAATCGAACAGTTCATCAAGGAACTTATGACGGATGCCCAGACCAACATGCTTCAAATACAGAGGAACGAACTGGCGGACCATTTTAACTGTGCACCGTCCCATATTAATTATGTGCTTTCAACAAGGTTTACAATAGACAAGGGCTATTACATCGAAAGCAGGCGAGGCGGTGGCGGGTTTATCAGGATACAGAAGCTGGACGTAAAGACCAAACCCTACCTGGGCAGCATAATATTCGAATATATTGGGGACAGCATATCACAGCATGATGCAAAAAACATACTGGTAAGCCTGGAGGAAAGGGACGTTATAACGTCCAGGGAGAGGTTGATTATGGAAACTGCAATAAACAGTAAAAGCCTGAACGTGTTCTCTCCGTCAAAGGATGTTGTGAGGGCGGGTATACTGAAATCCATGCTCTCGGTACTAATGTAAGAGGAGGAGATAGAATGATTTGTGACAAGTGCGGGAAAAACCCTGCTGTAGTCCATAGAATCACCACAATAAACGGAAAAAAACAGGAAGTGCATCTCTGCAAGGAATGCGCAATGCAGGAGAATGTCATGTTCATGGACGATACCTTTTCTATTAATGCGCTGTTATCGTCGCTGCTGGACATGGGAACGGATACACCCATAAAGATAGAAAAGCTTCAGGGGTTAAAGTGCAGCCAGTGCGGCCAGAGCTTCGAAGAGTTCAAAAAGACCGGCAGGTTGGGATGCGGTGCGTGTTACAATTCCTACAGAGACAGGCTGATCCCGCTGATAAAAAGGGTTCAGGGCAATGTGCGGCATTCCGGCAAAATTCCCAAGAGGGTCGGAAGCTCCCTCAGGGTCAAAAAGGAAATAGACAAACTGAAGGAAGAACTGGATAGGGCGGTCCGGGCGGAGGAGTATGAAAAGGCCGCCGATATAAGGGACAGGATTAGAAGTATGAGCGAAGGAAATAAATAGGGGGTGGCAGGAGTGATAGATTGGATAAACGGTGACGGGCCCGATAACGATATAGTATTAAGCTCAAGAATCAGGCTGGCCAGGAACATACGGGGGATACCCTTTCCTGACAGGCTGAACAGGCAGGCTTCCGCCGGGGTTATTGACATGGTTAAAAAGGCGGTTGAACGGAATTCGGTGCTGGCCGGAGAATTTGACCTTACCGTCCTTAAGGATATCTCACCCCTTGACGCCAGGGTTATGATAGAAAATCACCTGATAAGTCCGGCGCTGGCGGAAAGACAGAAGCAGTCGGCGGTCTTTATCAGGAAGGACTACCGGGTCAGTATCATGATGAACGAAGAGGACCATATCAGGATGCAGGTGCTGCTGCCCGGCTTGCAGTTGGAGCAGGGATGGGACCTGGCAGGCAAAATAGACGATGTTCTGGAAGAGACGATAGATTATGCCTTTGACGAGAGCATGGGATATCTTACAGCCTGTCCCACCAACACCGGTACAGGCATGAGGGCTTCGGTCATGGTGCATCTTCCGGCCCTGGTGATTACCAAACAGTTTAACAAGGTGCTGCAGGCATTAAATCAGCTGGGTCTTGCCGTTAGGGGCATTTACGGAGAGGGGACAGATATAGTCGGAAACCTGGTTCAAATATCCAACCAGCTTACCCTCGGCAAGTCCGAGGAGCATATAATCGAGAACCTTAAGGGAATGACCAGAGAGGTTATCAACAAGGAGAAACAGGCAAGGGAAATACTGCTAGGCAATAACAGGATAAGGCTTGAGGACAAGGCATGCAGGTCCTACGGGCTTTTAACCGGGGCCAGGGTGATTTCATCCAAGGAACTTATGGAGCTTCTGTCGGATGTAAGGTTGGGTGTGGATTTAGGTTTACTGTCCGGTGTGGACAGGAAGGCCCTGAACGAAATAATGATTGAATCACAACCGGCTTTTCTGCAGAAAAAGGCCGGGAAACAGCTTTCGGATATAGAGAGGGATATGGCGAGGTCCGAACTTATAAGAAAAAAATTAAAATAAGGAGGAATTGTGATGGATGCATACGGAAGGTTTACCGAAAGAGCGCAGAAGGTGATAGTAATCGCCCAGCAGGAAGCGGCGGGGCTTAATCATAATTATGTAGGTACCGAGCATCTGCTGTTGGGGCTTATTAAGGAAGGCGGGGGAATAGCGGCACAGATACTGAAGAGCATGGGCATTGATTCGGAGAAGGTTATCGAAAAAATTGAAGAGTTTATCGGCAGGGGAAGTGAAGGCACGGGCGGCCAGGCAATCGACCTGACTCCCCGTTCCAAAAGGGTGCTGGAGTTAAGCTACCTGGAAGCCAGGCGGATGAACCACAATTATGTGGGCACCGAGCACATACTGCTCGGACTTATAAGGGAAGGAGAAGGCATAGCCGCCAGGGTGCTGCGTGATTTGAACGTTGACCTGGACAAGGCCAGGGAAGAGATTTTAAAAACGCTGAGCAGCCAGGCTCCACACCAGGGCGGGCCCGCACAAAACAAGTCGGATACGCCGACCCTTGACCAACACGGCAGGGACCTCACGCAGATGGTGCGTGAAGAAAAGCTTGACCCGGTAATAGGCAGGGTCAAGGAAATAGAAAGGGTAATACAGATACTAAGCCGTAGAACCAAGAACAACCCGGTGCTTATAGGCGAGCCGGGAGTGGGCAAGACCGCAATAGCCGAGGGCCTGGCACAGAAAATAGTGGACGGACATGTACCCGAAATGATTAAAAACAAAAGGGTTGTCACGCTGGATTTGGCTTCAATGGTGGCGGGCGCCAAGTACCGCGGCGAGTTTGAAGACAGGCTTAAAAAAGCAATGTCCGAGATAATCCAGGCCGCCAACGTGATACTCTTTGTTGACGAGATGCACACCATAATAGGTGCCGGAGCGGCGGAAGGTGCAATAGATGCTTCCAATATACTAAAGCCCGCCCTGGCCCGCGGTGAGATACAGGTAATCGGTGCGACAACCCTTGACGAGTACAGGAAGCATGTTGAAAAGGACCCCGCACTGGAGAGAAGGTTCCAGCCCATTATGGTAGGTGAGCCGACGGTGGAAGAAACGATAGGTATTCTTAAGGGGCTCAGGGATAAATACGAATCCCATCACAGGGTCAAGATAACAGACAATGCTATTTCGGCCGCCGCCACGCTGTCTCACAGGTACATCGCAGACAGGTTTCTTCCGGACAAGGCAATAGATCTGATTGACGAAGCGGCGTCCAAGGTAAGGATAAAAACCATAACGGCGCCTCCGGAATTAAATGAACTTGAAGAAAAAATAGAAGCTCTCAAGAAGGAAAAGGAAGAAGCCATTAGCCATCAGGAGTTTGAAAAGGCTGCAAGCCTGAGGGATGAAGAACAGAAGGTTAAACAGAGGCTGGATGAGATCAAATCAAAATGGGAAAAGAATACCCAGAAGACTACCGCCGTGGTGAATGAAGAACAGATAGCCGTAATAGTTTCGGACTGGTCGGGGATCCCGGTCACAAAGCTGGCGGCGGAAGAAAGCGACCGGCTCCTTAAAATGGAGGATGTACTGCATCAGAGGGTAATAGCCCAGGACGAAGCGGTCAGGGCTGTGGCCAAGGCCATAAGAAGGGCCAGGGTCGGGCTCAAGGACCCGAAACGGCCCATCGGATCCTTTATATTCCTGGGTCCAACCGGGGTCGGGAAAACAGAGCTTTCCAGGGCCCTTGCGGAAGCCCTGTTCGGTGATGAGGATGCAACCATCAGGATAGACATGTCCGAGTATATGGAAAAACACTCGGTGTCCAGGCTGGTGGGTTCACCTCCGGGATATGTTGGTTATGAAGAAGGGGGTCAACTGACAGAAAAGGTTCGAAGAAGGCCCTATTCGGTAATACTGATGGACGAGATAGAGAAAGCCCATCCCGACGTGTTCAATATACTGCTTCAGATTTTGGAAGACGGAAGGCTTACCGACGGCAAGGGCCGCGTGGTGGACTTTAAGAATACCGTTGTGATAATGACCTCCAACGTGGGTGCCCATACCATAAGGAAGCAGAGAAACCTCGGTTTTGCAGGGGGAACCGATGACGCAAAGAAGGACGAATACCAGAAGATGAAGGAAAAGATAATCGAAGAGCTCAAAAAAACCTTCCGCCCCGAATTTTTGAACCGGGTGGATGAGACAATAGTGTTCCACCAGCTTGAGGAAGACCATATACTGCAGATAGTGGGCCTGATGCTTAAGGACCTGTCAAAGAGGGTTAAGGATTTGCAGATTGAACTTGAGATAAGCCAAAAAGCCAAGGAATTCATTGCCAGGGAGGGTTTCGACCGGGTTTATGGTGCAAGGCCCCTTAGAAGGGTTATACAGAACATGATAGAGGATAAATTGTCGGACGAAATGCTCAGCGGAAACATTAAGGCGGGGGACAGGGTACTTGTTGACGCCGCCGACAAAGATTTGACGATCACCCGGAAATGATGAATGCTGCAGGGTCGGTGCCGGACGGGTACTGTCCCTGCAGCAAATTTTATGTGAAGGGGATAGCAAATGGTTAAGGGTAAAAGCATATTTATATGTCAGAGCTGCGGTTACGAAAGCCCGAAATGGATGGGGAGGTGTCCGGGATGCCAGGATTGGAATACCATGGTAGAGGAACCGGTAAGGAAAAGGACTTTCTCCGGGGGCATGCCGGGCGGCCGAAACAACCCCCTTTCCATGGAACAGATCGACCTTTCAACCGAGACACGAAACAGCACCGGTATGGCGGAGCTGGACAGGGTCCTTGGTGGAGGAATAGTATCGGGTTCGCTGGTTCTGGTGGGCGGTGACCCCGGTATAGGAAAATCCACCCTTCTGCTTCAGTTGGCCGGCAGCACGGCCTCCACACAGAAAACGCTTTATGTTTCGGGAGAAGAATCGGTAAAACAGATAAAGCTCAGGGCCGAAAGGCTGGGAATAAACGGCAAAAACATATTTGTGTTCGGTGAAACGGATATTGACGTTATCCTGGAACAGGCCGGAAAAATTTCTCCGGATATCATCATAGTAGATTCGATACAGACGGTTTATTCACCCGAGATTTCCTCTGCCCCCGGCAGCGTCAGCCAGGTGAGGGAAGCCACAGGCCGGCTTCTAAGACTGGCCAAAAGCATGTCTGTCCCGGTTTTTATAATAGGGCATGTCACCAAGCAGGGGGCTATTGCCGGCCCAAGGGTACTGGAGCACATGGTGGATACGGTGCTGTATTTTGAAGGTGAAAGGTATCACAGCTACAGGATTATAAGGTCGGTCAAGAACAGGTTTGGCTCCACCAACGAGATAGGGGTATTTGAAATGAAAAACGAAGGCCTGGTGGAGGTACCCAACCCGTCGGAGTTTATGCTGGCCGGCCGGCCGGAGGATGTGCCGGGCACGGTGGTGGTATGCAGCATGGAAGGTACGCGTCCCATGCTGGTTGAGCTCCAGGCACTGGTAAGCACATCCAACCTGGCCATGCCAAGGAGAATGGCGGCGGGGATAGATTATAACAGGCTGTCCATGCTGATGGCGGTCATGGAAAAACGGCTGGGTATGCAGGTCCAGGGCCAGGACGCCTTTGTAAACGTGGTGGGAGGGCTCAGGATAGATGAGCCGGCGGTGGATTTGGGAATAACCGCCGCGGTTGCATCCAGCTTTAAAAATATGCCGGTTGACAAGGCCACGGTAGTAATCGGTGAAGTAGGCCTTACCGGTGAAGTACGGGCTGTGGGGTCGATAGACAGGAGGATCGCTGAAGCGGTCAAGCTCGGGTTTAATAAATGTATAGTTCCTGCGAATAATATAAGACAAATAGACAACAAAAAAGCGGAAATAACAGGGGTAAAAAATCTTGCACAAGCAATGGAGGCATTACTGGGAGGATAGAACATGTCGGACAAAGCCAAAACAAATCAGGATATTCTTGAATGGGTGAAAATGATTGCTCCGGGCACGTCTTTAAGGGAAGGGCTTGACAACATTATTAGGGCAAAGACGGGAGCGCTGATAGTTATAGGGGACAGCCCGGAGATTATGGCCTTAATTGACGGCGGGTTTTACATAAACTGCGAATATGCGCCGAATTACCTGTATGAACTGGCCAAGATGGACGGCGGTATTATTCTGAGCTGTGATGCCGGCAGAATACTATATGCAAACACGCAGCTGATTCCCGACCCCTCTATTTTTTCAGACGAAACCGGTATAAGGCACCGTACCGCCGAGAGGGTTGCACGGCAGACCGGTTGCACGGTCATATCCATATCCCAGAGAAGAAACGTTATAACCCTGTATCGCGGAAATTCAAAATACGTGGTAAGGGATTCCGCTTCGCTCATATCAAAGGCGAACCAGGCTACCCAGACCCTCGAGAAATACAAGGCAGTGCTGGACAGGGCCAAAGCGGGCCTTACGGCCCTCGAATATGAGAATATGACAACCCTGGCCGACGTTATTGCTGTTATACAGAAATCCGAAATGGTTATGAGGATTGCAGCGGAGGTGGAAGAATACCTTATTGAACTCGGAACCGAGGGAAGGCTTATCGAACTGCAGTTGGAAGAGCTTGTTACCGATGTGGCAAAGGACAAAGCCCATATTATTATGGATTACTGCCTCGAAAACCGGGGTATCAGTTACCGGGGCATTGAAAAAAATATAAGGGAACTTTCGCCGGAAGAGATTATGAATGCGGCCCGGATAGGCGGTATGCTTGGTTATGGTGGCGATATGGAACCGTTACAGACGCCGGTATATCCCAGGGGGTACAGGCTGCTGAACAAAATCCCGAGGCTGCCGGCACCGATCATAGAAAACCTGGTTAAAGAATTCAAAGGATTCGGCGATATCATCAAGGCTTCGCCCTACCGGCTTGACGAAGTGGAAGGCATAGGAGAAGCAAGGGCCCGTGCGGTATACGAAGGACTAAGGAGAATCAAGGAACAGGTGGTTAATGACAGAATATCCTGAAAGTACCGTGCTGACAGCCGGTCAGGATGCCCAATGCGCCGGGCCGATTTAAAATCCCGCCAACAATAAGAGCCTGCCCCGCGGCAGGCCTGAAAGTTACAGCATATTATAAACTCCAAGGGTTTTTATTTTTTTATACTCCTTTAACATTACGCTGTGGAAGTCGGTATCCATTAAATCGCATATCGCCGCAATGTAGAACATATTGGCACCCAATTCGGTTTCAATCACTTCCCTGCAGTTTTCACACAGCTCTCCCCTTATATGGGTATCTAAAAAAAGCGATAGCTCCTTAAGTGACGTGTCACGGGGAGTTTTCTGTTTCTGGGCTTCTATCTGAATACAACCACAACTGGTTACCGCCTTTGCAATGGCACGGCTTACTCTGACGTTGGATTCCTGGTACTTGGTTAAAACATCAAGTACGCTTTTATGTCTAACCAGCAATTGCGGTACAGAGCTTTGAAACTCATCAAGTATCGTATCTTTCATTTCATCACTCCCTTGGAATTTTACGGTTAATTATATTATAAATATAAAAATGGTTGTTTGCAACGTATTTTACTGCCGCGGCGGGATGCGCCCCGACGGCGGCAGAATATCCGTCTCTTTAACGAGGATTTGTGTATTTGTTTCAGCATGGTGTTGACACATACAAGCCTTATGTGTTAAAATATTTGTTTCATTGACAATAAAGTGTTTGTATAGTAAAATTATATTAAGTACTGGGTTGTGATGGAGGTATATACATGTTCAATATAGGAGACAAAGTAGTATATCCGATGCACGGAGCAGGGATTATCGAATCTATCGAAGAAAAAGAAATCCTGGGCAACAAGCAGAAATACTATATAATGAGAATGCCCATTGGGAACATGAAGGTTATGATACCGCTTGAAAACGTTAACGATATTGGTCTCAGGGAGATTATCAACAAGGAGCAGGTCAATTCGGTGGTTGAGGTTTTGGGAGGGCATAAAACAGCAATGCCTAACAACTGGAACCGGAGATACCGTATTAACATGGAAAAGATAAAGAGCGGAGATATTCTTGAGGTGGCGGACGTGGTCCGGAACCTTATGCTTCGGGATAAGGAAAAAGGACTGTCCACCGGGGAAAGGAAAATGCTGAACAACGCCAAACAAATCCTGGTAAGCGAACTGGTTCTTGTGAACAATATGGACGAAGCGGAGATTGAAAGCATGATAGAAGGGATTGTAAATTAAGGCGTCTCTATGGGGCGCTGATTTTTTTAATTAAATCCGAATATTATTTTAAGACTTTTTTTGTTTTATATTGCAGAGGGCCTGTAATGGGTTATAAAATATATATATATTGGTAATAATCAAAGAAGGAGGTGATTATAAGTTAATGGTAAAAAATCTAATTAGGGGATTGTTGACTACGGCAGGTCTGGTTATCGGCTATCAGCTGGTTTATGTGCTTGGTGATGTGCTGGCGGTTAACGAGATTTTTGGGATACTGATTGATGGAACCCTTAGGATTGTATATTACGTGATCGGTGCACTACTGTTCGGTTTGATATTTTTCCTGATATCTCCATGGCTTATTAAGTTGGGTTGGAAGGCAACCGGAATAATTGAGAATACTCTGCAAAATATTCCTACAAACGACATATTGTTGGGCTCGGTGGGACTTATACTCGGGTTAATAATAGCAAACCTTTTTATAAGGCCCCTTGCAATTATACCCATCCCTTGGCTGGGCAGCATAGTTATGGTGTTGGCCAATATAATCCTGGGATATCTCGGGATTAAAATCGCCACCAGAAAAAGGGATGACCTGGGCAGCATAGTCCATTCCCTCAAAAAATTGGGTATTAAGGACAAGAATTACAGAGCAGAGGGAACTGTGAGGCCAAAGATACTCGATACAAGCGTTATAATAGACGGAAGAATTGCAGATATCTGTAAAACCGGATTTGTTGAAGGCCCTCTGATAATACCCGGATTTGTTTTGGAGGAGTTGAGGCATATAGCCGATTCTTCCGACACCTTAAAACGCAACAGGGGTAGAAGGGGCCTGGATATTTTGAACAAGATACAAAAGGAACTTGATATCCCTGTTAAGATATATGACAAACCCTTTGAAGACATAGCAGAGGTGGATACAAAACTTCTTAAGCTTGCACAGATTATGAAGGGAAAAGTAGTCACCAACGATTTTAACCTGAACAAGGTTGCGGAGTTTCAGGGGGTTCCTGTGCTGAATATCAACGAGCTGGCAAATGCGGTCAAGCCGGTGGTGTTGCCGGGCGAGGAAATGGTGGTGCAGGTAATCAAGGACGGAAAGGAATCCGGACAGGGTGTGGCGTATCTGGACGACGGTACCATGATTGTAGTGGATGGAGGCAAAAAACACATTGGCGAATCGATAGGAGTAATGGTTACCAGTGTGCTTCAGACTGCCGCAGGCAGGATGATATTTGCAAAACCGAAGAATGCGCTGGACAACAAGGCGGTATAAAAACCCGGCCCAATGGGCCGGGTTTTTTCAGTTTTGCAAGAGGGATTGTTAGGCAGCATGAAGAATTGTACATTTCAGGGGTGATGGTATTATGTACCACGGTTTTGAAGTCACGGCGGTAGTCGTTGCGGCGGGTAAGGGCAGCAGGATGAAAAGCCGTATAAACAAACAGTTCCTTATGCTGAAGGATAAGCCGGTCCTCGCCCATACCCTTGCGGCCTTTCAGGAGTGCGAAGCCGTAGACAGGATTGTTGTGGCTGCCGCCCGCGGGGATATTGAATACTGTAGTGAAAAAATAGTAAGGAAATTCGGTATGACAAAGGTTGAAAAAATACTGGCCGGCGGGCAAACCCGCCAGCAGTCGGTTGCATTGGGGCTGCAGGCCGCAGCCGATGGTATAGTGCTGGTACACGACGGTGCCCGGCCCTTTGTTGACTGCAGCCTTATAAGGAAAGGTATCAGGCTGCTTCTGGAACAAAATCTGGACGGGACCGCCTGTGCCGTGCCTTTAAGCGATACGGTGAAGGTGGTGGGACCCGACGGAGCGGTGGAAAAAACCCTTGACAGGGAAAGCCTGAGAGCGGTACAGACCCCCCAGTGTTTTATAAGCAGGGTAATCAGGGAAGTCCACAGGAGGGCCGCCGGGGAAGGATTAGCGGTTACCGATGACCTGGCACTGCTTGAGCATTACGGGTACAGGGTCGGACTATACCGGGGCAGGAATAGAAACATAAAAATAACCACTCCGCAGGACCTGCTTTTGGCCGCGGTTATGATGGAAGGGGGGAGTACCGGTGAATAGAATTGGTATAGGATACGATGCCCACAGGCTAACAGAGGGCAGGCCGCTGATACTGGGAGGGGTGGATATTGAATATCCCATGGGACTGGAAGGGCATTCGGATGCCGATGTGCTGGTCCATGCCGTAATGGATGCACTGCTTGGCGCTGCCGCCATGGGGGATATAGGCCTTTCTTTCCCGGATACCGAAAAAAAATACTCCGGTATAAGCAGCCTTGTTCTGCTCGGCACTGTTGCCGGGAAATTGAAAGCCACCGGGTATACAATATGTAACATAGACAGCATAATAATTGCAGAAAAGCCCAAACTAAGACCCTATATATCCCGGATGGAAGAAAACATCGCTGCAAAGCTTGAAATTAACACCAGCCGGATAAGCGTGAAAGCTACCACCACCGAGGGTATGGGCTTTGCGGGAAGACAGGAGGGAATAGCCGCCCAGGCGGTTGTTATGCTGGATATATAACGGTGCAGAGGTTGAAGATATACAAAGCCGGGTGATATAATTAGCATAATTAAGGAGGTAATGATAAATGGCAAGAGCAAGGTTTGCTCCAAGTCCCACCGGACCAATACATATGGGCAACATGAGAACGGCCCTTTTTAATTATTTGTTTGTAAAAAGCGGTGCAGATAAGAATACAATGGTACTGAGGATAGAGGATACCGATCTGCAGAGGTCGTCTGTGGAAAACGAAAAGCTCATATATGAAGAACTCGGCTGGCTGGGAATAGAATGGGATGAAGGGCCCGAAAAGGGCGGAAGATACAGCCCCTACCGCCAAAGCGAGAGGCTGGAGATTTACAACGAATACTATAAAAGGTTAATAGACCAGGGCAAGGCCTATTACTGTTTTTGTACCCCCGAGGAACTCGAACGGGACAAAAAAAAGACCGCGTGCGAAGCAAGTTCTCCCAGGTACTCGGGACGCTGCCGCAGGCTCACCGGTGAGCAGGCCAGAAAACACCTGGAAGAAGGAAGGCCGGCCACCATAAGGTTCAAAATAGAGCCGGGCAGGACAGTTGTATTCGATGATGTGGTCAAGGGCAGAATAGAAATCGATTCCGATACCCTGGGAGGGGATATGGTAATAAGGAAATCCGACGGGACTCCAACCTATAACTTTTCCGCAGTAATAGACGACCACCTTATGGATATCACCCATGTTATACGGGGGGAGGATCACCTGACCAATACGCCAAAGCAAATACTTATATACGACGCCTTCGGATGGGATAAACCAATTTTTGCCCATGCGCCCCTGATACTTGGTCCCGACAGGACAAAGCTGAGCAAAAGGCACGGGAACACATATATAGGACAGTACCGGCAAGACGGGTACCTGCCCGAAGCGATGTTCAACTACCTGGTGCTTTTAAGCTGGTCGCCGGAGGGGGACAGGGAGCTTTTAACAAGGGATGAGATTATAAGGCAGTTCAGGCTGGACAGGGTAACCAGGGCAAACCCCGTCTTTGATATAGATAAGCTTAACTGGATAAACGCGCATTATATAAGGGAAGCCGGCCCGGGAAGAATAACAGAACTGGCGGTGCCGCATCTAATAAGAGATGGGCTGATTACCCCGCAGCAGGCGAAGGAGAAGGAAAACTGGATAAAAACTATGGTGGAGATAGTACAGGACAGGCTGGTGAAAGTATCGGATATTACAGGCATGGCAAAGATATTTTTTGACGACTTGCCAACCTTTGAAGATGACGATGCACTGCAGGTTTTAAAGGGAGAGCAGGTGCCGCGTCTGCTGGAGCTTTTCAGGTCAAAGATTCGAACGGCCGGGCGGATTGATGAGGAATTTTGCTCGGGCATATTCAAGGTGCTGCAGAAGGAAACCGGTATAAAGGGCAAGAACTTGTTTATGCCCATAAGGGCTGCCGTTACCGGACAGTGTCACGGCCCTGACCTGAACAAAACCCTTTTGCTGCTGGGCAGGGATAAGCTGATAAGCAGGATAAAGCATGTTTTGGACAATTATGTCGGTTGAAAGGAGTGAGAGGCGTGAAACTGTACAATACGCTGACCAGAAAAAAGGAAGAATTCGTACCCCTTAAAGAGGGCAGGGTGGGTATATACGTCTGCGGGCCAACCGTTTACGACTTTTTTCATGTAGGCAATGCGCGTCCCTTTATCGTATTTGACGTTCTGCGCAGGTACCTGGAATACAAGGGCTACCGGGTAACCTATGTGCAGAATTTTACCGATGTGGATGACAAGATAATAAACAGGGCCCTGGAAGAAAATAGCACCATGGATGAGGTTTCCGAGAGATTTATCAAGGAATACTTTGCCGATGCCGATAAACTGGGTGTTAAAAGGGCCACCTTTCATCCCAGGGCTACAGAGCATATAGAAGAAATAATATATTTGATAAAAAGGCTGGAGGACAAAGGGCTGGCCTATGCCGCAGCCGACGGAATATACTTTGATACCCGGAAATTCTCCGGATACGGCAAACTGTCGGGACAAAACCTTGAAGACCTTAATGCCGGTGCAAGGGTGGAGGTTGACAAAACCAAGAGAAATCCGGCGGACTTTGCACTTTGGAAGAAACAAAAACCGGGAGAGCCGGCATGGGACAGCCCGTGGGGAAAGGGAAGGCCGGGATGGCATATCGAATGCTCCGCCATGTCGACAAAATATCTCGGTGAAACAATCGACATCCATGCGGGGGGTCAGGACCTGATTTTCCCGCATCACGAAAACGAGATAGCCCAGTCGGAGGGAGCATCGGGCAGGATCTTTGCCCGATACTGGCTGCATAACGGGTTCATTAATATTGAAAATGAAAAAATGTCAAAGTCTCTGGGCAATTTCTTTACAATAAGGGATATAAGCAGAGACTATGACCTGGAAATAATCCGGTTCTTCATGCTGTCCGCCCATTACAGGAATCCGGTGAATTTCAGCCGTGAGATGCTGAACCAGGCAAAGAACGGCCTTGAAAGGCTGTATAATGCCAAAGGCGACCTGGAGCATCTTAAGAAAAACGCCCAAAGGCAGCAGATGAACAGCCGGGAAGAGGAAAAGGCAAAGGGGTTGGAAGCATACAGGAAAAAATTCGAGGAGGCCATGGAAGACGACCTTAACACGGCGGATGCAGTTGCGGCGATTTTTGAGCTGGTCCGGGATATAAACACCTTTGTCAAGGGAGATGTCTCCGCAGCCTTCGCAAAGAGGGCCCTTGAGCTAATAAAGGAGCTTACCGGCGTTTTGGGGATAATGTCCAAGGAAGAACAGGGGCCGGACAAGATAATAGAACAGCTTGTGGCCCGGCGGGAAGAGGCAAGGAAGCAGAAGGACTGGGCCCTTGCGGACAAAATAAGGGACGACTTAAGGGTAAGGGGGATTATCATTGAGGATACCCCCCAGGGAGCAAAATGGAAAAGAATAGTCCGGTAAGGAGCTGGCATATAATATGGAACGGTATCTCAAGGGGCTTTCGGATAAAAACAGCAAAGCAGACCACAGGACCCTTTCTCCTTTAGTTCTGGCATATATCGGAGACGCATGTTACGAGCTGTATATAAGGAACAGGGTTTTAATAGAGAACTACAGGCTGCCCCCCGAAAAGCTGCACCGGCTGACGGTGGGTTATGTCAGGGCCTCTTCCCAGAGCGATATAATACACGGAATATGGGAAGAGCTTGAAAAGGATGAACAGGCTGTGGTCAGGAGGGGCAGGAATGCAAAGTCGGGTACTTCTCCCAAAAATGCGGATATAACCCAGTACCGGTACGCAACCGGGTTTGAAACCCTTTTGGGTTACCTGTTTATTAAGGGAGACATACAAAGGCTGATTTATATATTGGATAAATCCTACGGGAGTTTTACCGATAACGGCTAACAACATTATTAGGGGGTCGAGGACAAAATGTCTAAACCACGGGTTAAACTGATCGGGCATACACCGGAACCGGACAAGCTGGTTTCGGCCGCTGCACGGCTCTGCTATTCACGGGTAGGAGCGGAGAATATACTGGAAGGGCTGTCGCAGGAAAAGGTTGACAGGTTTCTGAAACTTCTGATTGACATGGGACACCAGTCGCCCATTGAGCATGCCGTGTTTACCTTCGCGGTGGAGGGTGTAAGCAGGGTGCTTACCCACCAGCTTGTAAGACATAGGATAGCAAGCTATTCGCAGCAGTCCCAGAGATACGTCAGGCTGGACCAGTTTGAATACGTAATACCCCACCATATTGAAGACAGCCCCGAGGCCAAAGGGCTGTTCGAAAAGGCCATGGAGGAAGGCCAGGGATATTATAACCAACTGGTTGAGCTGCTGTATAAACGGCATTATGAAAGGCTTATAAGCGAGGAACAAAAAGACGAAAAAACCGCCGGGCGGGAAGCGGAAAAAATGGCCATAGAAGATGCAAGGTATGTGTTTCCCAATGCCTGTGAGACCAAGATTATATTTACCATGAACGCCAGGTCGCTCTATAATTTTTTCCGGCTGCGATGCTGCAGCAGGGCCCAGTGGGAGATAAGGGAGCTGGCGGAGGAAATGTTAAGGCAAGTAAAAGAAGTGGCGCCCATACTGTTTAAGAATGCAGGGCCCTCATGTTTGACCGGACCCTGCCCCGAAGGCAGTATGACCTGCGGTAAGGCAGGGATGGTGCGGGATAGGTTTGGCAGTATATAGGGTGACTAAAAAGATGTGCTCGGAGGAATTGAAACGGTGGATAAAACAGGTTACCGAAAGGAATACGACCTGGTGGAGGGAAGGAACCCCGTTGCCGAAATGCTTGAAGCGGGAAGGAAAGCAAAGAAACTTCTGGCGGCAAAGGGGCTGGATGGTTCTGCCGAAAGGATAATAAAACAGGCTGAAGAATCGGGCATTCAGATCGAGCGTGTTGACAGGGGTTATCTGGACAGACTGTCCCGAACCAAGGCCCACCAGGGCATTATAGCCCTTGTTGACAAGTTCCGTTATGCCGACGGGCTGGATACCATCATTGAAAGGGCACGGGGTAAAAAAGAGGACCCCTTTGTGGTGGTTCTGGACAGGGTCAACGATCCCCATAACCTGGGGGCCGTCATAAGGACCTCGTACTGCTGCGGAGTCCACGGCATAGTAATACCAAAACGGAATGCGGCGGGAGTAACCCCTGTGGCAGTCAAATCTTCTGCCGGGGCAGCCGAATACCTGCCGGTGCTCAGGGTGGCCAATACGGTGCGTGCGCTGGAAGAAATGAAGGACCGGGGTTTTTGGATAGCCGGTGCGGATATGGACGGGGAAGTAATGTACCAGACCGACCTTAAGGGTCCCCTTGCGCTGGTGTTCGGAAGCGAAGGCAGGGGCATCGGCCGCCTGGTTAAGGAAAAATGCGATTTTTTGGTCAGTATACCCATGAAGGGAAGCATTTCGTCACTGAATGTGTCGGTTGCTGCGGGCGTCCTGTTATACGAAGCGTTAAGGCAGAGGGAGTTTGGATAATTGATGGATGGCGGTATTAGAACCGGGATGCGTGAGTATTTGATAGTTGACGGGTATAATATAATTAATGACTGGCCTGTGCTCAGGGAACTGTGCAGGGACAGCATTGAATCCGCCCGGGACAAGCTTGTGGAGATAATGGCCGGCTACAGGGCATACAGGGGCATTGAAGTTACTGTTGTGTTTGACGGCCACCTGGTCAAGGACAACCCGGGAAGTTCGATAAACCTTAACGGTGTCAAGGTGGTGTACACCAAGGAACAGGAGACCGCCGACAGCTATATAGAAAAGTGCGTTGCCGTGCTGGCAAAAAAGGCGCTGGTGAGGGTGGCAACTTCCGACTGGACCCAGCAGCGGGTAATACTGGCCCTGGGCGGGGTGCGCATATCGGCGAATGAATTAAGGGGGATTATAGAAGGATGCGATAAGGACATGAAGCGTAAATTTATTGAAACAAAAAAAGGAAACATTAACACGGTTGACGGCAGTTTATCTCCCGAAACCGTACGCAAGCTTCAAAAATGGCGAAAAGCTCCCTAGTCGGCTTGACTAATAAAAAATACTTAAATATAATATTTGTATGGCTTGGATGCTGATAAATACCTTTGCTGGAGGCGGTGCCTGTGGAAGCGAAAGCTCATGAAGATTTTGCATATAAGCATTACGAGATGATGATGGATGAGGAAATAGTGCAGCAGGCAAAGGAAGGGAACTGCAAAGCTGCCGAGTATCTGATAAACAAGTACAAAAATTTTGTACGAGCCAAGGCCCGGTCATATTTTTTGATAGGCGCTGACCGTGAAGATATAGTCCAGGAAGGGATGATAGGCCTTTATAAAGCCATCAGGGATTTCAGGCAGGACAAGCTTTCGTCTTTTCGGGCCTTTGCGGAGTTGTGTATTACACGACAGATAATAACGGCGATAAAGACTGCCACCAGACAAAAGCATATACCGCTCAATTCATACGTGTCCCTGAACAAGCCGCTGTACGACGAAGAATCCGACAGAACTCTATTGGATATACTCTCGGGTACACGTATAACCGACCCCGAAGAGCTGATAATAAGCAGGGAAGAATTTGTAAACATCGAAAGCAAGATTGGCGAAATACTAAGCGACCTGGAATGGGAAGTGCTTATGTTTTATCTACAGGGCAAGTCATACCAGGAAATTGCCTGCGATTTGGACCGACATGTGAAGTCTATAGACAATGCGCTGCAGAGAGTTAAAAGGAAGCTGGAAAGGTACCTTAACAGCAGAGACTAGCCCAGAATATGTAATAATAATATTACTTGACACCCCAGGGTATCATATAGTAGAATGATAAATTGGCAGACGCGGTATAAGCGAAATTTTGTCTGTGTTTTTTTGCCCACGTAGCTCAGCAGGTAGAGCGTCGCCTTGGTAAGGCGGAGGTCACCGGTTCAAGTCCGGCCGTGGGCTCCATATATATTTTATTATGGAACGCCAGGAGCGGTTTCCTGGATAAAACCATGAAGGAGGAGAAAAGGAATATGGGAAAGGCAAAATTTGAGAGAACCAAGCCGCACTTAAACGTTGGAACAATCGGTCATATAGACCATGGCAAGACAACGCTGACGGCAGCGATAACGTATGTACTGGCAAA